>Ga0066793_10000321_pt1 | contig 18078 bp, 21 predicted proteins | sample PersoiDNA2013189_FD_83876 | JGI IMG/M metagenome (GOLD analysis project Ga0066793, IMG submission 83876) | Permafrost soil microbial communities from the Arctic, to analyse light accelerated degradation of dissolved organic matter (DOM) -... | ecosystem: Environmental > Terrestrial > Soil >... | reverse complement strand
TCCCTCCACCGAACGTCCGCGGCCCAAGCGAGAGCGCGGCCCGGGGATCGGGTGTTTCCGTGTGCCTTTGGTTTCGGGGCGTCTTGCGCATGATTTGATCGATCGGCGGGAGGCGTGCTCTTGACGATGGCAGGCATGGCCACACGGTACGAGTTCCCCGGTCAATTAACCGGTCTTAACCTGGCTTTTCGATGTTATTCAGGGCGTTGCGCGGCCATGCTTTCCCCCGTGAGCGACACCCACCTGACCACCCAGCAACTGGCGGAGCTCCATCTGCACCTCGAGGGCACGATCCGGCGAGGCACAGCGGTTGCTCTATCCGCCCAAAACGGGCTGCCAGAGCCTCCTCCCTACGAGTATTCGGATCTGACCGGCTTCCTGGCCGTTTACAGACAGGTCAGCCGGTGCATGGTGACGAGCCAGGATTTCGAGCGGGTCATCTTCGAGCACGGGGAGGTCATGGCCAGCCAGCACATCACCTATGCCGAGATCAGCTTCAACCCGAGCCTGCACCAGGCTGATGGATGGCTCGACGGCGTCGTCAGCGGCCGCACCTCTGTCGCCGGCGAGTTCGGGATCGAGATCTCATGGCTGGTTGAGCTTGTCCGCGGGGGGCCCGCCGCAGCCAACGAACGGGCGCTTGACATGGCGCTCACCACTGACGGAGTGGTCGGCATAGGGCTGGTGGGCGATGAGTCGATCTCCGCAGCGCCGCTGGCCGGCCTCGTCGAGCGCGCGCGTGCGGCCGGGCTTGGGTTCATGCCACATGCCGGGCAGGTTGGAGGTCCGGATGTGGTTCGTGAGGCAGTGGAACGGTTGGGCGCGACGCGAGTCGCTCACGGCATTGGGGCCGAGCGTGACGCCGAGGTGCTTCAGCTGCTGGTCGATCGCGGCGTCTGTCTCTGCGTGTGCCCGTCAAGCAGCGCGCGGATTGGCCTCAAACCCAATTTCCGAAAATTCGCGGATCTGGGCATCCCCCTGGTGGTCAACACCGACGATCCGGCCATGGTGCCGACGACGCTACAACGGGAATTGACGGTCGCCGAGACGGCGTACGGTCTCAACCGTGAGGCGCTGATAGCCGAGGCGTGGCGGCACCGCTTTGGTCGCAATCGCTAGTCCTCTTCAAAGCACAATCATCGACCGCCCCCCCGGTCGTTCTCGTCATTGACCTGAGGCTTCGGGATAACCGTCTCGTCAGAGGGGACGCAGAGGCGTGAATATGGCCGCGGTCGAACGCCACAACCCGTAAAGCGTAGTATCTCTCGCTCGGCCCCAATTTGAAGGCTGCGACCTGGACCGGATGAGCGCCGATTTAACGCCTGGAGGTGGACGGCGAAGCTCGGATCCGTCGCGGCGCGTTTTGGCTGGTTAACGGTGGTAGCTGTGGCGCATAATCTGCGTCAACATCGCGTTTTTCGCGGTGAAATCGGGGGGAGTGTTCTGTGGGCCGCACCCAGGCAGCACGCCGGCTGGCCGCCGCGAGACCGTAACCGTCGATGACGGCTCGGGCGCGCGAAGCGCGAACATCAGCACCGACTTCTCGCAGGGCGCCTGGGTCAACGCCCCGATCAACGTCGCCGCCGGCGGCACGGTGACGGTGACCGTGACTCGAACCGCCGGACTCAACGCCGTCCTCTCTGGAATCTTCCTGGGCTGATAGCGGACAACTTGCGCGTCGCGCTCCTAACTCGTGAATACCCGCCCGAGGTCTACGGCGGTGCCGGCACTCACGTCGAATACCTCACACGCGAGCTGCGCCACCTGACCGAGGTCTCGGTCCACTGCTGGGGAGCGCCGCGGACCGAGCCTGGCGTGACCAGCCACCAACCCTGGAGCGCTTTGTCGGAACCGAAGCCAGAGTCGACCACTCTTCAGGCAATGTCGATCAACCTTGCGATGGCCGCGGCGGTCAAGGGCGCCGACCTGGTCCACAGCCATACGTGGTACGCGAACCTCGGCGGTCACCTCGCCAGGCTCATGTGGTCGATTCCGCATGTGATGACCATCCACAGCCTCGAGCCGCTTCGACCGTGGAAGGCCGAGCAGCTCGGCGGAGGTTATGCCCTCTCAATGTTCTGCGAGCGAACCGCGATCGAAAGCGCAGATGCGGTGATCGCCGTCTCCCAAGGGGTTCGCAAGGATGTGCTGAATGTCTATTCGGGGGTCGACCCGGACCGCGTCCACGTAATTCACAACGGAATCGATCCCGAGATCTACCGGCCTCAACCCTCGCCAGAGACGCTGACGCGGTTCGGAATCGACCCGAGCCAACCGTTCGTCTTGTTCAACGGCCGGATCACAAGACAAAAAGGCCTGACCCTGTTGCTCGCCGCGGTCCTCGAACTCGATCCCCGCTACCAGGTGGTGATCGTGGCCAGCAGTCCGGACACTCCCCAGATCGCAGCAGAGGTGGCGGCTCTTGCTGGTCGCGTCTCAGCCGAGCGAGGCAACCTGGTCTGGATCGACCACTTCATAACGCGGGAGGAGCTGATCCATCTTCACTCGCACGCCGCGATGTTCGTATGCCCGTCGATATACGAGCCGTTTGGCCTTGTGATCCTGGAAGCGATGGCATGCGAGACGCCAGTTGTCGCGTCGCGCGTCGGCGGAATCCCGGAGATCGTGGTCGAGGGTGAGACGGGTTACCTGGTGGATCTCGATCCAGCCGACCTGGACGGGTTCGCCAGCGCGCTGGCGGAACGCATGGAGAAGCTCCTGAGTGACCCGACCACTGCCGCAAGGATGGGCAAGGCAGGACGCGAGCGTGTGCTACAACATTTTGGCTGGCCGGCCATCGCGTCTCAGACGGTCCAGCTCTACGAGGGGCTCCTCTCTCTCGCGTAGATCGCATGCGACCGCCCAATGCTGAGCGTCCGCAAGTTTAGTCAGCCCACTGACGATTCCCGAATTAACATGAGGCCCTGAGATCCGCGACCGCGCACTCGAGGACTGATCCGGACGAGCTCCGCGACCTGCAGCTGAGGAAGCTGCAGACAGGGCTCACCGAAGTGCTTACCGCCAACGAGTTCTGGCGGGACCGTCTCCACGATGTGCGCGGATGGGACGATTTCGAGCGCTTTCCGTTGACTACCAAGGCCGAGCTGCTGGCGGACCAGGCGACCCACCCGCCGTTCGGTACGAACCTGACCTATCCGATAGAGCGCTTCGTGCGCGTGCACCAGACCTCGGGATCGAGCGGCGACCAGCCGCTGCGGTGGCTAGATACCGCCGAGTCGTGGGAATGGTGGATTCGGACCTGGGCTGACCACGTGTATCACGCTGCCGGAGTGAAGGCGGGGGACCGCGTGTTCTTCGCGTTCTCGTTTGGGCCGTTCATCGGTTTCTGGTCCGCGTTTGGTGGAGCGCAGCGTTTGGGTGCGCTGTGCATCTCCGGCGGCGCGATGACGAGCGAGCAGAGATTGCGGAACATGCTCGAGACCGGCGCGACGGTTCTGCTGTCAACACCTACATACGCGTTGCGACTGGCGGATGTGGCGAACCAGCTCGGCCTGGACCTGCACGGATCGGGCGTGCGGGTCACCATTCATGCGGGCGAGCCGGGGGCGAGCATTCCGGCCACGCGAGCAGCGATAGAAGGCGCGTACGGGGCCACCTGCTTCGACCACACCGGCATGACGGAGCTAGGTCCGACGGGCTACAGCTGCTCGCAGAGGGACGGGATCCATCTGATCGAGCCCGAGTTCATCTTCGAGGTGCTCGATGCGGACGGACATCCGTCCGCCGAAGGCGAGCTGGTGGCCACCAACCTTGGCCGGTGGGGCATGCCGCTGATCCGCTATCGAACCGGCGACAGGGTGAGATTGTCGCCCGAGCAGTGTTCGTGCGGGAGCCCGTTCGTGAAGCTGATCGGCGGCATCCAGGGACGCGTTGACGACATGTTTACGGTGCGCGGTGTGAATCTTTTTCCCTCGCAGGTGGAGGACATCGTTCGTCGTTATCCGGAGATCGTCGAGTTCGTGATCGAGCGGCGGCGCGAGCGGCAGATGGATGAGGTGTCGCTGGTGATCGAGACGGTCGTCGACGATTTCTCGACGGAGCGGATCGAGGCAGATCTGCGGCAGGCCCTGGGCGTTCGCCTCAACTGTCGCGTGGTCGAGCGGGGCACGCTGCCTCGTTCCGAGCTCAAGGCGAAGCGAATCCGGCAAGCCGGGTCATGAGGCTCGTGGCCTAGAGGCGCGGCCGAAAACCGCGACGAGAGATTCGGCGATCCAGGTGGCCCAGATCCGGGTGAAGCGACGAGCAGCGGAGCGAGCGCATCGTCCATGCGAGAGCGAGCAGCGCAGGAGCTGAACCCGGAGATGGGCCGCATGGGCGCCGAAGATCCGTCGACGGCCTTTTCGGCCGCGCCTCTAGCGTCGCTCGTTCGCGCCTACCACCTTCGTCAGTAGGCACAGGAGCTCATCACGCTGCTTTTGGTCGAGCGGCCCCACGAGCCGGCGTGTCATGGCGTGCGTGCGGGGGATGAGCTGCAGCACGGCATGAAGGCCTTTTGGCGTCAGGGTGATGGTCTTGCGGCGTCCATCACGCGTGTCGCGCTCGCTTCGAATGAGGCCTCGCGTGCTCAGACGCGAGACCACTTCGGTCATCGTCGAGCGGTCGAGCGAAACGCGCTGACCCAGCGTGCGCTGGTCGAGGTTCGGCTCGCTGTACAGCGCGTTCAGCAAAGCGAACTGTGGCGAAGTGATCGTGTGGGAGACCTCTTCATTCCACAGCTGGTTCATGACCTGAACGGCGCGACGCAGCAGATGGCCGGGATGCTGCATCAAGTCTTCAGGCGGATGCGTGTCAGGCGGTTGTTTCTTCACGTTTCATCTCTACAACCCGATAACCGACAGGCAAGAGGCGCAGCCCAAGGCGCTCCTCGATGGTGCCCCATATGCCTCGCGGCAGGGCGAGCGCAAAAAGCGTCGCGGTCGCGCCGAGCCCGACAAGGTACCACGGGCCACCCTGGGTGAATGTCGTCTGAATTCCGAACAGCAGGATGGCGCCGAGGATCGGACCTTCGAAAGTCCCGAGGCCGCCGACCAGCACCATGAAGATCATGTAAGCCGACCACTGCACGCTGAATATGGAGCCAGTCTCGATGAACAGCGTGTTGGCGCCGATGAGCACACCGGCCGCGCCGCATCCAAAACCGGCGAGCACGAACAGGAGCCGCTTCCGGGAGGCAACGCGCACTCCGAGGGAGCGAGCGGCGTCCTCATCGTCGCGGATAGCCTGCAGTGAAAGTCCCAGTGGAGAGCGCAGCAGGACAAAGAGGGCGGCGAGAAAGATGACCGTGAAGGCCAGTGCCAACCAGAACGTGTATGCCTGGCGGAAGTTGGGCGCGTACTGATTCAGCTGGATGAGCGAAATTCCCGTCCCGGCGCCCAGGTTCTGATCGAGCCGAACGAAGATCGAGATCACTTCTGCGATCACCCACATGCCGATCGCGAACTGCGCGGCCCGGAGACGCAGAGCGAGAAATGAGATTGGAATCGAGATGAGTCCGGCCACCAGCGTCGCCAGCACCATCGCGGGATACGGGCTGACGCCGAACCCCGCGAAGAACACCGTGCCGTAGGCGCCGATCCCGATGAACGCCTGCTGCCCGACCGAAAGCAGCCCGCCGTAACCCGCGAGCGCGTTCCACATGGAGGCAAGCAGCACCAGGATCAGAAGGTTCGTGAGCTTCTGGACCACGTTGGGATCGAACACCAGCGGAACCGTAGCGAGCAGGATGGCGATCGCGATCGTCGCGCCAGTGAACCCCTTCGACGTGCGGGTCCAACGCCGAACCCTCATCGCGCCGTCCTGAGGCTCACGCGGACACCGCCATAGCGAACGATCAGCACCGCGAGAAACAGCAGGTGACCTGTCAAGACAGAGTACTCAGGATTGATTTGAGCGCCCACCGTCTGAGCCACGCCCAGCGCGAGACCGCCCAGCAATGTGCCCCAAAGCGACCCCATTCCTCCGATCACGACCGCTTCGAAGGCAAAGATCAGCTGCGTCGGTCCGCTGAGCGGATCGAACACCGAGCGTATCGCCAGGAAGAGGCCTCCCAGCGCGGCGATTGCCACCGCAAGCGCGGTGGCGCGCGCGTAAACGTCGCGGCTGTTGATGCCGACGAGCTCGGCAGCATCGGCGTCCTCGGCGGTGGCCCGCATCTTCCACCCGGCGGGCGTCCTCGACAGAAACAACTGCAGAGCTCCGAACAGCAATACCGCCACCACCAGGATCACCAGGCCAAGCGCTGAAACCGACAGGCCGCTCGTGACCTGCCAGCTCGATGTGGTGACAGCACCTGCATTTCCGCCAAGCGAGCGAACGTCGGGCGAGAACTTGATGAGCAGCAGGTTCTGGATCACGATCGACAGCCCGAATGTCGCCAGGAGCGGGGTCAGGATGCCGGATTTGAGGCTTCTCTCGAGGATTGTCAGCTGGAGGACATAGCCGAGCACGATCATCACGGGCAGCGCCACGACGAAGGCAACAAAGGGCGACATACCGGTGCTGTCGACGATGACGAAGACCACGTACGCACCAAGCACGGCGACGTCGCCGTGGGCAAGATTGATGATCCTCATCACTCCGAACATGATCGAAAGTCCGCAAGCGAGCACTGCGTAGAAGGCTCCGAGGAAGATGCCCTGCACGACGGCGTTGACGATGGTCATGCCGGCCGCTTCAATCCGAAATACGCCTCGACTACCCGGTCGCGATCCAGGGAGGCGGCCTCGCCCTCCAGCACGATGCGCCCTTCGAGCATGCAGATCACGCGGCCGGCCACTTTCAGCGCGCGCGCAAGGTCTTGCTCGACGAGCAACACCGTGGTGCCTTCACTGATGATGCCGGCCAGCGAGCGATAGACAGCTTCGACGACGATCGGCGCGAGCCCCAACGAGACCTCATCCAGCAGGAGCAGCCGGGGATTGCACATCAGCGCCCGTCCGATCGCGACCGCCTGCTGCTCCCCACCGGAAAGGGTCGCAGCCGCCATGTGTCGCCGCGGCTGGAGCACGGGGAACACTTCGAGCACCGACTGCACATTCCACCGGCCTTTGCGCGCCGCGGCGGCACGGAGGTTCTCTTCGACAGTCAAGCTGGGAAACAGCCGGCGGCCTTCGGGTACCAGCGCTATCCCCAGCGACACTCGGCGGTGGGCCGGCATCGACGTGACATCTGTGCCGTCGAACAGCACACGGCCGCTGTGCGGTTTGTGAGCTCCAGCAATTGTCCTAAGCAAGGTGGATTTGCCCGCGCCGTTGGCGCCGATAAGCGCAACGGTTTCGCCCAGGGCCACCTCGAACGAGACGCCGCGCACAGCTTGCAGCAGGCCGTAACGGCAATCGAGCTCTTCGACCCGCACGAGCGTCATGAGCGGACGCCCAGGTACGCGTCGATCACGGCCGCCTGCGCCACGACTATCTCTGGCGGTCCCTCGGCGATGATGCGGCCGGCGTCCATGCAGACCAGCCGGCTCACCACTCGCATGAGCAGATGAACGATGTGCTCAATCCAGAGCACCGCGATGCCGCGGTCGCGGAGGCTCGCCACCAGCTCGACGAGCGCGCTGGTTTCAGCGTCCGTGAGCCCGCCTCCGATCTCGTCGAGCAAAAGGACAGAGGGTTCGACAGCCAGCGCGCGCGCCAGCTCGAGGCGTTTGCGCTGCAGCAGACCGAGGCTCTCCGCGCGCCGGTTGGCAAGATGCGCCAGCCCGGTCTGGTCCAACACCTGGAGGCAGAGGTCATACGCTTCGGCTCCGCGCCGCCGCCCACCAGCCGTCGCGCCCACGAGAACGTTCTCGAAGACGCTCATGCCAACGAATGGACGCGGCACCTGGTGTGTTCGCGCGATACCCAGCTTGCATCGGTCGGCGGCGCCCCTCGATGTGACATCTCGACCGCGGAAATCGACGCCGCCGGAGTCTGGCGCAAGCGCGCCTGACAGGATGTTCAGCAGGGTGGTCTTGCCGGCGCCGTTCGGTCCGACGATGCCGACCGCCTCGCCCTCCATGAGCGAGAGGTTGACGCCGTCCAGCACCGCAAGAGCGCCGAAGCGCTTGCGAACGTCAACTGCGGCGAGAACCGCCGCCGCCACGGTTAGCCCACGTATGGCTGCAGGGTCGACGCGACGGGCACGTTGCTGTCCGATGAGTTTTCACAGATCACGAAGTCGACCGGCCACTTCGACACATTCTGCTTCCACTGCCCGCCGATGATGGGAGCGGCGACCACGTTCGGAACTGCGGCGCCGGCCAGCGTTGCCGGCTTCGACCAGTCGAGGTGACCGATGGGGGTATCGACGGCGAGCGTCTTCATCGCATCCGCAACCTTCGCCTTGTCCTTTGGATTGCCGCTCGCCTTGAGCACTGCCTGGGCGACGTCGAACAGCGCCAGGCTAGGGCCGAGCTGCTGGTTCCACTGCTTACCGCTGGACGTCTCGTACCCGCTGGCGAGGTCCTTCGACGAGATGCCCGTCAGCGATGACTTGTAAGGCCATGTCGGTGCCCAGTACACACCCGACGCGAGACCGTTGCCGATCGACCCCAGCGAGGAGACCTGCGAGGGAAACAACCCGGTCTTGGCGATCTGCCCGATCTTCACGTGCTTTGTGTATCCCTGCTGTGCGGCCTGGCGCCAGAACGTGGCGAAGTCCGGCGGGATTGGGAATGTGTTGAAGATCTGGCAGTCCTCGCTGATGAACTTCTGGATCTGCGCCGTGTAGTCGTTGGTGCCGTCTTCGTAAGCGCCTGGGTCAACGATCGTGTAACCAGCTTGCTTGAGCAGCGGGCCGAGAGCGCCTCGGATGGCGTTGCCGTCGGCATCGTTCGGCCACAACACGCCAACCTTCTTGTTCGTGGTGACTTGCGGCCAGAGGTGGGTGTACGCGTTGAAGAACTGCTCGACGCCGAAGCAGAAATGAAACGTGTATTTGAATGGCGACGGCTGCCCGACCTTGGCGCCACGGCCCAGGTACCAGGCCTCCCACGGCACGACTGTGGAGATGCAGGGAACCCCGGCCGCCTCGCACGCGTCCGAAACGGGATTCACCGTTTCTGGCGTGGAGGTTGCCAGCATGAGGTCTACTTTCTGGTTCTGGATGAGGTCTTGCGCGACCGAAGCGCCAACCGATGGCGTCGACTGTCCGTCGCGAGAAACGATCTCCACGCTGTAGTTGGTCCCGCCGACGGTCAGGCCGTTCTTGAAAGCATTCCTGGCCAGGCCGATGGCGTACGAGTCCGGTTCGCCGAAGCCGGAAGCCGGGCCCGTGATCGGGCTGACGAAGCCGATCTTGATGGAGCCGCTCTGGGTCGTCGGGGTAGAGGTGAGGCAGGCTTCGAGGAATCCCGGCATCGCCAGGCCGCCAAGGACCAGGCCGGTGCCTTTCAGCATCTCGCGCCGCGTGATCGGGCCGGATCGAAGTTTCCTCTTGCTCACAGGACTCCCCCCTAACTGGTCAGGAATTGATCCGTGTACCGACGATCCGGAGTGTGCATCAAGCCGGTCCAAGAATCAAGGCCAGGGTCATGGGGCGGCAGAAATGCTCCGTGTACCGACGATCGGAGTTTGAGCGGGTTCATAATTCCCGTCAAGGCCGTGAGCGACGTGGAGTACGAGCCGCCTTACCTCTATCCCGACTATCGCTCCACCGAGCTGCGCGCTCCTAGGCACGAGCCGGTGAGACTCCCCGACGAGTGGTTCCACAATGCACCGGGACCTATTTTTGGGCGCATCCCAGTGCGGCCCGAGGATGCAGACCTCACGCGACAGCATCGAGGAGAGCCCCTCGGTGAGCGAATCATCATCACCGGACGCGTGCTCGACAGTGATGGGCAGCCCGTCCGCAATACTCTCGTCGAGGTCTGGCAGGCCAACGCGGCGGGGCGCTATCTGGATCCGGTCGACCACCATGACGCACCGCTCGACCCCAACTTCACGGGCGCCGGCCGGTGCCTGACCGACGACGCCGGTTTTTATCGATTCGTCACAGTCAAGCCGGGCGCGTATCCATGGCGAAATCATCTGAACGCATGGCGCCCCGCGCACGTGCACTTCTCGCTCTTCGGTCCTTCCCTCGCCAGCCGGCTCATCACCCAGATGTACTTTCCAGGCGATCCGCTGATCCCGCTCGACCCGATGATGAGCTCCATTTCTGACCCGCGCGGCCGCGAGCTGCTCATCGCACGACTCGACCTCGACACGACCGTTCCCGAGTGGGCCCTCGGCTATCGCTGGGACATCGTGCTGCGCGGCCGTCGCGCAACACCGGCCGAGGCATGAGGGCGCCGACGCCGTCGCAAACTGTCGGGCCTTTCTTCGGTTTCGCTCTTCCTTTCGAGCATGACGCTGACGCGGTCGAGAAAGTCGCGTATGGGACGGCCGGCGAATCCCGCCAAGCGATGAGGGTCGAGGGCCAGGTGCTCGATGGCGCCGGCAACCCCGTCGATGATGCGCTGGTCGAGGCGTTCCAGAACGACCAGTTCGCTCGCTGCCGCACCGACGGTGAAGGCGCGTTTCACTTCACCCTCCGCAAGCCGGTCGTGAGCGACGGCGCGCCACGTTTCAACATCACGGTTTTTTCGCGCGGTCTCCTTCGGCACCTCCACACGCGCATGTACTTTCCCGACGAGGAAAGTGCGAATCGCGCGGATCGCGTGCTTCAGCTGGTCGACGAGTCACGACGGCACACGCTCATCGCCCGCGGTAACGGGGACATCGTGCACTTCGACATTCGCTTACAAGGGGAGGGCGAGACCGTGTTCTTCGCCTTCTGAAATCGGGAGGAATTTGTCATGACTGATGAACGGCAGAGGGGCATGGAGGTGCGTCGCGCGGTGTTGGGCGACGCGCACGTCGATCGCGCTGAAGCCTCTCGGACGCCCCTGACAGATGAGTTCCAGGACCTCATCACGCGCTACGCATGGGGTGAGATCTGGACGCGACCGAGTCTGGACCGGCGTACGCGCAGCTGCATCACGGTCGCGATGATGGTCGCCCTCAACCGCAATGAAGAGCTGGCTCTGCACATTAGGGCAGCGTTGACGAATGGGGTGACCGTGGACGAGCTGAAAGAGATCCTGCTGCAGACGGCGGTCTACTGCGGGGTGCCGGCCGCCAATACCGCATTCGGTGTCGCGGCCAGAGTCCTGGCGGAGGGATAACCCATGTCGGGAGCGCGCAAGCGGCGATGAGGATGGGACTTACTGAATGCAGCTGAGGACGTGGCGAGCCGAGGTCGTCGGCAGCCTGCTGCGGCCACCTGAGCTGGTCGGGGCTCGAAAGCGGTTGGAGGCCGGCGACCTGAACCAGGCAGAGTTCAAGGCGATCGAGGATTCGGCGGTTCGGGCCGCGATCCAGCTTCAGGAAATGGCCGGCATCGATGTCGTGACCGATGGCGAATTGCGCCGATACGCTTTTTATGGCCACCTCATCGATGCGTTCGAGGGATTCGACCGCGAGGGCGGCTGGGCCATTCCCTTCCGCGACGAGCAAGGGGAGCAGTTGATCCTCAAGCGCCCCGTCGTGGTCAATCGCCTGCGCTGGAAGCGAAGCATGTGCGGCGAGGAGTGGACGTTTCTGCGATCGATGGGAGCGCGTGCTGGAAAGGTGACGATGCTGAGCGCCCAGCAGGCCGCCGCCTACTACGACCCGGAAAAGTCGAAGGGCGCCTACCCGACCCGCGACGCCTACCTGGCCGACATAGTCGACCTTTCCCGGCGGGAGGTGGACGAGCTGGTTCGCCTCGGCTGCACATATATCCAGATCGACGGGCCGCAGTACGGCGCGCTCCTCGACCCCACCATGCGCGAGGGCTACCGGCAACGGGGAAGCGACCCCGAGGAGCTGATCGACCGCTGTATCGAGCTCGACAACGCGATCATCCAGGGCCACCCCGGCGTGACCTTTGCACTCCACGTCTGCCGAGGCAACAACCAGAGCAAGTTCTACGCCGAGGGCGACTATGAGCCGATCTCGCGCATCTTCGAGAAGACGCTCTTCAACCGGTTCCTGCTCGAGTACGACGACAGACGCTCGGGAGGCTTCGAGCCTCTGGCACACCTACCCGAAGACCGAGTCGCCGTCCTTGGCCTCGTGACGACCAAGAAACCGGAGCTGGAAACTGAGACCGACCTGAAGGTCAGAATCGAAGAGGCCGCTCGCTACGTGCCGCTCGAGCGATTGGCGCTCAGCCCTCAGTGCGGGTTCGCTTCGACTATCGAGGGCAACCGGATCAGTCACGAAGTACAGAAACGTAAGCTCGAGCTTGTGGGACGCGTCGCACGCTCGGTCTGGGGTCAGAGCAAACCGTGAGCTTGACTCGGCTTGGCGGTATCAAGTCAGGCCGGTTGGGCCTTTTTTCCGGGTCGCTAGCCGCACAGCCGGCCGCAGTCCAGCGCGACGTTGCCACGGAGATCGAGGAGCTCGGGTATGGCACGTTGTGGTATGGGGAGTCGGTGGCTCGAGAGGCCTTCGCCCAAGCCTCGATCTTCCTGGCCGCCACCTCGACGCTGGTGATCGCCAGCGGAATTGCCAACATCTGGGCGCGCGACGCCATGGCCATGGCTGCGGGCGGACGCGCCCTGGGCGAGGCGTGGCCCGATCGATTCATCCTGGGCCTGGGCGTCAGCCATGCCCCTGCGGTGGCCACCCGCGGGCATGACTACGCAAAGCCCGTCTCCACGATGCGGGACTACCTGGATCAGATGGGGCAAGCGCCGTGGCGTGGCCCCGAGGCGAAGATGCCGCCGCTCATCCTCGCCGCGCTCGGACCGCGAATGGTCGCCCTTGCCGCGGAGCGAACCGCGGGTGCTTACCCCTACTTCACGACGGCCGATCACATCCGCCTGGTCCGGCAGCAGCTCGGTCCAGAACCTTTCCTTGCCGCTGATCTGCCGGTGGTGCTGGCCGGTGGAAGGTCAGAGGCGCGATCGATCGGAGATGTGCACACCAACGTCTACCTGCGCACCGAGAACTATCGGAACAACCTGCTCCGGCTGGGTTGGAAACCCGAGCAGCTCGAGCCGCCCGGGTCGGACGAGCTGTTCGATGCAGTCGTGGCGTGGGGCGATATCGCGGCGGTTCGCGCTCGCGTCGACGCTTTGTTCGGGGCCGGCGCGGACCAGGTCGTCCTCAACCTGATCACCCGAGACAGATCGGTCCCGTACATCCCCGAGCTGAGAAGCCTCGCCTCGCTCCTCTAGTCCCAGTGCGCGAGCCCTTCGCGCATGCCTTGCGCACCCGCGCGATAGCGATCGCGGCCCAACGCCAGCGCGGTGGCCATCACAAGCAGCACCAACGCCACCGCGGCGAAGGCCGCGAACAGGTAGCCGGCCTGGGCGACCGTCAGCAGCGCGCGCAGTGAAACGAGCGCAAGGGCGGCGCCGCCACCGGCCAGCAGGACCCGGCTGCGCAGCACGATTCCGGTGCCCACCGTGATCGCGCCTTCGATCAACAGCGCGACCAGCCAATAGATGTCTCCCGACACGGTGAGCACGGCCGCCCACCCCATCACCAACCCGAGGCCGAAGGCGACGATCAGCTGCCAGATGCGCGCATCGACATCGAACTTCTGCTCGGTTCGGAGGCGAATGCCGCACGCGACACGCCCCAACCCCGGTGGCACCAGCTGCCAGGCTGGAAGCGCGACGTCACGCGCGATGAAATAGCCCGCGGTGGTCGCGGCGACGATCGCCAGGTAGAAATTGGGCCGGTCGTCGTACGTCTGCGCGTCGAGCCACAGCACTCCGCCGGTGACCAGTAATCCAGCCGCCGCGAGCACTACGCCGAGGCTGTGAGCATCGGTGCGGTCGCGCCTGTGAGCGAGAAACCCGCGCACAGCGATGCCGCGGCAGCGAGAGCGACAACTTTGGCGATACGCGATGAGATTCTCATGTCGCTTAGATAGGCGGCCCCGAGCATAGTCCGGCGGCAGGCAATGTCAAGTAATTAAGGAGGGCAACTTGACGGCTGCCGGCCAACCCGCCTGCTCCGAGGGGCGGCCTATCCTACGGCGGGTGCGATTGATTCCTTGTCTGGCCACTCTGGTGCTGGTGGCGTGCGGCGGACCACAGGTTGCACATGCGACGCCCTCGTCCAGCCCGCAATCGCCGAGTCCGAGTGCGAGTCCGGTTGCCATCTCCCCGTCGCCGTCGCCGTCGCCCGCCCAGCGCATGGAGGCAGCGCTTCCGGTTGCGCTCGAGGAATCGGGCGCCGCCGCGGCCGGCGGAAAGCTCTACGTGGTCGGCGGGTTTGACGCCGCAGGCAACAGCCTGAGGACGGTATGGGTCTTCGACGGAAGCGCGTGGAGCGCCGGCCCGCGACTGCCGCTCGGGCTGGACCATACATCCGCAGCCACCCTCGACGACCACGTTTACGTCGCCGGCGGTCACAGCTTCAGCCGCGACAGCCCACGGTTTTTCCGGCTCGACGGCTCCTCCTGGACCGAGCTTGCCCCGATGCGACATCCCCGCGGCGGCCACACCCTGCTCGCGGCGGCGGGCCGGCTTTATGTCATCGGGGGCAACAACGCCGCGACAAACGTCGCGCCGGCCGAGGTTTACGACCCGAAGACGGGCGCCTGGTCTGACCTTCCCGCCCTGCCGTCGCCGCGCAACCACGTCGCGGGGTTCGTGTTCGGCTTCAGCGTCTGCGCCGCCGGAGGTCGCTCGCCCGCCACGACACACGTCGATTGCTTTGACACCGAGAGCTCGTCCTGGGTTCGGTTTCCGGATCTACCGCAGGCCACCAGCGGCGCCGGCGCCACCGCCCTGGAAGACGGAAGGGCGGTGATCGTGGGCGGCCAGGATGCGGGGGAGACGAGGATCAGCGACCAGTTCGCCGAGCTGCCGGATCCCACCGCCTGGAATCCGCTCGGAGCAATGCTCGTGCCGAGGCACGGATTCGAGCTCGCACTTTTCGAAGGACGCGCCTGGGCGTGCGGTGGAGGCTCGCTGCCGGGCCTTCATCCGGTTGCGACCTGCACCTCGGTGGTGTGAGCTGACCCGCCGACATCTCCTCGAGCACTGGTAGCTCGACCAACCGCGCGCAAGGAAACCGCCGATCTGATGGTGCGGCGACCGCACCCGACCGGATAACAACGACGAGATCAAGATCATCGGGTCGATGGCAGTCCTCCACAGCTTCGAGCGCGCCCTGGACCTGCTCGCCAAGGGCGTGATCGATTCCAAGGCCATGATCACGAATCGGTTTTCGCTCGACGACTACCAGAAGGCGATCGACACGTTCCTTGCGGGAAGCGGGCTCAAGGTCCAGGTCGGACCAGGGATACGCTGACCCGAGGCTCAGGGCAATAGGCGAGCGTCCGGCCTCGCCCGTCAAGTGGCTGAGGGTGTGGGCCAGGACGCCACTTGACGTGGCAGGCTGAGACGGCTACTTTTCGTGTCTGTGGGCGTGAGTTGTCACGCCCGGCCCGGCGTTCCTCGATTTGCACGGGGGGTTTTGATTGCAATGGATGCTGCTGAGCTCGACACGCTGTCCCCTTCGGCCGGCTTCATCGATGCCATGCGCGTGGTGCCCATTCACGCACCGGGGGCTCAGGCGCCGGCTGAGAAAGGCCTTCCCGCCGCCCCGGCGCCACGACTTGTCTATGCCGGCGGCCCGCTGCTCACCGCCGCCAACGTGATCACCGTCTTCTGGGGTGCGCAGTGGCAGCAGGCGCTCGCTCCACTCGCCGGTCAGCTCAACCAGTTCTTCGATTTCATCCTGACCAGTGCGCTCGTCGACCAGCTCGCGGAGTACAACGCGCCGCCGTTGGTGATCGGCCACGGGCACCGTTCGGCGACCGTGACGATCACAACGCCGCCGCCCGGGCATACCGTGACGGACACCCGGGCGCGCCGCTTCCTGCAGCAAGAGATCAAGAGTGGGACTCTGCCGCAGCCCGACGCCAACACGCTGTACTTCCTTTACCTGCCGCCGGGCGTCGTGTCGGTGATGCAGGGCCGTTCATGCCAGAGCTTCTGCGGCTATCACAACGACATCGGCGGGACCCTCTTCTATGCGGTAATGCCCTATCCGGGGTGTACCGGCTGCCGGATGTCACTTTCGTTGCTGGACTCGTTAACCACGGTCAGCTCCCACGAGCTTTGCGAGTCGATCACGGACCCTGTGCCGGGCAAAGGCTGGTACGACCAGTCACAGGGCGAGATCGGTGACCTCTGCGTCGGTCAAACCAAGAAGGTTGGAGCGTATACCGTCCAGCAGGAGTGGTCCAACAAGGCGTCCTCGTGCGCGTGACGTCCCTTTAGGGGAAAAGGCTGCCTCCGGCTGGATTAGGCGCCGTTAACTCAGCCCCTGGCCGGGCGACTTGACGATTCGCCCCTTTGGCTGCTAAATGGCGATCAAGGGCCGGCGCCGTCCGGTCCATAGCCAAGGGAGGCGCATCTTGCGCAAATTCATCCTTTCCGCCGTCCTGACGATCGCTGCAGTGCTGCTTACTGTGGTGCCGGCCCTGGCCGACAGCGTCGGGCCAGGAATTTAACCAGAGGGTCGCCCGCGTGACTTTACGCATCGTTTTCAAACCCCAGGCGTGATATAAACGCCGGTATCAGCAATCGCCACAACAAGCCACGCGGGCGCCTTCCCGGCGTCGAGGTAGATCCGGGCCTTGTCAGGCAGGCGCGACTTGCCGCCGGTCTGAGCATGTCCCAGCTGGCGGGCTCGGACTTTACGCGACAAACCATCTTCCTCATCGAGGCCGGCAAGGCCCGTCCCTCGATGCGAACGCTCGAGGTCATTGCCGGCCGGACTGGGATGCCTGTCCAGCACTTTCTCAGACCGGGCGGGGGCCAGGCGCCGGCTGATCGCGGCCCAGGCGACGCTCGGGGCGAGGAGCTCCAGGCGCTCTGTCTTCAACACCGGTTCGACGAAGCCATCGCGCTGGGCCTTCCACTGCTCGAGAGGCCGATGGCGCCCAAGGTCGAGGCGAGCATCAGGCACTACGTGGGCCAGGCGCTGGTGCGGTCATCGCGGCCTGACGAGGGCCTCGTCCACCTGCGCCGGGCTCAGGTCCTTCTCGAACGGGAGCCGGACCCCTGGCTCGCGGTCGAGTGCGCCGACTGGGAAGCCAGCGCCCTCTACCTGAAGGAGGATCCCAGAGCGCTCTCGGTGGCCGAAAACGCGCTCAAGCTGTGTCGCGCTACGGAGCCGCGTCTTCCGGGAACCGAGGCCAGGATTCTCGAGCACATCGCCACGATCCACGTCAAGAACCATTCGTATGACCGGGCGATCGCCTTCTACGAAGAGGCGCTTCAGGCCGCCGGCGGGATGCGTGACCTACCCCGGCTGGCGAGGACGTATCACGGTTTGAGCATCGCTTACCAGGAGCGCGGCGACATTGTCCGGGCCATCGAGTACACGCACAAGGCGCTCGCGCTTTATGCCCTCGAGCACGACTCCGCCTTGCAGGCCAACGGCCAGAACGAGCTCGGCCTGCTGCTGATGCGGCAAGGCCAGATGGAGCGGGCGGAGGAGGCATTTCGAGCCGCCCTGGCGCAGATCGGAGAAGCCGGCACCGAAAGAACGAAGAGTCATTTCCTGCTGAGCCTGGGAGAGCTTCAGCTGAGAACTGGGCGCGCCGCCGAGGGCATACAGGTTGTGAAGGAAGCCATCGATCTTGCCAAGCGACACGACGAGCGCCTGGCCGTGGCAAGTGGACATGTTCTGCTTGGCCAGCTGAATGAGCACCTTGACAACCACGAGCTGGCCGACAAGGAGCTCCGCCTTGCCATCCGGATGCTCAGCGCTGAAGGCCGGACAGAACGGCTGGCCGAGACTCATGCCGTCTACGCGGAGCTGCTTGACGCGCGTGGTGACGGCCGGACGGCCAGCCGGCACTGGAAGCTGGCGGCCAAGCTGGCGCTGCAAAGGCAGCCCGTCGCGGCCGCTGCAGCCAGAGCCGTCTAGCGAATCCTTCGATCGGATTCCCCCAGCGCCCTAGACTGCGATCGTGAACAGCCTGGGCGACTCGTTCGGCTTCCCCTTTCGGGACCCCCGGTGGGTCGAAAAGGTCCTGATCCAGGGTCTCATCCTGATCATTCCAATCGTCGGC
>Ga0066793_10000320_pt1 | contig 18092 bp, 15 predicted proteins | sample PersoiDNA2013189_FD_83876 | JGI IMG/M metagenome (GOLD analysis project Ga0066793, IMG submission 83876) | Permafrost soil microbial communities from the Arctic, to analyse light accelerated degradation of dissolved organic matter (DOM) -... | ecosystem: Environmental > Terrestrial > Soil >... | reverse complement strand
GGCGCGGCCGCGCCGAGCGCTGCGCTCCCGGTCGACCTGCGTTCGAGCGTGATCGGTGCGATCGCGGGCTATTTGTCGCTGTGGAGCGTCTATCACCTGTTTCGGCTCGCGACCGGCAAAGAGGGCATGGGCTACGGCGACTTCAAACTGCTCGCGGCCCTGGGGGCATGGCTCGGCTGGCAGATGCTGCTGCCGATCGTGCTGTCGGCAGCCGCCGTCGGCGCAGTCGTAGGAATTCTGATGCTGAAGATCCAGGGGCGCGATCGTGCAACCCCGGTTGCATTCGGGCCGTATCTCGCCGCCTCCGGCTGGCTCATGCTGATGCTCGGACATGAAATTGTGCACCGCTACATGGGTTTTTTTGCCGAGCGCGTATGAGCGTCAAGGTGTTTCGGGTCGGCTTGACGGGCGGCGTTGCCAGCGGCAAATCGACGGTGACGAGGCTCTTCGGCGCGCTCGGCGTACCGATCATCGATACGGACCAACTCGCCCGCGAGGTGGTCGAGCCCGGCCAGCCGCCTTTGGAGCAGCTCGTGGCGCGCTTCGGTCCGACGATTCTCACGCCGGACGGCAGGCTCGATCGCCCGGCGCTGCGCACCATCGTGTTCTCCGATGCCAGGGCGCGCACGGACCTTGAGGCGCTGACGCATCCTGCCATCGGCGCAGCACTTGAGAGCCGCTCGCAAGTTGCAGGCGGTCCCTACCAGATCCTCGTGATCCCGCTCCTCGTTGAGAAGAATCTAGGCTCGCGGCTTGATCGTGTGCTCGTCGTCGATTGCGACGAGGCGCTGCAGATGCGGCGGCTGCAGGCGCGCGACGGCTCAACCCTCGCAGAGGCGCGCGCGATCCTGAATGCCCAGGCGGCGCGCGCGACGCGCCTCAAGGCTGCGCACGATGTGATCCAGAATGACGGCCAAGTCGCCGCACTCGCCGATCAGGTTGCGGCGCTGCACGCGCGCTATCTGGGCTACGCCCGTGCCAAGCGGGCCTAAATCTCACCGGCAACGCGATCCGCCGTTTACGGGATGAGTGCGCGTCAAGCAAAATAGCCCGATGATCGATAAAGTCGCCCATGCACCCGCCCCCGCGGCCGCCAGCGACGTCCTGGTGTTCGAGCAGCCGCTGCATGAGCGCATGCGAACCTTCTTGCGCCTGGATTTTCTCTACAACCAGGCGCTTTATCACAACGAGATGGCAAGCCAGTGGGGCAGCCGCGCGGCGGTTTCCTGCCTCATCGACATTCTCGCCATCGCAACCCGCGGCGATGTGCGCTCGGACGTCCTGAAGGAGCTCGAGCGACAGCTCGGCTCGTTGGGCGAGTTCCAGTCGAAGCCCGGCGTTGACGGCGCGCGGCTGCGCACCGTCATGTCGAATCTCTTGCGGCTGCGCGCGGAGCTCATGACGGCAGGCTCCGCTTTTTTGCAGCCGATTCGCGACTCCGAGTTCTTAAGCGCCATCAAGCACAGAAGCGCAATACCCGGCGGCACCTGCGAATTTGACCTGCCGGATTTTTACTATTGGCTCTCGCAGGGAGCCGACATGCGCCGCAATACCTTCAATCAATGGCTTGGGCTGCTGCGTCCCTTGTGCGATGCGATCGCGGAGCTCTTGTGGCTGACGCGGCAGAACGGCCGGACACGCGATGAGATTGCGCCGGCGGGCTCCTTCCATGTCACGTTCGAGCGAGACACGCCCTTTCAGCTGCTGCGCATCTCGCTGCCCGCCGTTGCCGGCCTGTATCCGGAAATCAGCGGCAGCCATTACCGCTGCAGCGTGCGCTTTCTCACCTGGAATGGGCTGACGGCGCGTGCCACGCAAGCCGAGCGCGATGTGCCGTTCGTCTTGAGCTGCTGTCTGTGAAAGCGCGCGCGCGGCATTAAAACTTGATCTTGCCGCCGCCCACCGGTGCACCGGCGCCGCCGTCCGGCACGACGATGCGCGTGGCAGCCTCGCGGCGCATCTCGCGCGCCTCGTCGATCGCCTGTTCGAGCGCGACCTTCACCGCCTCGGGAAATTTCTTGATGGCGTCTTCGAGCGAATCCGCTTCGATCTCAAAGCCGAGCGGCAGCACACCCGCCGGCGTCAGAAGCTGCGTCTGCCCGGAGAACAGCACAAAGCGTGTGGCGTCGTCCGCGCCTTTGGCATTCACCGGCGTTAAGCGCCGGATCGTTCCCGCGCGGCGGTCGGTGAAGACTTCCTCACGGTAAAGAGTCGTGGGGTCGAGCTGGACTTCGGGAAGATCGGTCGGCGATGCCATGGCAATCCTGTCGCGGTCAATTAAGGCAGACGCTCATTGTACAGGCGCTGTAAAGCGGCGATGAATGGAACATCGGCGCTGAGCATGTCCTCATCCTGCAGCTTGTCCGGGAACACCCACTTGAGATTCTGGCCGTCAAGCCCGGCAGGCTCGCCCGTGAATTTCCCCACAAGCCAGAGGGAGATCTCAACGCGACGGTCATCGTAATCATGCGAGACGTGCAAGAGCGGATGGCCGCTGCCGAACACCACGCCGAGCTCTTCGGCGAGCTCGCGAGACAGAGCCTGTCGTTCTGTTTCGCCTGCGTCGATCTTGCCGCCCGGAAACTCCCAGCGGCCGCAAAGATGCTTGCCTGGCGGGCGCTCGGCGATCAGCACGCGCCCTTGCGAGTCATATAGAGCTGCCGCCACGACGTGTATCGTCGGGCCTGCGGCTAGCGAATCATTATTGGACACTCGAGAGCACGCCGTGGCAGTGCTTGTACTTCTTGCCCGATCCGCACGGACAGGGCTCGTTGCGTCCGATCTTGCGCTCCACACGCACGAACGGGCTCGGCTCGGCGGTTGGCAAAGGGGGCGCGTCGGGCCCGCCCATGAGCATTCCCGGTGCGGCCGCATCCGCTTGCGCCGGCTGCGCACCGGCACCGGGCGCGAGCAATGAAGCCGCCTCGGCATGCTGCGCCTGCAGGGCGCGCATCAGACGGCGGCGGCGCTCCTCCTCCTCCTGGTCGATCGCCTCCTGGGTGCGCACTTCAAGCTTCGCGAGCACCGTCACGGTCTCGAATTTGACCCGCTCGAGCATGGCCGCAAAGAGCTCAAAAGCTTCACGCTTGTATTCGAAGCGGTAATCCTTCTGCGCATAGCCGCGCAGGTGAATCCCCTGGCGCAGGTAGTCCATCGCGGCCAAATGCTCGCGCCAGTGCTGATCGAGCATGCGCAGCATGATTTCCTTCTCGACGTGGCGCATGACCTCACTGCCCGAGCGGGCGACCTTTTCTTCATAGGCGGCGTGGGCGGCGGCGACGATGCGGGCGCGCAGCGGCGCTTCCTCCAGTTCCGGCTCCGCCGCCATCCAGGCGGCCGGGTCGACCTCGGCATTGAAGTCCTTCTGCAGTGCGTCGCGCAGGCCCGCGAGGTCCCAGTCAGCGGGCGCCGCGCTCTTCGGCAGATATTGATCGACGAGATTGTTGACGGCTTCCTCGCGGATGCCATGCACGGCCGCAGACAAATCCTCGCGACCCATGATTTCCGTGCGCTGCTGGTAGACGACCTTTCTCTGATCATTGGCGACATCGTCAAACAAGAGCAGCTGCTTTCTGATGTCGAAGTTGTGCGCCTCGACCTTCCTCTGCGCTTTTTCAATCTGGCGCGTCAACATGCCGCTCTCGATGACCTCGCCCGCTTTCATGCCCGCCATCTGCAGGAGCCGCTTGGTGCGCATCGGGTCGCCGAAGATGCGCATCAGATTGTCTTCCATCGACAGATAGAAGCGGCTCGAGCCCGGATCGCCCTGGCGGCCGGAGCGGCCGCGCAGCTGATTGTCGATGCGCCGCGACTCATGACGTTCGGTGCCGACGATATGCAGGCCACCGGCCGCCACCACGCGATCGTGGCGCTCGCGCCATTCCGCGCGCAGGCGCGCGCGGGTCGCCTCCTCGATCTCGCCCAAGGCGACAAGTTCAGCCTCGAGATTGCCGCCCAGCACGATGTCGGTGCCGCGGCCGGCCATGTTGGTGGCAATCGTGACCGCCGCGGGGCTACCGGCCTGCGCGACGATTTGCGCCTCGCGCTCGTGCTGTTTGGCATTCAGCACCTCGTGCGGGATCGCGTCCTTCTGCAGAAGACCGGCGAGGAACTCGGAGGTCTCAATCGAGGTCGTACCCACGAGCACCGGCTGCTCGCGTTTGACGCAGTCCTGAATGTCCTCGACGATCGCCTGGAATTTGTCCTTCTGCGTCAGATACACCAAGTCCGGCATGTCGCGGCGCACCATCGGCTTGTGCGTCGGAATGACGATGACCTCAAGGCCATAGATCTGCATGAACTCCGGCGCTTCGGTGTCCGCCGTACCGGTCATGCCGGCCAACTTTTTGTATAGGCGAAAGTAATTCTGGAAGGTGATCGAGGCGACCGTCTGATTCTCCTCGCGCACGCGCATGCCTTCCTTCGCTTCGACCGCCTGGTGCAGGCCGTCCGACCAGCGCCGGCCGGGCATCGTACGCCCGGTGAACTCATCGACGATGATCACCTCGCCGTTTCTGACGATGTACTCCACATCGCGTTTGTAGAGCGCGTGCGCACGCAGCGCCGCGTTCAGGTGATGCATCAGGCGGATATTCGCCGCGTCGTACAGGCTTTCGCTCTCGCGCAAGAGACCCCCGCCAGCCATGAGCGCCTCGACGTGCTCGTGGCCTTCCTCGGTGATGTGCACCTGCTTCGTCTTTTCATCCACCGCGTAGTCGCCGGGCGCGCTCTCCTCGAGCTGCCGCGTAAGTCGCGGCACCAGATCGTTGATGCGCAGGTACAGTTCGGTGCTCTCCTCCGCGGGGCCTGAAATGATGAGCGGCGTGCGCGCCTCGTCGATCAAAATCGAGTCCACTTCATCGACGATGGCGTAGGCCACGCCACGCTGCACGCGATCCTCAAGGCGGTAGGCCAAGTTGTCGCGCAGATAGTCGAAACCGAACTCGTTGTTGGTGCCGTAGGTGATGTCGCAGGCGTAGGCCGCGCGCTTCTCCTCGGAGGTCTGCGCGTTCTTGATGACGCCGACACTTAAGCCCAAGAAGCGATACACCGGGCCCATCCACTCCGAATCGCGCTGCGCGAGGTACTCGTTCACGGTCACGATGTGCACGCCCGCGGCGGGCAATGCATTCAGATACGCAGGCAACGTCGCAACGAGAGTCTTGCCCTCGCCGGTGCGCATCTCCGCAATCTTGCCCTGGTGCAAAGCGATGCCGCCCACGAGCTGCATGTCGAAGTGGCGCATCTTCAGCGTGCGCTGCGAGACCTCGCGCACCACCGCAAAGGCTTCGGGCAGAAGATCATCGAGCGCCGCGCCCTGCGCGAGGCGCGCGCGAAACTCATCGGTCTTGGCGGTGAGCGCCGTGTCGCTCAAAGCCTTCACTTGGGGCTCGAAGGCATTCGCCTCGCGAACCGGCCGTTGATAGGTGCGCAACAGGCGCTCGTTGCGGCTACCGAAGAGGCGCGTCAGAAATTGCGGCACGTCAAAAAGATTCCCGAATAGACGAAAAAGCGAGCCCCGGCAAGTGCTTACGTGATTAGCGGCGCCCGGCGGGAGCGGCGCATTGTACGCAATAGATGCGCGCGCGCCCAATTGGTTCGCGCGCGCGCAGGAGATTGCGGTCGGAGGTTAGGTTGGGCCGCTAATGGCCAATGAAAGTCACGGGATCGACTTGGTGGCCATTACGCAGCACTTCGAAATGCACATGCGGCCCGGTCGAGTGGCCCGTTGAGCCCATGAGGGCTATCGGCTCGCCGCGTGTGACGGTGTCGCCAACGTTCACGAGGCTCTTCTGATTGTGCCCGTAGCGAGTCGTGAAACCGTTGCCGTGGCTGATCTCCACGAGCCTGCCGTAGCCTACACGCTCGCCCGCCCAGGTCACGACGCCCGCTGCGACCGCGACGACTTCATCGCCGCGGCTGCCGGCGAAATCGACTCCCTTGTGCACCGCCTCCTCGCCCGTGAAAGGATCCTGGCGTTCGCCGAAGCCCGAGGAGATGAATCCGTGGTGCACCGGCCGGCCTTCCGGGTGAATCTCCTCGTTCAGCTTGCGCGCGAGAATCACGTTCTCGAGCGCCCCGAGCTGTGCATCGCGCAGCTCCACGCGGCTCTCGACCTGATTGAACATCACGGTGAGGTCAGGGATCTGCGCACTCACGCCTTCGCCGTCGTTCTCGGGCCCGCCGGTTGAGGGCTCGGCGTCGAAGTTGAACTCGCGATGATCGATATTCGCCATCTCGGTCAGGCGCTTGCCGAGCGCATTCAAGCGCAGGATATGCGCATTGATCGCGCCCAAACGCATGGCCATCGCATCGACCCGATCCTGAAGCTGCGTGCGCAGTTGTGAGATCTCGCGCTTCTCATCGATCAGCGCACCGCTAAAGGCGCTCGTGCTGCTGCTGCGGATGGCTTTTCCGGTGCGCTCGCCCAAGCGCATCCCTAAAGCGAAAGCGGTGCCGAGAATGGCGAGCACCAGGACGCCCAGAATGCCGAGGGTAAGCGGATGCTCGAGGTTGAATTGACGCGCGCGTCCGCCGCGGCCGGAAAACCAAATGAGATTCACGCGCTGCGCCCTGCAAAGCGCGCGCGCGCACGCGTGCGATGCGCTGCGCCTCGTATGCAATCAAAAGGCTTGCGCCTCCTTGCCAACCCCGCTGTCATAGGCTCCCGCATCAGACCTTTGGTTTTTCGCGACCCACCTGGTGGCGGGTGCGTTTCTATGAGCAAGCAATATGCCGAATAAAATCAAGCGAAACAAGCGCCATACGACGCGATTGCGACGGCCCCACCCAAAAGCTGATTCTGTCAAAGATCTCCTAGCACGCGCGCATCCCGCAATAGCAAGGCTTTCGGATCAAACGGCGCGGCAGGAGCTCTGGAATCGCTGGCTTGCGCTGCACCTGCCGCGCGATGTTGCGGTGCACGTCTCAGGGGTGGTGGAACGACACGATACGCTCGTCATCTTCACGGCGTCCGCTGCGTGGTCGGCGCGGGTGCGCTTCGCCGTTGCCGAGATCGACGTCGAGTTAAAGCGCTCTCACCCGGGTATTGCGGCCGTCGCCGTGCGGGTCCTGCCGAAGTAGCCGCGGCTCTTACGCCGGGGGCAAAGCCGGCGTTTCGACATATGAGATGGGCGCATCCGCAGGCGAGGCGAATTCGACTTCTTCCCAGGCGGCGCGATCGGCCAAGAGGGCGCGCAACAGCTTATTGTTCAGTCGGTGCCCCGACTTATGACCACTGAATTCGCCGATGAGGCTATGTCCGAGGAGATACAGGTCGCCGATCGCATCCAAGATCTTGTGCTTTACGAACTCATCCTCGTAGCGCAGACCGTCTTCGTTCAAGACCCGGAAGTCATCGAGCACGATCGAATTGTCGAGACTGCCGCCCAACGCCAGGCTCTGCGAGCGCAAGGTCTCAATGTCGCGGATGAATCCGAAGGTGCGTGCGCGGCTCACCTCTTTCAGAAAAGAGGTCGTGGAGAAATCCATCGACGCCTTCTGCGAGCGGCGCTTGAAGATCGGGTGATTGAACTCGATCTCAAAATTGACCTTGAAGCCATCGAAAGGATCGAACTGCGCCCACTTGTCGCCCTCCTCGACGCGGATGCGCTTCCTGACGCGGATGAACTTCTTCGCGACGCGTTGCTCCTCGATGCCCGCGGACTGCAGCAGGAATACGAACGGACCGGCGCTGCCGTCCATGATCGGCACTTCCGGTGCGCTCACTTCGACCGTCATATTATCGATTCCGAGGCCCGCGCACGCCGACAGCAGATGCTCGACGGTTGAGACGCGCACATCGCCCTTGCTGAGGGTGGTGCCAAGCGTCGTTTCGCCGACATTCTCGGCATGCGCGCGAATATCCACCGGCTCCGCCAAGTCCGTGCGCCGAAACACGATACCGCTGTTAGGCGCTGCCGGACGCAGGGTCATCAGGACTTTCTTGCCGGTATGCAGGCCGACTCCGGTTGCCCGGATGGAGTTCTTCAGCGTGCGTTGTCCAACCATAATAGGTATTCGCCGGCATCTCGTAGGTTATATCCCGGCCCGGGGTCGCGCTCACCGCGACCCCGCTTTAGCCCAAGTGCCAGCCTGCGGCAGAGGAGCGTTAACCTATCACAGCCTAAAATGCGACTCCAACCGAGCCGCGCTAGTCCGCCTGGCGGCGCAGGAACGCCGGAATGTCGAGCAGATCCTCCGGCTCGGACTCAGCGCGCAGGCCATCGCCTACGGCGCGCTGCCGCTGAACCGTGGGCTTATCCAGAGCCGCGTAGTCGTTGTTCGACAACGGCCCGCGGCGCACCATGCGCATCGGTGCTTCACGCGGCGCGACTTGCACACGCGTCGAGGGCATCTCACGCGGCATGGGCGCACGCACGGCAGACACCGGGCGACCTAAGCCCGTTGCCACTACTGTAACCCGCAACTCGCTTGCAAGTTCCGGATCGATCACCGTGCCGACGACGACGGTCGCATCCTCCGATGCAAACTGCTTCACGATCTGTCCGACTTCCTGGAACTCGCCGATCGACAGGTCCATGCCCGCCGTGACATTCACGAGAATGCCGTGCGCGCCGGCCAAGTTGATGTCCTCCAGTAACGGCGAGGACACGGCAGCTTCCGCCGCGATGCGCGCGCGACCTTCGCCGCTTGCCGCACCCGAGCCCATCATCGCCATGCCGGTCTCGGCCATAACGGTACGCACGTCGGCGAAGTCCACGTTGATGAGTCCCGGACGCGTGATGAGCTCGGCGATGCCCTGCACGGCGCCCTGCAGCACCTGGTTTGCGGACTTGAAGGCATCGAGGAGCGTCGTCTGCGGACCCAGGACGGTCAGCAGTTTCTGATTGGGAATGGTGATGAGTGAATCGCAGAACTTGCCGAGCTCCGCGATGCCGTGATCGGCAATCAGCGAGCGCTTGCCGCCTTCCATCTCGAAAGGCTTCGTCACGACCGCCACCGTCAAAATGCCGAGCTCCTTGGCGATCTGCGCCACGACCGGGGCCGCCCCCGTGCCCGTGCCGCCGCCCATGCCGGCGGTGATGAAGAGCATGTCGCAGCCTTCGACGAGCTCGATGATGCGGTCGCGATCCTCCATCGCCGCCTGCCGGCCGACTTCCGGATCAGCACCGGCGCCTAATCCCTTGGTGATATTGCAACCGATCTGCAGGGCAGTCTTGACCTTCGAGTGTTTGAGCGCCTGCGCATCGGTGTTGATGCACATGAAATCGACACCGTCGATGCCGCTCGCGACCATGTGGGTGACGGCGTTACCGCCGCCGCCGCCAACGCCGATGACTTTGATCACCGCGCTTTGGCTGTATGCGTCCATCAGTTCAAACATTGTTTTCGCTCCTATCGGAAGAAATGAGGGTTGGTTGAAGCTTCATCTGTTGCACTACTTAGGTCTGTCAGCTCAAAAGTTGCCCTGGAACCAGGAGCGCATGCGCTCGAGCGCGCCTTTCGCGCTCGTCAGGCCGCGGCCCCTCGCTGCCGGCATAACGTTGTCGCGGGCGTAGAGCAAAAGCCCCATGCCCGTGGAATAAATCGGGTTGCGCACGACGTCGGAGAGGCCCTGCACCTGCTGCGGCATGCCTAGACGTACGGGTACGTGAAACACTTCCTCGGCAAGCTCAATCGCGCCTTCCATCTTGGCGCTGCCGCCGGTGAGCACGATGCCGGCGGCAATCAGCTCCTCGAAGCCGCTCCTTCTGAGCTCCTCGCGCACGAGGCCAAAGAGCTCCTCGTAGCGCGGCTCCACGACCTCGGCGAGCGTCTGCCGCGCGAGCCTACGCGCCGGGCGCTCACCGACGCTCGGCACCTCGATGCTCTCGTCGGGATTGGCGAGCTGCGAGAGCGCGCAGGCGTAGCGGATCTTGATGTCTTCGGCATACTGCGTGGGCGTGCGCATTGATACGGCGATGTCATTCGTGACCTGATCCCCTGCGATCGGGATCACGGCGGTATGCCGGATCGCGCCGTTCGCGAACACCGCAAGGTCGGTCGTGCCGCCGCCGATATCGACGAGACACACGCCAAGCTCCTTCTCATCCTCGGTGAGGACCGCGAAACTCGAGGCGAGCTGCTCGAGCACCACGTCCTCGACGGTGAGCCCGCAGCGCTGGATGCACTTCTCAATGTTCTGCGCGGCGCTGTCCGCGCCGGTGACGATGTGCACCTTCGCCTCCAAGCGCACACCGAACATGCCGATCGGATCGCGAATGCCCTCCTGGCCGTCGACGATGAACTCCTGCGGCAGCACGTGCAGAATCTTCTGATCGGCGGGTATCGCGACCGCTTTGGCGGCGTCGATGACGTGCTCGACATCGCCGTGCGTGACCTCCTTGTCGCGGATCGCAACGACGCCGTGGGAGTTGAGACTCCTGACGTGACTGCCGGCGATGCCGGCGTAAACCGCGTGGATCTCGCAGCCGGCCATGAGCTCGGCCTCTTCCACTGCGCGCTGGATGGACTGCACGGTCGACTCGATGTTGACGACCACGCCTTTCTTCAGTCCCCGCGACGGGTGCGAGCCTAAGCCCAACACCTCGATCGTGCCGTCGGCACCGATCTCGCCCACCAGCGCGACGACCTTTGAGGTCCCGATATCAAGGCCCACGATCAGGCTGCGGTCGGATCGTTTAGGCATCTTTGCCTCCGTCGTCGCCGACGCGCCGCGCGCCGCCCGCCTTCCAGCCAATCGCAAAGCCGTTGCTGTAGCGCATGTCGACGTAGCCGATGTCATCCGCGCGCTGCGTGATGAGCTTCACCGCCGTGATCATGAATCGCTCGAAGCGCTCATCCACCTGGCGGCTGCCGAGGCGCACCGTAATGCCATCGGCAAGATCGAGCTCCCAGGCGCCGCGTTCATCGAGCCGCAGCGCCGTCAAATGCAGGCCCGCTTCCACGAGCCGGCCCTGGGCTGCAAGAAAGCGCGCCGCAACGACGCCTTGCGTTCCCGGCGGACCCGAAAGGCGCGCGAGCTCCGGCGGAATGTGCGTCGCGGCGCTCGCAAAGAGTTCGCCGCGGGTATTGAGAAGGCCGTTCTCGCCCCAGCGTGCGGCGGCAACCTGCTCGACCACGATGACCGAGAGCGCGCGCGGCCACCCCCGCTGCACACTCACGGTGTCAACCCAGGGCAGCTGCGCGACGGCGCTTCTGACCGCATCCAGATCCACCGACACGAGACCCGCGCTGCGCACCTTGTCTTTGACGGCGCGCTCGACGTCTCCGGGCGAGACGCGCTGGAAGCTTCCGGAAATCAATATTCTTTGAATGGGCTGATCGAGCACCATGGAGAGCGCAGCGACCCCTGCCAAGAGGGCAACTACGATTGCCGCGGCAATCCCCCAGCGGCGCCAGTTGATGCGTGGCAGGCGCAGGCGGCGCTCATTTTGCTTGCGGCGGTTCTTGGCTCGGTTAAACATCTTCATTTGGCTAAATCCGCACGCGCGCGCAACTCGTCTCGAGCACTTGCCAGACGAGCTCTTCGAAATCGATACCGAGCGCGAGCGCCGCCATCGGCACGAGACTGTGATCAGTCATGCCGGGAATCGTATTGACCTCGAGCAACAGAGGCCGACCGGTTTCGTCCATCATGAAATCCGCGCGCCCCCAGCCGCTCGCGCCAACGGCGCCGAACGCGGCGAGCGCAAGATTCGCCAGATGCTCCTCGGCCATGGCCGAAAGTCCGGAGGGACACAGGTAGCGCGTGTCGCTGCGAAAATATTTGGCCTCGTAGTCGTAAAAGGTTCGCGGCGTCTCGATGCGGATCGAGGGCAGCGCGCGCTCCTTCAAGATCGCGACCGTGTATTCGCCGCCCGTGATCCAGGGTTCCGCGAACACGCTCGTCTCAAGCGCCACCGCCGCCTGGTAGGCGGCGGCAAGCTCCGCGCCACGCTCAACTTTCGTCATGCCCACGCTCGACCCCTGCGTCGCCGGCTTCACGATCATCGGCAGTCCGAGCCGCTCCAGCGCGCTATCGAAATCGTCAGGCCCGCGCAGCACGACAAAATCAGCGGTCGCAACGCCGATCGACTGCGCGAGACGCTTGGTCGCAAGCTTGTCCATGCCGACCGCCGATCCCATGACGCCGCTGCCGGTATACGGCACGCCCATAAATTCGAGCGCGCCCTGCAGCGTGCCGTCCTCACCGCCCGGACCGTGCAGCGCAATCCACACACGATCGAAGCGCGCATCGATGAGCTGTGAGAGAGCGCGCGCCTTCGGATCGAACGCATGCGCATCAACGCCCCGGCGCACGAGCGCGGCGAGCACCGCATTGCCCGAAAGCAGCGAGATCGCGCGCTCACTGGAGTCGCCGCCCAACAGGACCGCGACCCGCCCGAAGTCATGCGCGTCCGTCACGCGCTGCATGGCTTGCGGGTCGTAGCGAAGGTGCATCAGGCGCGCTCCCCGAGAATGCGCACTTCGGGCGTGAGCGTGACGCCGTGGATGCGCGCCACGGTTGCGCGTATGTGCTCGATCAGGAGCTCCACGTCGGCCGCCGTCGCCGCACCATAATTGACGATAAAATTGGCATGCTTCTGCGACACCGCCGCGTCGCCGATGCGAAAACCCTTAAGCCCGGCGGCCTCGATGAGGCGCGCGGCATGATCCCCGGGTGGATTGGTGAAAACCGAGCCGCAGCTCCAGGCGCCGATCGGTTGGGTCGCCTTGCGGCGCGCGAGCAGCGCGCGCACATCGGCGTCGTTCGCGCCGGGCTTTTTCTCAAAGAAGAGGCGCGCGGCGAGAAAGCCTTCATCCGGCGCCGGGGCGTTCACGTTGCGATAGCCCACTTTAAAGTCGGCCGCCGGACGCAGGTGCTCAACCCCGCGCCGATCAATCGTCTGCACATCGACCACGTGCTGCCAGGTCTCACCGCCAAACGCGCCGGCGTTCATCGCGAGCGCGCCGCCGAGCGTGCCGGGAATGCCGGCCAGAAACTCGGCGGGCCCCAAACCCCAGCGGATGCACTGTTTGGCGATGCGAGCGCAGGCCACCCCGGCCTCGGCAAATACCATCGTCTCGGCGACCCGCTCGAGCCGCTCGAGCGCGCCGTAGGTGGCAATCACGACGCCGCGAAGGCCGCCGTCGCGCACCAGCACATTGCTGCCGAGCCCGATCCAATGGACGGGCGTGTCGGCGGCCAGGCTCCGGAGGAATGCCGCCAGATCCGTGCGGTCGCGCGGATTGAAGAACACCTCGGCAGGCCCTCCGACGTGCCAGGAGGTGTGCCGGCTCATGGATTCAGCGCGTCGTACTCGGGGCATGAATTCGGGGGCGACAGCCATCGTCACGACGACCTCCGGCGTGTGCTGGAAACCGGCGCGAGCCGCGCAAGCTGCGCCGGCAAGGCATGCGAGACCACGTTCATGTTGCCGGCGCCCATCGTCACGAGCAAATCATTGGGCCGCAAAAGGTCGCGCACGGACGCGGCGAGTTCCTCCACCCGCTCGACGAACACGGGCTCAATCTGCCCGCGGCTTCTGACCGCACGACAAATGGCGCGGCCGTCGGCGCCGGCAATCGGCGCCTCTCCTGCGGCATACACTTCGGTCACGATGAGCGCATCCGCGCCCGAGAGCGCGCGCCCGAAATCGTCAATGAGATCGCGCGTGCGCGTGTAGCGATGCGGCTGAAAGGCCAGCACCACGCGGCGATTTGGATAAGCCTGCCGCAAGGCCTCGAGCGCCGCGGTGATCTCGGTCGGGTGATGGCCGTAGTCGTCGACGATCGTGAGCGCGCCAGCTTGGGTGGTGATGTCGGCCACGTGCTGCAGACGCCGCTCGACGCCCTGGAAGAGCGCGAGCGCCCGGCCGATGGCGGCCGGCTCGATGCCGAGTTCAATGGCGACGACGACCGCGGCGAGCGAGTTCAAGACATTGTGGGTGCCCGGCAGATTGACCGTGACTTCAAATAGCGGAGTAGCCGCGCGCGCGACTGTGTAATGCGTCACGGCGCCGTCGCGGCGCAGATTGAGCGCGCGCACATCCGCGCCTGCCGCGAGTCCATAGGTCACGGTCGGGCGTCCTACTCGGGAGAGAATGCTGCGTACGTGCTCGTCGTCGAAACACAGCACCGCCAGCCCATAGAAAGGCAGGTTGTGCAGAAAGCCGACGAAGCTCGTCTTCAGTCTTTCAAAGTCGCCCTCATGCGTTGCCAGATGGTCGTTGTCAATATTGGTGATGATGGCGATCAGCGGTTGCAGGTGCGTGAACGAGGCGTCGCTCTCATCCGCCTCGGCGACCAGGTAACGGCCGGCGCCGAGGCGCGCATTGCTGCCCGCGCTCTTCAAGAGGCCTCCGATGACGAAGGTCGGATCCTCGCCGCCCTCGGCGAGAATGCTCGCGACCAAACTCGTCGTCGTGGTCTTGCCGTGCGTGCCCGCCACGGCAATCGCATGACGGAAGCGCATGAGCTCCCCCAGCATCTCGGCGCGCGGCACGACCGGAATGCGGCGCGCGAGTGCGGCGCTGATCTCGCAGTTGTCGGCCGGGACCGCGCCCGATACGACGACCACATCGGCGCCCTCAATATTCGTATCCGCATGACCGATGACGATGCGCGCGCCGTGCTCGGCTAAGCGCCGCGTCACGGCGCTTGCCTTCAGATCCGAGCCCTGCACCTGATAGCCCAAGTTGATGAGCACTTCGGCGATGCCGTTCATGCCGCTGCCGCCGATGCCGACAAAATGGATCGTGTTGATGCGCCGCATGCGCTCGTCGCGCGAGCTCGTCATGCCGCCTCCCTCGCCAGCGTCAAACACGACAGCGCAAGCTCCTCGGCCGCGCGCGGACGCGCGAGCAGGCGCGCGCGCTCAGCCATCGCGAGCAACTTGCCGCGACCTGCGCCGAGCCGGGCGAGCTCATCGGCGAGGCGTTCGACGCTAAGATCGCGCTCGGCGATCAGAACCGCGGCGCCCTGGCGCACGAGATAGGCCGCGTTGGCGCTCTGGTGGTCATCGACCGCCGCCGGGAACGGCACGAGAATCGCAGCCACGCCGGCCGCCGCAAGCTCCGAGATCGTCAGCGCACCCGCGCGGCAGATCACCAGGTCAGCCCAGGCGTAGGCGCCGGCCATGTCTTCGATGAAGGGCGTGATCGTGGCGGCGACGCCCGCATTCGCGTAGCTCTGGCGCGCAGCGTCGAGCCAGCGCGGCCCCGCCTGATGGCGCGTATCAAAGGCGAGGTCATTACTGAGGCGTGCAAGCGCAAAGGGCACGACGGCGTTCAAGCGCGCAGCGCCCTGACTGCCGCCCAATACGAGAAGGCGCAGCGCGCCGCTCCTATCGGCAAAGCGTGTGGCCGGCGGCGCCACAGCGCTGATGTCGGCGCGCACCGGATTGCCGATCGCGCGTGCTTTGATGTCGCCGCCGAAGCTGCCCGGAAAAGCCTCGAGCACTTCGCGTGCGAGGCGCGCAAGACAGCGGTTCGTGAAGCCGGCAATCGCGTTCTGCTCGTGGATCAGCAGCGGCCGGCGCGTCAGCCACGCGGCAACCCCGCCCGGACCGGTCACGAAACCGCCCAAGCCCACAACCACGAGCGGCCGATGCCGGCGCATCACGGCGAGCGCCTGCAACAGGGCACGCGCGAGGCGAAATGGCGCGGCCAGCCAAGCAAGCGCGCTCTTGCCGCGCAAACCGCCAATTGAAAGCCATTCCATCGCAAAGCGCTCCGCCGGGATCACGCGCGCTTCGAGCCCGCGGCGCGTGCCGAGCCAGACGACTTCGCAGCAGCGCTCGCGCAGGAGGCGCGCGAGCGCCAACGCCGGAAAGACGTGCCCGCCAGTACCGCCCGCCATAATGAGAATCGGACGCGCGCTCATGCGCAATGCTCGGAGGCTGCGCGTGCGCTCGCCGAGCCGCGCGCCACCTGCGTGGCTTCGTGATAGACGCGCAGCACGAGCCCGACCCATGCCATCGACACGATCAGGCTCGAACGGCCGTAGCTCATGAGCGGCAGCGTGAGTCCCTTGGTCGGCAGCACGCCCATGTTGACACCGATATTGATGAACGCCTGGATGCCAAGCCACAGGCCAAAACCCGCTGCCAGATAGGACGCGAATTTGAGGCCGGCGCCGCATGCCAGGCGCGCGATGAAGAAACTGCGCCAGATGAGACCGAGAAACAGCGCCAGCGTGAGTGCGACTCCGGCAAGGCCGAGTTCCTCGGCCAGCACCGCGAACAGAAAATCCGTGTGCGCCTCCGGAAGATAGAAGAGCTTCTGCACCGAGGCGCCGAGCCCGACGCCGAACCATTCGCCGCGACCGATGGCGATCAGCGACTGCGTCAACTGAAAGCCGCTGTTGTACGGGTCCGCCCACGGATCAAGAAAAGCTGTCAGCCGTCGCAGGCGGTAATTTGAGCTCATCGCAAGGCTTGCGAAGCCGGCCGTCGCGAGCAGCGTCATTCCCAGCACGTAGCGCAGGCGCGCGCCGGCCAGAAACAACAGCGCAAAGCCGCTCGCGAACAGCACGGTCGCCGCGCCGAAATCCGGCTCCGCGAGCAACAGCGCGCCCATGCAGGTGAGAATTCCGAGCGGCCGCGCAAGTCCCTTGAAGCTCGTGCGCAGCTCGCTCTCACGGCGCACGGCGTAGCTGGCAACATAGATGAGCACGATGACGCGCACGAGCTCGGACACCTGGAAATTGGCACCGGCAACCCGCAGCCAGCGGCGGCTGCCGTTGACCGAGTGCCCAACGCCCGGCACCAGCACGAGCACCAGGAGCATGGCTGCAAGCACCAGGAGCGGCACCGACGCGCGCTCGAGCTGCTCGGTACGCACGCAAAAGACGAGCGCCGCGGCGGCCGCGCCCAACAGCGTCAAAATGAGCTGCCGCTCAAGAAACAGAAAGGGTTCGCCGCTGCCTTGGCTTGCAATCGAGATGGACGCCGAAGTCACCATCACGAGCCCGAGAAGAATGATGCCGAGCGCGAAGGCAACCAGCACCGCATCGATGCGTATGCCGCCGCCACGCGTGCTCGCGCGGGCGAAGTGCAGTGGCCGCGCGGCGCTGACGGCCGTCATGCAGCGAGCTCCCGTACCGCCTGCTCGAACACCGCGCCGCGCTGCGCATAGTCGGTGAACATGTCGAGGCTTGCGCACGCGGGCGACAACAGCACGGCATCCCCGGGTTGCGCTGCGCGCGCTGCCGCGCGCACCGCCTCTTCAAGCGTCGCGCAGCGCTCAACGGCGCACACGCCCTCAAGAGCCTGCGCCAGCGCCGCGGCCGCGCGGCCGATCAGCACGGCATGGCGCAGCTTGCCGCGAAATGCCGCGGTGAGCGGCGCGAAGTCCTGATTCTTGCCATCCCCGCCGGCGATCAGCACCACGGGAGCGCGGGTGCCGCGCACCGCAGCAAGCGTTGCGCCAACGTTTGTGCCCTTGGAATCATTGATGTACGAGACGCCGCCGACATCGGCGACCCACTGCGCGCGATGCGGCAGCCCCGCAAAACTCCTAAGCTCAGCGAGCATCGCCGCGAGCGGCAGTTCCAGCGCCTCACCCAAGGCGAGGGCCGCCAGCGCATTGGCCGCGTTGTGACCACCGCCTAATTTCATCTCCGCGACGCACAGCAGCGGCTCGCCGCGGCGCGTCAGCCACCACTGCCCGGCGTGCGTCGCCAAGGCGTAGTCGGCGCCGATGGTGGCCCGCAGCGAGAAGCCGAGCGTCCTCTGCCCGGGCCGCGGCATGCTGATCACGAGCGGATCATCGAGATTGATGACCGCCGTGTCGCAGCGCGCAAAGATGCGCGCCTTCGCCGCCGCATACGCCTCGACCGTCGCGTAGCGATCGAGGTGATCGGCGCTGACGTTGAGAACGGCGGCGGCGGCAAGATCGAGCGAGTGGGTCGTCTCGAGCTGAAAGCTCGACAGCTCCAATACATACAGCTCAGCCGGCGCCGCGCCGTGGCTTCGATCCTCGGCGTCCAAAAGATCGAGCGCCGGTTCGCCCAGATTGCCGCCGACGCGCACGCGCACGGCCGCACGCTCGGCCATGCGTCCCAACAGCGTTGTGACCGCGCTTTTGCCATTGGTGCCGGAGATGCCCACGCCCGGCGACTCACCCGCGGGTGCAAACAGCTCAATG
>Ga0066793_10000318_pt1 | contig 18123 bp, 21 predicted proteins | sample PersoiDNA2013189_FD_83876 | JGI IMG/M metagenome (GOLD analysis project Ga0066793, IMG submission 83876) | Permafrost soil microbial communities from the Arctic, to analyse light accelerated degradation of dissolved organic matter (DOM) -... | ecosystem: Environmental > Terrestrial > Soil >... | reverse complement strand
GTTAAGAGATGTTGTCGGGGGCGCCGGCGGGGCGCAAGTCGACCTCAGGTATTTGTTGTGATCGCCGGTTCCAGGTGCCCGCCGAGGACCTCGTCGGCGGCCTCACGAAGCGCCGGGGCATTGCCCTCGTCGAGGGTGAAGACCCGGACCAGCGAGTTGCGCATCGGCAGCCGCGCCAGGATCTCGGCGCCGGCGTCGGGTCGGAGGCTGCCGTCGAGGGGGTCGTAGAGAAGCACGGCGTAGCGATCGGAGGCGGGATCATGCGGCCGCGCGTCGAGGGCAGCAACGTCGACCTCGAAGGCCACCTCGCGGATGTCGGCGGGTAGCCGATCGTGGATGCGCCGGTGCAGCTCCTCCCCCGTGAGACTGAACATCCCCGCCTCCCGCTGGCGCTGCTCGAAGACCGCCTCGTAGGCGAGGTGCCATTTGAGCTTGCCTCGCCCTGTGATCTGGGCCCACTCCTGCGCCAACCGGTGGCGGCGGCCGCCCTCGGGCTCCTCCGTCAGCCAGCGATCGACTTCATTGAGCAGGTGCCAGTCATTGAGGTGCACATAAGCCTCGAGGTCGTCGAGAGGGTTGGCCCCGCCGAGCAGCTCGGTGATGGTGTCCTGGAAGATCTCGCGCATGTGGAGGTCGATCCGGCGGACGGTGCGGTGGTGGTACAGGTTGGTGTACAGGTACATCCGCGAGTTGAGGAAGAGCAGCATCGCCTCGGCGCCATGCTGATGCAGCGCCATCCCCGACGGAGACACGAAGGTGTAGTGGATGATGCGGCGCACGTCGACTGGCCCGATGCTGACGCCGCAGGCGTAGGCGTCGCGGGGAACGTAGTCCATGTTGTCGGCGGCGAACCCGCCGCAGAGCACCGGCTTTAGCAGTTCCAACCAGCGCGGTGCCTCAAAACCGGGCAGCTCCTCCTTGGAGATGACGTAAGCGACCCACGCCGGGTCCACCGATTCGCCGGCAGCGAAGGGTCCGTGGGGGCTGGCCTCGAGGCCCCGAATCAACAGCGCCAAGTCACCGGTGATGATCCGCTGGGAGATGGTCTCGTGGGTGATCCCGAATTGGGCCAGGTAGTGGTCGTCGAAGAAGTGCCCGAAGGGGCCGTGCCCGATGTCGTGGAGCAGCCCGCCCAGTCGCATCGTCTCCTCGACCAGGAACTGGCTGGGAGTATCGGCCGCCAGCTTCAGCGAGGGGTACAGGTGCTCGGCCCAGATCCCGGCCAGGTGCATGGCCCCGATGGCGTGCTGGAAGCGAGAATGCTCGGCGGCGGGGAAGACCCACCAGGCACTCTGCAGCTGGTGGATGCGGCGCGAGCGCTGCAGCCAACGGTGGTCGAGGATGTCCTGCTCGGCGGTGCTACCTCCCTCGCCTCGCTCGCCGCGCGGCGTCTTGGTGATCTGGACGTACCCGTAGATCGGGTCCGCCACCAGGTTGACCCGGGTGTACCGCGCCACGAACTCGGGCCCAAGCGGGCGACGCTCGGATCGTGCCATCCGACGAGCCTAGCCGAGTCCCGATTGGGTGTCATGCGGACGCCACGGAACCAATTGCGCAGGGGATCCGTCATACCCTGCAGGTGACATGGATGATGAGGAGCTACTGGAACGCTGCCGGCGCGGCGATGGGGCGGCTTTCGAAGCCCTCCTTTTGCGACACCAGTCGGCCTTCTTCAGCCTCGCCCTGCGAATCCTTACCAACCACGAGGACGCCATGGACGCGCTCCAGGATTCGTGCATCAAAGCCTGGCGCGGGATCGCCGAGCAACGCGGCGGCGCCTTCAGGAGCTGGATGAACAGCATCGTGGCGCGAACCTGCGTAGATCGGATCCGGGCGCGCCGCCCGACGGCGCCGCTGGAAGACGAGGACGATCGCGTCATCGCCCTGCCCGACCCTCAGCCGGGGCCGGAGTTGCTGGCGCTCAGCCGGGAGCGGGTGCATGCGATCGAGGTCGCCCTGGGCCGGCTGAGCCCGGATCATCGTGCCGTGATCCTGATGCGCGACCTCAGCGGCTTGAGCTATGAAGACATCGCGGCCAGCCTGGAGCTGCCCATCGGCACGGTGAGGTCGCGATTGGCCCGCGCCCGCAGTGCCCTCCAGGCTGAGCTGCTGAGCCTCGACCCCAACATTCTCGAGGCCTTCGCCTGATGGCAACGCAACACCTCGACGACGAGCAGCTCTCGGCCTACATCGACCGCGCCCTGGCACGCAAGGACGCCGCTGCCATCGCCGTGCACCTGGACGGTTGCGCCGACTGCGCCAGCCGGCTGCACCTGCTGCGCGCCACCAGCCAGGCCGTGGCCAGCCTGCCCGAGGAGGAGTTGCCTCGACCGCTTGACTTCGGCTTCCTGCGCGACGGCGCTTCACACGTGGAGGAGCTCGATTCTCGCGGTTTCGTCGCCCGCGTCATCCACGGGCGGCCTCCAAGCTGGCTCCCGACCATGGTTGCCGCAGCGGCGGTGCTTGCACTGGTCGCCACCTGGGTGCCTCGCCTGGTGCCCGCGCGCGGCGGCCCGTCGCAGGCCACCGCCGGCCTGGCTCCCGCCACTCGCCCCGAGGGTGGGGGAGCGTCGGCACAGTCGGCGCCTCAGGGCCAATCCGGAGGGTTCGGCCTGGAGCGGTCGGCACCGGGGGCGCTTTCCGTTGTTCCATCAGGCGCCCCGACTTCGTCGTTTCCAGAAGCCGCGCAGAAGACGGTGCTCGGGCCCGACGGTTCGACGATCACGCTGCTGGCCAACCCACCGAGCGCCACCACCGGGCACCCCGTCCAGCTGTTGCTCCGGCTCGTCGGCGGACCGCGCGGGACCGACCTGGCGCCCCCTGGAATGGAGATTTTCGCCGGCCAGGGTCAGAGTCAGCTCCGCCTGGGCGGCTCAGAGGGGACCAGCCGGACGGTGAAGTCGGGTGAAGAGCTCGACCTCACTGTCGAGTGGAGCGCAGGCGCCATCGCCGGACCGCCGGCACCCGGCACCTACTCGCTGATCGGTCGGATCTTCCTCAAGAACTCGACTGTCGTCGAGGTGCCGCTGACCTTCACCGTCAGCGGCTAGCCCTCGGCTAGCCCAGCGCCCCCGCCGGCCGCGGGCCCAGCCGAACGTCGATCGAGCCCCGAAAGCCCTCCGGGTCGCGCATCGGTCCGATCCGCACCCGGCGCGGCTCGCCCTTGGGGCCGGGGGCGCGGAGAATCAACACGATGGTGGCCGCGCCCGAGAGGCGGCGCACGGCGCGGTCGGCGATCCCATCCTCCATCAGCGTCGAAGCGACCTCAGCAAGATCGAGCGGACGCCAGTCGGGTGGCTCGCCAGCGGCTGCGATCAGCAGGCGTTGATCGGTGAGCACATAGCGGCGGCACCGGCTGCGAGGTCGCACCTCGCGGTCGCTGGCGTAGAAGAGGAAGAGCCCGATGCAGAACACCGCCAGCCCAGCGGTGACAACCGCCGATCGCGTTTCGAGCCAGGCCAGGGCGATGAAGACGATGCCGGGCAGCCACCAGATCAGGATGGTGCGAGCCTGCCAGCCGAGGACAACGCCGTCCGCCTCGGCGAGGATCGACTCCCCCGGCTGCAGCGGTACCGCCGCAGAGGTCTCCTCCGAGTTATCCGAGGGACTAAACCGGTCTCGATCCACGTTGTGGATTGTATGGACACCATGCTTCTGGATCGAGTTGCGCCCGGTGCCGTTGAGGGCCTAGCGTTGGCAGCGATGAGCCAGCAGCCGGCACCCGCGGCCACCCCGGAGTTCGACTTCGAAGCAGCGGTCGCGGAGAACATCGACGCCCTCTATCGCGGCGCCCTGCGCATGACGCGCAAGCCCGAAGAGGCCGAGGACCTGGTGCAGGAGACCTGCCTCCGCGCCTACCGATTCCAGCATCAGTTCCAGCCCGGCACCAACTTCAAGGCGTGGCTGTTCAAGATCCAGACCAACCTCTTCCGGTCGCGGTATCGCAAGCAGTACAACTCGCCCCAGAGCCTCGACGACACCGAGGAGTTCTACCTCTACCAGCACCTCGGCGCTGATGTTCAGCCAGCGGAGGACCCGGCAGCCAACGTGCTCGACAAGCTGGGCGTGGAGGAGGTCCGCAAAGCCATCGAAGACCTGCCGCCGGCCTATCGCGAGACGGTGCTCCTGACCGACGTCGAAGGCTTCAGCTACAAGGAAACGGCGGAGATCCTGGGGGTACCGGTGGGGACTGTGATGTCGCGACTGCACCGCGGCAGGCAGCGCCTGCAGCAGAGGCTCTACGAGTACGCCAAAGAAAGTGGGGTGGTGGAATGACCGACAAAGGTTGCTCCAGCTGCGACCAGACCATGGAGCGGCTGCACTCTTACGTCGATCGCGAGCTGAACGACTTCGAGATGGCCGAGGTCCGCAAGCATCTCGACGACTGCCCGCCGTGCGAGCAGCACTTCGAGTTCAACCTCCAGGTCAAGCGACTGGTGCACACCAAAGGCTGTCCCGAGAAGGCGCCCAGGGCGCTGGTCGAAAAGATCCTCGCGAACTTCAGGCAAGCCTGACTTCGGCGGCCAGTTCGTCCTCCAACCGGGGTGGGCTCGCATCGCGCCGGTTGGCCACGGCTGAGCCGACCAGGATCATGGCGAACCCGAGGATCACGCCCACGGTCAAGGGCTCATGCAGCAGGACGACGCCGAGGCAAAGCGCCACCGCCGGGTTGACGTAGGTGATCACGGTCGCCCGCAGCGGCCCAACCTCGGCGATGAGGGCAAAGTAGACGACGAAGGCCAGCGCGGTGCAGATCACCCCCAGCCCCACGACTGAACCCGACACCGCCGCCGAGGGCCAGCGGTGCGGCATCTGCAGCAGCCCCAGGGGCGCGTAGATCAGGGCCGTGATCCCGAGGCTGGCCGCGACCACGCCGACCGCCGGAACCGTCGACAGCCTCCGCGTGATGATCACCGGACCCACGGCGTAGCAGATGCTGACCACCGCGACCTCGCCCGCCGCGCCGAAGTCGCGGCTGGTCATGTTGAGCCCGAGCAGGGCCACCACGCCGGCGAAGCCGATCAACAGGCCCGCCACCCTGGTGCGATCGAGACGATACTCGGCCCGGCTCCGCCAGGCCAATACGGCGCCGACCAGCGGGACCGCGGCCACCAGCAGACCGGTGAAAGAGCTGGAAAGGTGGCGTTCGGCGTCCGCCAGCAGAAGCCATGGGAGCGCAACCTCGATCAGCGTGTAGAGGACGACGATTTTCCAGTGCGCTCGCAAGGGGCCGAGGTCGCCGCGAAGAGCCGCGACCGGGAGCAGTAGGGTGGCGCCGATACCGGTGCGGAAGAACACCAGCGTGGCCGGGCTGAGGTCGCCCACCGCGACCTTGATCAGCAGGTAGGGAATCCCCCAGATAACCCCCATCGCCGCGAAAAGTAGCCAGCCCCGACGCGTCATGCCAGAGCGTACCTAGCGGTATTGCGCACAATCATCGCTGCGAACACGTCCGCGGTGACACCCGACACCTCAGATCCTGTTCCGCGCAGGCGGCTCGTGATCGGCCTGCTCCTCCTCGCCACCTTGCTGGTCATCGGCTTCTGGTGGTCTGGTTCTTTGTCGATCGCTCGATGTTGGCGACGGAGTCGCGGCCGGCCTACACTCGAGCACGCAACAGGAAGAGCCTGCTGCTGACCGCGTAACCCGACTGATGGGGCAACGCCCCGTGCTTCCCGGTTAATAGGGTAGGGAGCGGGGTTTACGCGCCCCCTCCCACACCACCGGACATGCGGGCCCGCATCCGGCGGTTCGCCAAGTGAACCGCAGACGGGTGTAGCTGGGGTGGAAGCTCCGCAGGCCAAGGTCGGCCCAGTAGGCGTGGGAAGGGCGCGATGGAGCGGCGGCGAGGCCGTCAGGCGCAACGGCCCTTGTTCGATGCGGCCCACTCGCGGGCCGTGTGCGTAGGGATGCCGAGCGCCTCAAGGTTGCGTTTCCGCGCTGAGAAGCGCTTCCACTCCTTCCACCGGATCTGGCGGAGTCTGCGGCGCAGCCATTGGTCTGCCTCCTCAACCAGCGAGTGGGTGTCGGCCAGCGCAAAGTACGCGCACCACCCGGAGATGAACCGGTTCAGGAACGCGATTCGTACCGGCATGGCAGTTCGCTCACTTCTCCGGGTCAACCTTCGGATGTCGACTCCTCCGTTGCGGCGGAGGAACCCAAACCCAAGCACCGTGGTCCGCTTGCGCGGTTTGGCTGCGGTCAATGCGACCCTCACTAGCCATGCGGTGGTCCGCTCACTTGGTGTTCGGCCCTTCCCGGCTTCGTTGCATCCCCGCCGGTACTATGGCCTCTGCTGACTTCTGCCAGGTCAACCACCGCCTTGCGGCTGCGGTCGTCGCCAGCGGCGGCACCCTGACAGACCTCCCCCGATTAAGAGCATTCACTTTCCCCCTACCGCCGCCGCGTTTACGCAGCGCACCCTGTTGGTGGTGACGGTTTCACCGTCCATTGCCGGCTTACCCGGGTCGCCACGCCTTCTACGCGGTTCGTGTTCCTCGGTGCAGGGTTTCGCCTCGGGCTTCCTTCCGACCCCGCCTCGCGACGACGCCGTTGCCTCCGGCTCGGAGTTAGCACCACCGCTGCCTCCAAAGGACTTACACCTTCAAGCGAATGCCCACGTCGGGCGAACAATGAGAGAGAGCAGTCCCGAAGGACCGCCCTCTCCGCGGGGTGGGAGGTGAGCTAGCTGGCCTGCGAGGCCGGGGTCTGCAGGGTCAGCGTTGTCTGCCGAACCTTGCGGCCGCCGACGGTGCGGCGGCGGCGCGAAACGCGCGCCTTGGGGGTGCTGCGACGGACCGACTTCTTGGCCTCAGCCTGGACCTTCTCGGCACGGCGCTCGGCAAGGCCGAGGGCGCTGAGCGAGTTGACGCGAAGCTCTTCGATAGCCGACTCGACCTGCTTGGTCACAGGGCGGATCTGGCGCTGGCTGGTGGTCGCAAGCTTGCTGCCGCGACGCTCTGCCTTCTTGAGCCAGTTCTGCTGCTTCTGGGGGCTGGTGACGAAGTCAACAGCCAGTGCAGCGGCGCCGATGGATGTGTAAAGAGTCTCTCTAATCACGGAGGACCTCCTAACCTTTTTGATCTTGGTGTCCCTCATTTATAACACGCTGCGTCATAACATTCAACACAGTGCGTCATGGGTTGACGTGGTGCGCTAGCGGTCCGGCCGGCTACCCGGCGGAGGTGTCGGCAGCGCGCAGAATCCCAGTAATCACCTCGTCCATTCGGGCTCCTTTGACGAGATAGCCGAAGGCTCCCGCAGCCAGCATCTAGTCGACGCTGTCACGGTCTTCGTAGGCCGAGAAGGCGAGGATGCGCGTGGCAGGGCTCACGCGGCTGATTCCGCTGGCGGCGTGGCTGCCTCCGCCGCCCGGCATCTTGACATCCAGGACGGCGACCTCGGGCTGATGAACGTCAGCCATGATGATGGCCTCCTCGGCGTCGATAGCGACCCCGACCAGCTCCAGGCCCGGCTCGTCCTGGATGAGGTCAGCGAGCGCGTCGCGCAGCACCGCCGAGTCCTCGGCCACCAGCGCCTTGACGGCGCTCATCGGGCGGCCATCTCCTCGGGGCGCACCGGCTCCATTGAGCGCGGGCCCTGGGGCCGGTTGGGCACCCACAAGCTGATAGTCGAGCCGACCCCGATTATGGACTCGGTCTTGAACCAGCCACCGGCGCTCTGGGCGCGCTCGCTCATGGTGCGAAAACCGAGATGCCAGGCTTTCGCCGCCGTGGCATCCGCCACTGAGAAGCCAACCCCGTCGTCGCGGATGCGAACCAGCACGCCGGCGTCGTCCTCGCTCATCGAGATCACGACCTTGGACGCGTGGGCGTGCTTACGCACATTGCTGAGCGCCTCCTGGATGACGCGGTAGATAAGCACCCTCACCGCCGGTTCGGGCTCCGTGTCCACCTCGGCGTGGAGCTGGCACTTGAAGCCGCCCTCGGTCTCGAACTGCTGCAGCTTCATCCGCACCGCCGCCGCCAGACCGTAGCGGTCCAGGGTCGGCGGGCTGAGGTCGAAGATCAGGGCGCGCAGTCGCACGATCGCCTGCTCGACGGTAGCCTAGGCGCCATCGGCGACAGCAAGCTGGCCGGGGTCCTGTAGCCGGCGCCGCAGCAGCCCCAGGCACACCGCCACCGCAAGTCATGACCTGGACGACGTCATCGTGTACGTCCTCGGCGATCCGGCGGCGCTCGTCCTCCTGGGCGGCCCGGGCCTCGCCTTCAGCCTCCTGACGGCGACAACTCTCGGCCATAAGCATCAGCGCCTGGACGGCGGCGCGACGGGAGACGTCGCGGAGCCGCCCCACGACCATCCCGACCAGCGCCAGCGCGAGCATCGCAGGCATCACGGCGTCGGTCAGCGCATTGGTGGTTCCGACGCCGCCGCCGCCGGCAAGGATCAGCGCCCCGACGGGGCCCGCGATCAGTCCCATGGCCAGCCCCATCAGGAGCCCGTCGAGCCAGCCCGCCACCAGCACCGGCACGATCGCCAGGAACAGGGCGCCTCCGCCTATCGGTCCAGCCAGGGGCGCCAGCAGGAGCACGTAGGCGGCGAATACCGCGCCCGTGGCGACTACCCGGAAGACCGGGTCGTTGTTCACCCTTCCCATGCCACTCACCATCTTTGGATCTCCTGTGCAGGTCCCCAGGACGACATTCACGATAGCCATCCGACTGAGACTTTCCCAACGCAAACCTGTCACGGGTGGCCTAAGCGCCGGTGACAGGAACTGGCCGCACCAACGTGGTCACACCGCGTTGGTTTGTACACTCCGCACTATGGTTTTCGATTCGCTGGCGGCGTTGGTGCCGAAGGCGGGGCTCGAAACCAGTGCAGAGGTGGTTGGCGAATATGCCTCGGACTGGTCTTCGAACGCCATCCTGCGTGGACTTCGCGGCGCGCTGACACCCCCCGCGGCGGTGCTCCGGCCGGCCAGTGCTGAAGACGTGGCGACGGCGCTTCGGTGGGCCTCGCAGGAGAAGGTCCCAGTGGTTACCGCGGGCGGGCGTTCGGGCGTCTCCGGCGGCACGGTCACGGCGGGTGGCGAGCTCCTGATCGATATCCGCGCTCTGGACCACGTCCTCGAGCTCGACGAGGTCAGCGGCATCGTCCATGTCCAGGCCGGCGTGCTGGGAACGGAGCTGGAGGCCTGGCTCAACCAGCGCGGCCTCACCCTCGGCCATTTCCCGCAGTCGGTGGCGCTGTCGACGGTCGGCGGATGGATCGCGGCTCGCAGCGCCGGCCAGCTCTCCAGCGGCTATGGCGCTATCGAGGACTTCCTCGTCGCCCTCACCGTTGCCCTGCCCGACGGCAGCCTGGCGACGTCACGTCTGGTGCCGCGTACGGCGGCGGGGCCCCAGCTTTATCAACTCTTCCTGGGAAGTGAGGGCACCATGGGCGCCGTCACCGAGGCCTGGCTCCGCGTGCGCCGCCGGCCGGAGATGCGGGAGATGGCTTCGCTGGCCTTCGCGAGCTTTGGCGACGGCCTCGCCGCGGCGCGCCGGATGGCGCAGTCGGGCGCCCTACCCGACGCGCTCCGCGTGTACGACGAGAGCGACACCGGCATCGTTTTCCGCTCGCTCGAGCCGGCGCCCACCGGGGTCACCGGGCTGATGGTGGTGGAGGGCGACAGCGGCTTGGTGCCAGCGAGGCTGAGCCGGGCGCTGGAGCTGGCCCAGGCCCAGGAGCCAGAGCAAGACCTCGCCGGCCACTGGTGGGAGCACCGCAACGACGCCGTTCACACCTACAAGGAGGTGCTCTCGGGAAAGCTGCTGGGAGCTGACGTCGCCGCGGACACGATGGAGGTCGCCGGGGTGTGGTCGCGGGTCGATGACCTCTACGCGGCCGTGGGCACCGCCCTGGGAAAGACCTCGGAGCTAGTGGGATGCCATTGTTCCCACGTCTACGAGACCGGCTGCGCCCTGTACTTCACCTTCCTCGTCCGGGCGGAGGACCGCGAGGCGGTCCTGCTCCAGACGTGGGCCAATGCTCTCGACGCCGCCATCGAGGCCGGCGGCACCATCAGCCATCACCACGGCATCGGACAGCTCAAGAGCCGGTGGCTGGCGCGCGAGCTCGACGGCTTCGCGCCCTACCTGGGCCGGATCCAGGAGATGTTCGATCCCGCCGGCGTGATGAACCCAAGAACCCTGCGCGCCTGATGGAGCTGACCTTCTTCGGCACCGGCGCCGCATTTGCCGGTGACGCGTTCAACGCGGCCTACATCCTCGACCGCCGGGTAGTGGTCGACGCCGGCGCGCCGCTTCACGTCCTGGTGCACCGCACCGGCCACCATGTCGGCGACCTGGAGGCGGCAGTGATCACCCATCAGCATGCCGACCACACCTTCGGGCTGCCCCACCTGATGGCGACCCGGGCCATTGAGGCGCCCGAGGCTCCACCCTTCACAATCGCGGGGCCGCCCGGGTTCGAGCGCTACATCAGCGACCTCTTCCAGCTCTCCTGGGGCGATCGCCTGCACGAGATCGTCTGGAAGGGGCTGCGACCTAACTTCATCGACATCAGTCCCGGCGAGACCGTCGGCGTGGCCGGCTTCCGGGTCCACGGCGAGGAGATGCATCATGTCCGCGACATCCCTTGCCTCGGCTACGGCTTCGAGAAGGACGGCATCCGGCTGGCGTATTCCGGCGACACCGGTGTTTGCGCCGGGCTCGACGCCCTGATTGACGCTGCCGACCACGTCCTGCTGGAGATGACCGGGGTCGAGCACGACGCCAGCCACATGTCGCGGGCCTCGGTCGAGGCGCTCGTCAGCGCCAACCCCAACAAGAGCTTCTACTTGACCCATCTCAACCGGCGCTGGGACGACAGGCCGGTGCCAGGCGCCGTCCTGGCCGCCGACCTTCAGACAGTCGAGCTGACCGCGCCGGCCTAGGTCGCGGGCCGGGCCCGGCGCGGCCACAGCAGCTCGCGAACCATCACCCGGCGCACCTTCCGCCAGGCGTCGTCGGCCCGATGGCGATCCGCCCCCACGATGCCGTTGGGGCGGTAGCACCACTGGCTGTAGGCACCGCCCAGGTCGCTGATCTCGCTGGCAACGCCAGGTAAGGACGCGGCCAACTGCTGAGCGAACTCGATGGGAGTGTCGGTGGGGCGGCGCGGCCGGCCCAGGCGCGCAGCCAGCCAGCCGAGCCGGCGCCAGGCCACCTCCGGGTTGCGCAGCCGCCGAGGTCCACGCGCCAGCAACAGCCCGACCAGTGCCAGCAGGACCAGGAGGCCGACGGCGCCCGCCACGAACGCTGTCACCAGCTTGCCCAGCACCGGTGTTGCCGCGGGTCGGCGCGACTGGAGCGCGGGCGGCGGGACGGCGGTCGGTGCGACGACGGCGGGGAAGGTGTCGATGGCGGGGTCAAACGCCTGCTGCGAGAGGGTCGGGTAGATCGGGTCCGGGGTGGGCTCGAAGGGGACCCAGCCGTACGAGGGGAAGAAGACTTCGACCCAGGTGTGGGCGTCGAAGGCGCGCACCAGGTTGGACGTCGTCGGGGTGCCGCTGGCGCGGGGGCGGGGCACGTCCTGCAGAGCCTCCGAGACGCCCGGGCCGTAGCCGCTGACCAACCGCACCGGGATGCCCAGGCCACGCACCAGCTCGCCCATCGCCGAGGCGAAATACTCGCAATAGCCGACGTGGCTGTTGAAGAGGAAATAGATCACCGGGTCCTGGCCGCTGGGTGGCGTGGAGACCTGGAGGTTGTACTTGAGCTTCGTGCGCAGGTACGTCTCGATGGCCTTGACCTGGTCGTACGGCGTGGTCTGGCCGGCGACGACCTGGGTCGCCAGCGCGGTGATGCGGTCGTCAACGGCGCTCGGACCGGCGAGCTGGCCCAGGCCGGGCACCAGGTCGGTTACCGAGGCTGGGTAGTTGGTGCCGGCGCCGCGCAGCTCGGCCTCGGTCGCAACCGAGACGGTGGCGTCGACGGTGTAGGTCGCGCCCGTCCCACCCTGGCCCCTGGCGTAGGCCCCGGCGACCGATCCCACGGGCAGGCTGGTGGCGAGGCTGCCGGTGGGGCGCGCACCTCTGACCTGGGCCGGGATGCTGGCGAACAGGGGCTCCCCGGGCCAGAAGATGGTGTTCTGCCCCGATCCCAGGATCTTGATGGTGGCGTGCACCGTGTGCCGGGCCAGGTAGAGGTCCTCCGCCAGCATCTGGTTGGGCGGGACGTTGGCCAGGTTGTCGACCCACGAACCTGGCGCCCAGGCGCCGTTGCTGTCGGCGTAGAGGTCGATACCTCTCAGGTAGGTGGTGCGCGGGAAATTCGTGGTCACCTCCATCACCGGCGTCAGGCTGCGCGACAGCGCCCCGCCCGGCTGAACCTTCTCGCTGTAGCCCGTGGCCGCGAACGAACCACCGGGCCCCGGGCGCGCCAGCGGCAACTGACCGCCACCGACCGCCCCGATGCTGCCGGAGAAGAAGCGAGGGCTAATGTCGGTGGCGTTCAGCCGGGGAATGAGGCTCGCCGCTACCAGCATCACGACCAGCGCTCGGCTGCCCTGGATGCCAACGCTTGAAGACAGGCCAGGCGCGGTCGCCGCGCCCCACCGATGCTCGACCCGAATCACGGTGTGACGCAGCAGCAGCAGCCCGGCCATCACCATCCAGGCCACCACCAGGAAGGTGATGGCGCTCTGACTGGGGTCGTCCACGACTTCGACGCCCAGCACCACCGCCATCGGTCCCAGCCCCAGCGGGGCCTGGCCACGGCGCAGCACCCAATACCCGGCCCAGGCCACGCCCAACCAGGTCCCCGCGACCATGGTGACCACCAGGGCGGTATTGAGATCACGGGCGATTGCCAGGACCCAGGTCCTGAAGTCGGTGGCGATGTCGCCGAGGTCCCCAGAGTGGTGCGCGGTTGACAGAAACAGCACCAACACCATGGCGACCTCGATCACGAGCCAGTAGGTCACCCCGCGCGGCGCCACTCTGGCCAGGGCGGCGACGGAGATGGCGCCCACAATCGCCACCGGGATCACCGCCTCTGACCCCGGGACCCAGTGGGAGCCGGCCACCGCCGACGCCGTAGTCCAGGCCAGCAACACCACCAGGAAGTCGGCAAGCAGGCCTTCGCCAGGGCGGGCGAGGCGCACCCGCGGGGACCGGCCGGCAGCGATAGTGCTCATATCGCCACCGCCATGGGCTCCGGGGCGGCTCTGCCGGTGGCAGGGCGACGCCTGAAGATCTCGTCGTCCGCGGTGAGGCTCCACCACGAGGTCTGCTCTCCTAGGGTTCGTGGCCCGGGCGCGGCTGCGGCGGCGCCGCCAAACGATTGGGCGTCGAGGAAGAGGACGGCGTTGGAGCGGCTGCCGCCCAGCCCCACCCGGGTCAGCCAGTCGACCCAGGCGCCGGCGAGGCTGGGCGTGACCACGACCAGGCTCTGCCGACCGCGGCTGGATGCCAGCCCCTGGAGCAGCGCCTCCAGGCTGACCCCGCCGTCGGCGTCGACCTCGGCCAGGAAGTCAAGGATTCGCCGCAGCTGCTTGCCGCCCCGAGCAGGCGGGATGATGGTGCGCCGCGCGTCGTTGCAGGCCAGCCCGACGGATTGGTTGCGGCTGAGACCCAACACTGCCAGCGAGGCCGCGAGGCTGACGGCGTACTCCAGGGTCGACTGTGGCGGCTCACCCACGTGGGCGCTGCTCCGCAGGTCGAGGACGACGATCAGGTCAGAGCCCTCGTACTTCTCGAAGCTCTTGCTCATGGGCCGCCCGAGCCGCGCCGTCGAGGGCCAGTGGATGCGGTTGAATCCGTCTGCCGGGTCGTATTCTCGGATCCCCGACGCATCGGGCGGGGCGTCGACGAAGCGGCCCATGGCGATGGTGTCGCCGAGGGTATGGGAGGCCCCGGGTAGGAAGCGGGTGACGTCAACCAGGCGCGGATACACCGTCACGGATGAATCCGCGGGCATCTCCACGGTCCGCTGGAAGAGGCCAAAGGGGTCGCCGGCGACGAGCCGAGTGGGGCCCATCTGGTAACGCCCACGGCTGATGAACCGCCCCCGGGTGCGCCAGGTCCGCTCACGCTGGCGCCCCACACTGATGGCCCGACCGGCGTCGTAGCCGGGGATGCTGGAGCCGTCGAGAACCTCCACCCAGGGGAGGGACACCATTGCCGGGTTGCTGACCGTGAGAACCTCGACAAAGTCCTCGCCTACCTCGTAGGCGCCGCCCGGCGCCTGCCGGCTGATTGCCAACTTTGCGGTGCCGAGTCGCGTCCACAGCCAGCTCACCACCGCCAGCAGGACGGCGAAGTAGAGCATCACGAAGGCGAGCTTGATCGCGGTGACGTAGGCGAAGAACAGAAGGACCAGGATGCCCACGACGAAGAGGCTGCGTCGGATCCGCGCGGACACGGCTAGCCCAGCGTGGCGGGCCGTGACTGGGGAACTGGCTCGGAGTCGATCAGCTTGCGGAGAAGGTTGTCCGAGCCGGCGCCTCGGATCTCGGCGCTGGGCTTGAAGACCAGGCGATGGGCCAGCACTGCTACGGCCAGTGCCTTGACGTCGTCTGGGGTGACGTAGTCGCGTCCAGCCACGACGGCGCGCGCCTGTGAGAGCCTGAGGAGCGCAATCGACGCCCGTGGGCTGGCGCCCAGGCTCAGGTCGGGATGGTCGCGGCTGGAGGCCACCAGCCGGACGATGTACTCCTTGACCTCGCGCGCCACGTCGACGGTGGCGACCGCCTGCTGGGCGTCGCGGATCTCGTCCTCGCCGGCGACCTCCTTGAGATCTTCAAGGGGGTTGGAATCCTCAAATCGGTCCAGCATCTCGACCTCGGCGCGGGGGGTCAGATACCCCAGGCTGATGCGCAGGCTGAATCGATCCAACTGGGCCTCGGGCAGGGGGAAGGTGCCGGCAAATTCGATGGGGTTCTGCGTCGCCAGCACGATGAAGGGCGCGTACAGCGGGTGAGTCACGCCGTCCAGGGTGACCTGGCGCTCCTCCATGGACTCCAGCAGGGCAGACTGGGTCTTCGGGGTGGCGCGGTTGATCTCGTCGGCCAGCAGGACGTTCGCGAACACCGGCCCGGGGCGGAACTGGAAGCCCCCTTTGTCGGGGTCGTACATGTTGATCCCGACCACGTCGGAGGGGAGCAGGTCGGGGGTGAACTGGATCCGGTCGAAGCGACCGCCGATGCTGCGCGCCACGGCCTTGGCCAGCGTGGTCTTGCCGACCCCCGGCACGTCCTCGATGAGGGCGTGGCCGCGAGCCAAGAGGCAGACAACAGCCAGGCTGACCTGGTCGTTCTTGCCGACCAGGACGCGGTTGATGTTGGCGATCAGCGCCTCGCCGACGGCAGCGGCACGGGCGAGGCCCTGGCTGTCCGGTTGCGGCGTTTCCCCCGTACCGTGCCCGGGGTCAGCCGCCTGAGCTCTTGCCACCATTGGCCTTCCGTCGCGGGGCTCGGAAGCGCTGTTCGATGAGCCCGGCGGTGTACCCACCCAGGGTGGAGAAGAAGAGCTGGGGAATGTCGGCGGCGAAGACCCGGTCGACCCGCATCGGGCCAAGGCCCAGCGGGCCCACGACCTTGACCAGCTGGAGCTCGTGGAAGAAGGTGACGACGAAGCTGATCAGGATGTAGACGACCGCCACCAAGGGGCCGTTGAGGACGCCGTATTTCGGCTCGATCATGCCGGCGGTGAGCCCACCCGCGTACATCGCAACCACGCTGATCGCGAAGTAGGCGCCGGACTGCGAGGCCAGGGCGCCGCCGGGGGCTTGCACAAGGGCGCCGAGGACGAGGTAAACCGCCATCGCGACCACGATCCCGGCAGCGACCGCCGGGTAGTTGATGCGGCGGAAGAAGGCGGGGTCGCCCTTGATCTCGATTCGCTTGGCGTCGGTGCCCACGCGCCCTCGCCCGCCCCGCCTGGGCGTCGGCTGACTCATCTGGACAGGATAGCGGCCCGGAATGCCACCAGCGGCAAAGGAACGCGGAATGAAGCCGGAATCGCGGTTCTAGAGCTTCTCGAAGCGCTCCACGTCGAGGACAAAGACGATGGCGCCGCCAACCTCAACCTCAACCGCGTAGGGCACGAACATCTCGCCCGGCTCCACCACCGGGGGAAGCGGGTTGAGGAACTCGGTGCGGCTCTTGCTGCGGTTGCGGAGCACGTCCATGACGATGTCGACCTGGGCTTCGGAGCAGCCGCAGAGAAGGGTGGCGTTGCCCTTCTGGAGGAAGCCGCCCCGGGAATCGAGACGGGTGGTGGGAATGCCCTTGTCGGCAAGGGCTTCGATCGCCATCCCGGCGTCGTCCCCGTGCATGATCGCCACCACCATTTTCATGAAGCTTCCCTTATCCCTTTGGCTGATGTCCGGACAAGGGTAACGGACAAGGCTTCAGCGGCGACGGCGTCGGGGTCGGCGGCTGCGTCGATGACGTGGTATCGCTCTGGATCGCGAGAAGCGAAATCGAGGTAGCCGTCGCGCACGCGGGTGTGGAAGGTGATGTCCTCCTGCTCCAGCCGGTCAGGCCGGTGACCGTTTTGCTCGGCCTGGCGGCGGAGCCCCGACTCGGCGGGCAGGTCGAGCAGGATGGTGAGGTCCGGCTTCACCTTCAACACCATCTGCATCGCCATCAGCACGTTCAGCTCCAAGCCCCGGCCGGCGCCCTGGTAGGCGAAGGTGGAATCGACAAAGCGATCGGCCACCACAATGTCGCCTTTGGCCATCCGGGGGATGATCACCTCCTTGAGGAGCTGCGCCCGGGCCGCGGTGTAGAGCGAGGCCTCGGCCCAGGCCGCCATATCGTGGTGCTCGATACTTAGGAGGATCTCGCGCACCTTCTCGCCAAGCGCAGTCCCGCCCGGCTCGCGAACGCTGGTGACCGGCAGGCCCTCGGCCTTGAGCGATTCGACCAGCCGCGCCGCCTGGGTCGTCTTACCTGACCCCTCGACCCCCTCGAAAGTGACAAGCAAGCCGCGCATTCCGCACGAATCTTACCCGCCGGCGGCTGCCCTTACGGTGTCGACCATCAGGTCCGCGGCGGCGTTGTCATCAAGGCTTTCCTCCGCCAGCCGACGCCAGGTCCAGAAGTCGAGCGCTAGGGCAGCGGCGGCTCGGACAGCTTTCAAACGCGTGCCCTTCGTCGTGAATGCGGCCGCCAACGTCCGCGCGAGTTCCCCAAACCGCGCGTCCATGGTGCGCGTGAGGACGGCATCGAGCGCCGGCAGGAGATGACGATCGCGCTGGAGGTTGGCGACCATCGGCGCATTCGTTCGGTACCACCTGTACAGGCCCGCTAGGACCGCGCGTAGCCGATCGCCCGGGTCCTCGATCTCTAGCCCCGGCGTTGGATCCGGATATGGATGCGCCGCTCTCCAGTGACTCGAGCAGGCCGCAAAGAGCTCCCTCTCGTCGGAGAAGTGGTTGTAAACCGTGAGTCGCTGGACGCCAGCGCGCCGGGCGATCTCGGCTACCGTGGTGCGGGCCGGGCCCACCTCCTGGTGGAGCTCTGAGGTCGCGGCGACGATCCGCTGCCGGGTCTGGTCCTGGTGCGCGGCGCGGGCCTTGAGCTCGTACTTCCGCTTTTGATTTGACATGGTGTTCATTCATGATATAGCATGGGTGATTGCTGAACGCTCTGTTTAGCGAAAGGAGGAAGAACGATGACTACGACGACGGTCAGGGTGGTCGGCCCGAAGGATGGGAAGGCAGGCTCGATCGGGGCCTTGGGGGTCCGTTTCCTGATCAGCGGACTTGAGTCCGGCGGCGGCTTCGCGCTCGTCGAACACCCCATGCCGCCTCGTACACTCGGGGCTCCAATGCACCGGCATGCCAATGAGGACGAGTACAGCTTCGTCCTCGAGGGTCGGATGGGCGCGGATCTCGGCGGTGAGATCGTCTACGGCGAACCAGGCGACCTGATCTTCAAGCCACGCGGCCAGTGGCACACCTTCTGGAACGCCGGCGATGAGCCGGCGCGCATCCTGGAGATCATTTCGCCCGCCGGCTTTGAGAAGTACTTTGATGAGCTCGTCGACCTGGACTTCCAGGGTCCACCCGACCCGGCGGTGATCGGGGCAATCGCGGTCAGGTATGGGCTGGAGTTGGACTTCGAGAGCTTCCCTCGCCTGGTCCTGGCCCACGGGCTCGATATGCC
>Ga0066793_10000316_pt1 | contig 18155 bp, 17 predicted proteins | sample PersoiDNA2013189_FD_83876 | JGI IMG/M metagenome (GOLD analysis project Ga0066793, IMG submission 83876) | Permafrost soil microbial communities from the Arctic, to analyse light accelerated degradation of dissolved organic matter (DOM) -... | ecosystem: Environmental > Terrestrial > Soil >... | reverse complement strand
GTCCGATTCTAGTGGGTCTGTAAGAGTAGCGCGCTCCCGATTGATCACCATCAGTGATCGCCGGGTGCGGCTGATCGTGACCCGCCGCACGCACTGCCGCCTGCGGAAAAAGTGGCGAGGGCCGCATATATGCAATAATGCCAGACTGGACGCTTCCGGCAGGCTATGGTGCCTGGCATGGGGTGGGAAGCACGGCGGGGGATGCGGCACCCGCTGCAGTCGGAATCCAAGGCAGAGCGGGTCGTCATCGTCGGTACTGGCGAGTGGGGTGCGACCGCTTTCGAGTACTTCAGCTACGACTCTCCTTACGAGGTCGTCGCCTTCAGCGCTGAAGCGCCATTCATCACGAGTGACGTCTACTACGGCCTTCCCGTGGTGCCGTTCGACGAACTCGCGAAGGCTTATCCGCCGGCCGAGTACCGGGCATTCGTGGCCGTGTCCGATATACAGCTCAACCGGGTGCGGCGGCGTTTGTACGACGCCGTCAAGGCGGCTGGCTTCGATTGCGTCTCCTATGTCAGCAGCCACGCATTCGTCATGCGCAACGTCGAAATCGGTGAGAACACGTTCGTGCATGAGAACGCGTCGCTGGAGTTCATGGTCCGTGTTGGAAACAACGTCCTCATCGGGGGCGGAACGCTCATCGGGCATAGCTCCGTGATAGAGGATGACTGCTACGCCGGCCCGCACGTCACAGTGTGCGGAGGCGCCGTGGTGGGCCGTAGCTCGTTCCTCGGCGCCAACAGCTGCATCGCTGATCGTGTCTCGGTGGCTGAGGACTGCGTCATCGGCGCGGGCGCGGTTGTCCTGAAGGATGCCAAGCCCCGTCAGGTCTATGTCGGAAGTCCCGCCCGTCCTACGGGACGTGACAGCTTCGATGCATTCGGCGTAACTTCCGGCAACCCGCATCAAACTGTGGCCAAGCTGTCATCCTGATGGCGCGGCTGGACGTCGAACTAGTAATTAGCCGCCGGTGCGGCACGGCGCTCGCCTCGGACCGGGCCGGGCCGCATGAGCGGTGGGTGTGTCCGCGACAAGGGTGCGCGCCTCAGCAATGAGTGATCTGGGAGGGTGAGGCATGTCGCCCATCGGGCTGGCAGTCGTTGGCGCGGGGTACTGGGGGCCGAATCTCGTCCGGGCGGCGCGTGCCACGCCCGCGCTGCGGCTGGACTGGCTGTGTGATCTGGACCTGCAGCGCGCCCAGGCCGTCCTCGATCCCTACACCCCGGTGCGGGCCACCTCCGACTACGAAGCGGTGCTGGCCGACCCGGCGATCGCCGCGGTGGCGATCGCGACGCCCGCGGCCACGCATTTCGATCTCGTCCGGGCAGCCCTGGAAGCGGGGAAGCACGTGCTGGTCGAGAAGCCGCTGACGGCCTCGGCGGCGGAGGGCGAGAAACTGGCCGCGCTCGCCGAGCGGTCTGGGCTGGTGCTCATGTGCGATCACACGTACTGCTACACACCCGCGGTCCGGCGGATCCGGGAACTGATCCGGTCGGGCGATATCGGCGACATCCAGTTCGTTGACTCGGTGCGGGTCAACCTCGGCCTTATTCAGCCTGACGTGGACGTGCTGTGGGATCTCGCCCCGCACGATCTGTCGATCCTGGACTTCGTCCTTCCCGAGGGCACCGTGCCGGCCGCGGTGGCGGCCCATACCGCGGATCCCGTCGGCACTGGCCGCGCCTGCCTCGCCTACCTGTCCATCTGGATGTCCACCGGCGTGCTCGCGCACATCAACGTCAACTGGCTGAGTCCGACGAAGATCCGGACGACGGTGTTCGGCGGGACCAAGCGCACGATCGTCTGGGACGACATGAATCCCCCGGCGCGGCTCATGATCCACGACCGTGGTGTGGACCGGCTGGAATCTAGCGCCGTGGGGCAGGATGAACGCAGGCAGACGCTCATCTCCTACCGCACCGGGGATATCTCCGTCCCGGCCCTGCCTGAGCGGGAGGCACTGCCGGTCGTGATGGCCGAGTTCGCGAGCGCGATCACGGAAGGCCGCCCGCCGCTGACCGATGCGGGCGCGGGGCTGCGGGTGCTCGCGGTGCTCGAGGCAGCCTCACTCAGCGTGGAACGAGATGGCGCCCGGGTGCCCGTGACTTTGGGAGGAAGCAAATGATAAAGGGGCAGCGGTGCCTGGTCACCGGCGGCGCGGGGACCATCGGCTCGACGATCGTCGACCAGCTGGTGGCGGCGGGCGCAGCCGAGGTCACCGTGCTCGACAACCTCGTCCGGGGCCGCCGGGAGAACCTCGCTGGCGCGCTGGCGTCCGGGAACGTCCGGCTGGTCGAGGGCGATATCCGGGACCGCACGCTGGTGACCGGCGTGATGAGCGGCATGGACCTGGTGTTCCACCAGGCGGCCATCAGGATCACGCAGTGCGCCACAGAGCCGAGGCTGGCCCTGGAGGTACTGGTTGACGGTACCTACGAGGTCATCGAGGCGGCCGTGGATGCTGGTGTCCGCAAGGTGATCGCCGCATCGTCGGCATCGGTCTACGGGCTCGCTGAGGAGTTCCCGACCAGCGAGCGGCACCACCCGTACGCCAATGACACCATCTACGGGGCGGCCAAGACGTTCAACGAGGGCCTGCTGCGGAGCTTCGCCGCCATGCGGGATCTCGACTACGTGGCGCTGCGCTACTTCAACGTGTACGGCCCGCGGATGGACATCCACGGGCTGTACACCGAAGTCCTGATCCGGTGGATGGAGCGGATAGCGGAGGGTCAGCCGCCGCTCATCCTCGGTGATGGCATGCAGACCATGGACTTCGTCTTCACCGAGGACATCGCCCGCGCCAACCTGCTCGCCGCCGCGAGCGATGTCACCGACGAGGTCTTCAATATCGGCAGCGGGACCGAGACCAGCCTGCGGGAACTCGCCGAGATGCTGATCCTGGTCATGGGACGTGATCTCCAGCTGGAGTTCGGGCCGCCACGAGGCGTCAACGCGGTGACCCGGCGGCTGGCGGACGTCTCCAGCGCAGCGGAGCGTCTGGGCTGGAAGGCCGAGGTGGGCCTCGAGGAGGGCCTCACGCGGCTCGTCGCATGGTGGCGCGCAGAGCGTGCTACCGGGGTGGCCCAGCCCGGGCTGGCACAGTGACGATCCCGGTGATGCGGCCCTGGATCGGCGAGGCCGAGGCCGAGGCTGCGGCTGCGGCGATCATGTCCGGCTGGGTCGCGCAGGGACCCCGGGTAGCGGAGTTCGAGACCGCGTTCGCCGAGTCGATCGGCGTGGCTCACGCGGTCGCCGTGTCCTCGTGCACCGCAGCGCTGCATCTCGCGCTGGTAGCGGCCGGGATCGGGCCGGGGGACGAGGTCATCGTCCCGTCGCTGTCGTTCATCGCGACCGCCAACGCTGTCCGCTACGTCGGTGCCCAGCCAGTCTTCGCCGACGTTGACGAGGCAACGCAGAATCTCGTGCCGGACACGGTGGCGCCCCAGCTGACCGAGCGGACCCGCGCCGTCATCCTGGTGGACCAGGGTGGGGTGCCCGCTGACCTGGGCGCGATGCAGGCGCTTTGCGAGCCGCGCGGGGTCGTCGTGGTCGAGGACGCCGCCTGCGCCGTAGGTTCGGTGTACCGGGGCCGGCCGGCCGGCGCGGGCGCCTTTCTCTCCGCCTTCTCGTTTCACCCGCGCAAGCTCCTGACGACGGGGGAAGGCGGGATGCTCGTCACCCCCGACCCCGGCGTCGCAGCCCGGCTGCGCCGGCTGCGGGAGCACGGAATGGACGTCAGCGCGGCGCAACGCCATGCCAGCCGGCAGCCGGTGATCGAGCATTACCTGGAGACCGGCTTCAACTACCGGATGACCGACGTCCAGGCCGCCATCGGGCTGGTCCAGCTCGGCAAGCTGGACCAGCTCATCACCCGGCGGCGCGAGCTCGCCCGGCGCTACCTGGACCTGCTCTCGGACATCCCGGGCCTGGTGACCATCCGTGACCCGGCCTACGGCACCACCAACTACCAGGCATTCTGGGTGCTGCTGCCACCCACCTTCCCGGTGGACCGGGGCGAGCTTCTCCGGCTGCTCGCCGACGCGGGTGTCTCCGCCCGGCGCGGCATCATGGCCTCCCATCTCGAGCCCGCGTACGCGGGCCATCCCGGCCCGTCGCTGCCGGTGACCGAGCGGCTCACCGCCCACTCGGTCATCCTTCCGCTCTTCCACGAGATGACCGAGGACCAGCAGGATCTCGTCGTGTCCGTCATCGCGGCCGCTGCTGACCTTCGGCACCCGGTGGGCAGAACGTGACAGCTGCGGCCCAGCCCGGCCTCGACGCCCGGCGCTTGGTCCGGTTGATGGAGGCGGCGATCGAGCGGTGCCAGCTCGATCTCTCGCCGTTCACGGTGCTCACTGAAGCGGCGAGCGGCGCCTATGTGGTTACCCCGGTCCTCGCGGCGATGGCGGGCGCGGACGTGTCCGCGCTGGCCGCGGCGACCAGCTACGCCACGGCCGCGGAGCTCGCCGCCATGACGTCCGGGCTGGCCCGGCTGGCCGGGGTGGCCGGCCGCATACAGCTGGTCCACGAGAAGAGCCCGGACATCGTCGGTGCGGCGGACATCGTCACCAACAGCGGTCAGGTCCGCCCGATCGACGCGGCGATGGTGGCGCGGCTGAAGCCGTCCGCGGTGATCCCGCTGATGTATGAGAGCTGGGAGTACCGGGGACCCGACGTGGACCTGGATGCCTGCCGGGCCCGTGGTATCCCGGTAGCGGGCACTAACGAGCGGCATCCGGCCGTGGATGTGTTCTCGTTCCTGGGTGCCATGGCCGCCAAGCAGCTGCACGATGCGGGGATCGCCGTGTACGGGAGCCGCATCGTGGTGCTGTGCGACAACGCGTTCGCACCGTTCATCGGTCCGTATCTGCGCAGCGGGGGCGCTGACATTGTCGACGCCCCCCGGCTGACCCGCGACGTCCTCGCCGCCGGGTGCGACGCTGTCCTGCTGGCGCTGCAGCCCGGTCCGGACACCATCCTGGGTGCCGCCGACGCGGCGTTGCTCAGGGACGGGGCGCCGGGCGCGGTGCTCGTCCAGTACTGGGGTGACGCGGACCGCGGCGCCCTGGCTGACGCCGGCATCCCGGCATGGCCGCCGCTGCCGCCTGCGCCGGGGCACATGGCCGTCCTGCCGTCGGCCATCGGCCCCGAACCGATCGTCCGGCTTCAGTCAGGCGGGCTCAAGGTGGGTGAACTGCTCGCGCGCGGCCTTCATCGGGCCCGGCCCGAGGATCTCGCTCTCGTCCAGTCCCTCTGACCGGTCCGTTAAGCCCCGGGCCTCCTGGACCAGGTATCCGGTGATTTCGCCGAGGGCATCCTCGGCGGGGGTCCCGTCCGTGCTGACCACGACCAGGCCGACGGCCGAGGCAGCCGCCAATGAACTCACCATGTACGGCAGGACCATCAGCCCCGGGGTCTCGCGGCCGAAAAAGCCCTTGCGCATCAGGGAATCCCGCAGTCCGCCATATGTCGTGATCGACGGGTGCACCGGGACCCGCCGGTGCCCGATCGCCGATACGGTTTTATCGTATTCCGGGCCGAATAGCTGAATGCAGATCTCAGCCACCGAGGCCCCCAATGTGCGCCTGGGATTTATTTCAAGCGGGAAGATGGCCCCATCGGATTCGCGGTAAAGAAAATCGATATTCAGCGGGCCACGATATCCGAAACAAGCGGCGACTTGCCCGATCGCCTCACCCGCACTGCGAATCTTCTCGGCGCAGCCCAGCGGGACGGATCCAATACCCAGATACGATCCAGTGTAGACCCGGCCCGAGTGCAGGAAATGCTTCCCGGCGCCGAGGGTGGATGTTCCGCCTCCGGGTTCCACCATTCCGTTGTAGGAGACCGAGAGAATCTCCTCCTCGGATCCGAGGTACTCCTCCACCAAGAGGTCCTCGTCGTAACCCGCGGGCAGGAAGCCGGTGAGCTTGTCCCCGACCGAATCGGCGCTCTCGATCACGGTCATCGAGTGGCCGCCCGCCCCGAAGTCGGCCTTGACGATCACCGGTCCGAGAGCGGGAAGCGCACCCTGGACGTATTTAACGAGATCGGACCCCCGGCGGGCTGTGAAAGCGCGGGTCATGCGCATGGAAGTGCAGAGTTTCAGTGCGGCGAAAAAGAATTCCCTGGACTGGACCTTTGAGTCCAGGCTGGCGACAACTTCTAGATAAGCCTGCTCAGTCATGCGGTCATTGATCACCCTTGTGGATCGCTTGCGGATACTTGCGATCAAGCGGGCGTACTCGGGGGTAGACGCGCAGGCCTCGACCGTTAGCGGCCCGTCGCCCGGCCCGTCATCCAGGAGTTCGACCAGGTCGGCCAGCTCCCGCTCATCCGCGACCAGATCCGCGCACAGGGAATTACCTGGCCGCTCGGACCGCAGCGCCCTGCAGGTCAGGTTCTCATATCCGAGAATTGCCCGGCAGTCATCAACGTGCTGTGTGTCCATGGCGTGCCGGGTCACGACGATCTTCCTGTCGCCCGACCAGTACAGACCCATATCTTCTGACGCAAACCGCGCGCCGGGCGGCGGGGGCGCGTGTTCCGGAAGGTTCCGCCGTTCCGGCTGGATACCCCACTCCAGGATGTTGTTGACGATCAGCCGCTCGGGCCGCGCCCGCGCAGGCACAGTTGTAGCGATCATGTCCCCCCCTGTATGCGGGAATACTACTTATATTGGGGGATAGCGTGCAAGAAGATCAGGAATTTCTCGTGGGGGCCGACCCGCCGCTGGCCGTCGCTTTACCCTTTAGTTACCAATTGCCTATTACTAATGTGACCACCCGCCCGCACCGATCGTCCGCGGGGGGGGTCAGGTCAGGCAGCCTAAGCTTGTGGCTTCGTGGGCCAGATAATGAGTGATCTCGTCGAGGGCAGCCTGAGCAGAGCCCTCTTCCGTGCCCACCACGGCCAGGCCGATGATCGAGCTGGGGGCCAGCGAACTCACCATGTACGGGAGGACGACGAGGCCCTTCGTCTCGCGGCCGAACAGCCCCTTTCGCAGCAGCGAGTCCCGCAGGTCAGAATACTTCGTGATCGACGGGTGCACCGGGACTCTCCGCCTGGCCACCGCCGACACGGTCTTGTCCCATCCCTGGCCGAAGAGCTGAATGCAGATATCGGCCAGAGATCCGGTCACTGTGCGTCTCGGATTTATTTCGATGGGAAAGATAGTTCCGTCAGACTCGCGGTAGAGAAAGTCGATGTTAAGTGGACCTCGATACCCGAAGGATGCGACTACTCTGCCGATCGCCTGGCCTGCCCGGTGAACCTTCTCCGTGCAGTCAGGCGGCACCGCTCCGAGGCCTTGGGATGTCCCAATGTAAACCTTGCCCGCGTACAGGACGTGGCGTCCGACACTTGGCGTGGCAACTTCGCCATCGCGGCGGAGCATCCCGTTGTAACCGACGGCCACAACGTCCTTTTCGGATCCGAGGTACTCCTCGACCAGGAGGTCCTCGTCGTAGCCTGCTGGAAGGAAGCTGGTGATATCGTCCCCGAGTGACTCGGCACTCTCGATCACCGCCATGTTGCGGCCGCCCGCAGCGAAGTCAGCCTTGACGATGACCCGGCCGAGGACGGGGAGGGCACACTGCACGTACTTTAGGAGATCTGATCCCCGGCGAGCCGTGAAGGCGCGGGTGAGGCGCATGGTGCCGTGCCCGTGCAGCGCCGCCGAAAAGAAGTCCCTGACCTGGACCTTTGAATCCAGGCTGGGCAGGAATTCGAGATAGCGTTCCTCGGTCATCTGGTCGTCGATCACGCGCTTGGAGCGCTCGCGGATGCTGGCGATCAGGCGGGCGTACTCATGTGTCGACCCGTAAGCCTCGACCGATAGCGGTACGTCACCCGGATCGGCGTCCAGGGCTTCGACCAGATCTGCTAGTGCCTGTTCGTCAGCGGCCAGATCAGCGCACAGGGAATTACCTGGATGCTCGGCTCGCAATGCTATACACGACAGGTTTTCATAGCCAAGGATTTGCTGGCTGTCTTCGATATGTAGCGCATTCATGGCGTGCCTGGTAACGACGACCTTTCTGTCACCCGACCAGTAAAGGGCCATATCCTCTGCCGCGAATTGCCCGCTGTCGGCTGGCGGTCTGAATTCGGGAAGGCCTTGCCGCTCGGGCTGGATCCCCCACTCCAGGATGTTGCTCAATACCAGCCGCTCGGGCCTTGGTTCGGCGATGACATCTGGCGGGATAGGGTCCATCCGGCCATTGTAGAGCTATTATAGAGTACTTCGCACCGGTTTGTGGTGGATTGGCCACCCGGCGCCGTCTTTACCTTATGTTCTATCCAGCCGCCGCCGGGTGGCTGTTCTATGCGGTGACCAGCGTCTATGCGGTGACCAGCGCCGGCCGCCTGAGCCTTCGCGCTGGCGCCTACTCCGGGCCGGGAGCCGCACGCAGCTCCCCGTCCTGCACCGCGTACAGCTCATCGGTCTGCGGGCAGCGCCAGCTGCCATCGGCCGCTTCGACCAAGGGCACTCCCGCTCGGCCCACCCAGCCGATCCGGCGCGCGGGCACCCCGGCGACAAGCGCGAAGTCCGGCACGTCCCGGGTAACGACCGCGCCAGCGGCGACCAGGGCCCAGCGGCCGATCACGGCACCGGCCAGCACGACCGCGCGGGCGCCCAGCGACGCGCCTTCCCGCACGAGCACGCCGCGGGCGTCCCAGTCCTCGGGCCGCTTGACCTTTCCTGCGACGTCAGTGGAACGGGGATACGTGTCGTTCGTCAGCACCACGGCCGGGCCGATGAATACACCGTCCTCGAGCCGGGCCGGCTCGTAGATGAGGGCATAATTCTGCAGCTTGACGTTGTCGCCGATGATCACGCCTGGGCCCACGTAGGCTCCCCGGCCCACGATGCAGCCCTGGCCGAGGCGGGCATTCTCGCGCACCTGCGCGAGATGCCAGACCGTCGTTCCCGTGCCTAGCGTGGCTCGCTCGTCCACGTCAGCCGAGGGCTGGACCTGCGCACTGTCCACGGCGGCCTCCTTCGTCGTGTCACCAGGGTTGATGGTACGGGTGCTGCGCGTGTTCGCCGCGGTTCGCTGCGGCCCGGGCGCGCCCCTGTCCTGACATAGCGGCCATGGCCGTGCATACTTACCCGCTGTGGTGAGTGTTGTTGTACCAGCGCATAACGAGGCCCGCGTCATCGGGCGGCTGCTCGGGCAGCTTGCCTCGGCCGTGCGCCCTGGCGAGCTGGACGTCATAGTGGTGGCGAACGGGTGTACCGATGATACGGCCGAGGTCGCAGCGGCGTTCGGCCCCCCGGTCCGGGTGGTCTCGATTCCGGTCGCTTCCAAGCGGGCGGCGCTCGTCGCTGGCGACGAGGCGGCCCGGGATTTCCCCCGCATGTACGTGGACGCCGACGTGGAGCTGGGGACCGAGGACATCCGGGCCTTGGATGAGGCGTTGCGCCGCTCCGGCGCGCTCGCGGCCGGCCCGCAGCGGGTGCTCGCGCTGGCCGGGAGCCCCTGGCTGGTCCGCTGGTACTACGACGTCTGGGCGCGGCTCCCCGAGGTCCGCAGCGGGCTGTTCGGGCGAGGGGTCATCGGGCTGAGCGAGGCCGGGCACGCACGAGTCGCGAGCCTGCCCCCGCTGCTCGCTGACGACCTCGCCGCGTCGCTCGTGTTCGCGCCGGAAGAGCGGGTCATCGTCGCTGGCGCGCGGGTCGTCATCCACCCGCCGCGCACCGCGGGCGACCTGCTTCGCCGCCGGGTCCGCGCCACGATGGGGGTGACCCAGGTCGAGCAGGAGGAGGGTGCGCCCGGCTCGACGGCGCGGACGCGCCCCGCGGACCTCTTCGCGATCATCGGCTGGAGCCCGCGGATGGCGCTGCGGGTCGGGGTGTTCATGGGGGTGGCTGTCATCGCCCGGCTGCGGGCCCGCCGGGCCGTCCGGCACCGTGACTACTCGAAGTGGCTGCGGGACGAGAGCAGCCGCCAGTAGCCCCCGGGACGATGCGCCCGCCGCCCGTGTGCCCGGCCCTATCCAGGCATTTGATGCCATCGGCTGGAATGTGTCAACCATCCCGATAGATCAGGCGTCTTTTCTATGCAGCCGAGGGGCGAAGTGTCTGCAGGTGGGAAAAGGGGGTTGGAGCGTGTCTGGTAACACCGCTGTTACACGTCGTAGCCGCGCTGCCGAAGTGCGCCTGGCAGCACGCGACCCTGCGGCGTGGACCAGTGCGTACCTGCGCAAGGCCGCCGTCGCCGACGTCGCCTGTGCGCTGGTGGCCGGAGTGCTGGCCCTGGCGGCGTATGACGTCCACTACCACAGCTGGACCCACCAGGCGGCTGCCTACCTGGCCTTCACCGCTGTGCTGCCCATCCTCTGGTGGGCGTCCGTGGCAGTGGCGGGAGGGTACGACTCCCGGTTCATCGGGGTCGGCTCGGACGAGTTCCGCCGGGTCCTGAACGCGGCGGTGAGCCTGACCGCTGGCGTGGCCATAATCTCCTACGCGCTCAAGCTGGAGTTCGCCCGCGGCTATGTGGTGGTCGCACTGCCCAGTGCGACGGTCTTCGATCTGGTGGTCAGGCACCGCCTCCGCAGGCGGCTGCACCGCCTCCGCAGCCGCGGCGCCTGCATGCGGCGGGTAGTGGCCATCGGCCACGCGCCTGCTGTCGCCGATCTCGTCGCGGAACTGGGCCGGGGCACCTATCACGGCCTGTCCGTGGTGGGCGCCTGCCTGGCCGGCGGGACCATGCTGAACGAGATCGCGTGAGTCCCGGTCTTCGGCGGCCTCGGAAGCGTGACGGCAGCGGTGGGGCAGTTCCGCGCGGACACCGTCGCGGTGCTCGCCTGCCCCGAGATGAACGGCATCCGGCTACGTGAGCTCGCCTGGGACCTGGAGAAGACGGGCACGGATGTCTGCGTCGCGCCCGCCTTGCTGGACGTTGCCGGGCCGCGCACGACCATCCGCCCGGTCGCCGGGCTGCCGTTGCTGCACGTGGACCACCCGGAGCTTGACGGCGGCAAGAAGGTCATCAAGGAAGCGTTCGACAAGGCTCTGGCCCTCACGGGAGTGATCCTGCTGGCACCCGTGTTCGCGGCCATCGCGCTGGCCATCAAGTTCACCGACCGCGGCCCGGTGTTCTTCCGGCAGACCAGGGTCGGGAAGGACGGTCACACCTTCACTGTCTGGAAGTTCCGGACGATGGTGGTGGACGCCGAACAGCGCAAGGCAGAGCTCACGGCGCACAACGAGGCGGCCGGGGCGCTCTTCAAGATGCGCCGGGACCCGCGGGTGACCCGGCCGGGCGCCTGGCTGCGCCGCTACTCCATGGATGAGCTGCCCCAGCTGTTCAACGTGCTGTTCGGGGACATGTCCCTGGTCGGTCCGAGGCCGGCGCTGCCTGTCGAGGCGGCGAAGTACGGCGATCACATGCGGCGCAGGCTGGTGGTCAAGCCCGGCATGACCGGCCTCTGGCAGATCAACGGGCGGTCGGACCTGGCGTGGGATGAGGCGGTCCGGCTCGACCTGCGGTACGTGGAGAACTGGTCTTTCATTCTGGACCTGCAGATCCTCTGGAAGACCTTGTCAGCGGTCCTCGGCGGATACGGCGCCTACTAGGGCGGCCGCCGGAGCCCCACCGGCCAGACGGCTGGCGGTCCTGCGGGAGCCCGATGGCTACCAGGGCGTGTCCCGTGGATCTTGGTGGATGCGGGCGGTCGTCATCTGGGCGCCGATCCGCGCCGCTGAAGATCTGCGGGACATGCCCTAGCCTGTGGTCGTCGGAGTCCCCGCCTGGAACGGAGCCGGTCTGTTGGCATACGACGATGACCTGGCCCGTGACCTTGCCGCCGAGGCGGGGCGGCGCCTGCTCGCCCTGCGGGCCCAGGGCGGCAACCCCGACGAACTGCGCAGGGCGGGCGACCGGCTGTCGCACGAGTTCCTGGCCGATGAGTTCGCCCGGCTGCGCCCGGGCGACGCGGTGCTGTCCGAAGAGGGGCGCGACGACCCGGCGCGGCTGACGGCGGGCCGGGTCTGGATCGTGGACCCGCTGGACGGGACGAGAGAATTCGGGGAAGCCGGCCGGGCCGACTGGGCTGTCCACATCGCCTTGTGGGATCACGGTGCCCTGACCGCGGGGGCGGTCGCGCTGCCCGCCCAGGGCAAGGTCCTGAGCACGGCCGAGGCTCCGCGGCCGGCGCCCGGTGAACCGGGTGGCCCGCTGCGCCTCGTGGTCAGCCGGACCAGGCCCCCGGCTTTCGTCGGGCGGCTCAGCCCGGCAGCCGGCCTGACTCTCCTGCCGCTCGGCTCGGCTGGGGCGAAGGCGGCGGCCGTTATCTGCGGGGAGGCTGACGCCTACGCGCACAGCGGCGGCCAGTACGAATGGGATTCCGCGGCGCCGGTGGCGGTGGCCGTCGCGGCAGGGCTGCACGCGTCCAGGCTCGATGGCTCGAAGCTGGAGTACAACCAGGCTGACCCGGCGCTGCCGGATATCCTGATCTGCCGAGCGGAACTCGCTGGCGCGCTGCTGGATGACATTCGCGCGGCACGACGTTGACTGTCGCCAGGAGCGTTCCCACCGGGAGTGCCGCCCGATTCGACCCAGCCTGATCGACCCAGCCCGACGACCCGGAGTCTGCTTGATGGCCGTGACGCGCTCTGACTACTCGCTCTCTCAGCTCGAGGTCCTCGAAGCCGAGTCGATTCACATGATGCGTGAGGTCGCCGCCGAATTCGAGCGGCCTGTCCTGCTCTTCTCCGGCGGCAAGGACTCCATCGTCATGCTCGCCCTCGCGGAGCGGGCGTTCTGGCCGGCCCGGATCCCCTTCCCCGTCATGCACGTGGACACCGGCCATAACTTCACCGAGGTGATCGAGTACCGCGATCGCCGGGTCACCCAGGCCGGGGTGCAGCTTCTCGTGGCCTCGGTCCAGGAGTCCATCGACGCGGGCCGGGTGGTCGAGGAGACCGGCAGGTGGGCGAGCCGTAACCGGCTGCAGACCACGACCTTGCTCGATGCCATCGAGAAGCATCAGTTCGACGCGGTATTCGGGGGGGGCCGCCGGGACGAAGAGAAGGCCAGGGCCAAGGAACGGGTCTTCTCCTTCCGCGACGAGTTCGGCCAGTGGGATCCGAAGAGCCAGCGCCCCGAATTGTGGAACATTTTCAACACCCGGATACACAAGGGCGAGCACATCAGGGTGTTCCCCCTGTCCAACTGGACAGAGCTGGACATCTGGCAGTACATCGGCCGGGAGAAGCTGGAGATCCCGTCCATCTACTTCGCGCACTCCCGCAGCGTGTTCGAGCGGGACGGCATCTTGCTCGCGGACAACGATTTCATCCCCCGGGGAGAGGACGAGACCGTCTTCGGGACCTGCGTCCGCTATCGCACTGTCGGCGACATGACCTGCACGGGGGCGGTGGAGTCCACCGCCGCGACCATCGAGGAAGTGATCGCGGAGATCACCGCTACCCGGGTCACCGAGCGCGGCCAGACCCGCGCCGACGACCGGGCCAGCGAGGCCGCCATGGAGGATCGCAAGCGGGAAGGATACTTCTGATGCCCGTCACATCCACGGCCGGAGCCGTGACCGGGGAGGGTTCCCGGCCCATGGACATCCTCCGGCTGGCCACTGCGGGCTCGGTTGATGATGGCAAGAGCACCCTGATCGGGCGCCTGCTGTATGACTCCAAGGCGATCCTTGAAGACCAGCTCGCGGCGGTGGAGCGGACCAGCCGGGCCCGGGGCGAGGAGTACACCAACCTGGCCCTGCTCACTGACGGCCTGCGCGCCGAACGGGAGCAGGGGATCACGATCGATGTGGCCTACCGTTACTTCGCCACGCCCCGGCGGAAGTTCATCATCGCCGACACCCCTGGCCATATCCAGTACACGCGGAACATGGTGACCGGCGCCTCCACGGCAGACCTCGCGATCGTCCTGGTGGACGCGCGCAACGGGCTGACCGAGCAGAGCAGGCGGCACGCCTTCCTCACCACCTTGCTGCACGTGCCCCATCTGGTGCTCGCGGTGAACAAGATGGACCTGGTCGACTACGACCAGGCCACCTTCGAGCGGATCAGCGAGGAGTTCGCCGCGTTCGCGGCGAAGCTGGAGATCGGCGACCTTACCTTCGTGCCGATCTCCGCGCTGCACGGCGACAACGTGGTGCGGCGGTCGGCCAACATGCCGTGGTACAACGGCCCGTCGCTGCTGCACCACCTGGAGCACGTGCACATCGCCTCCGACCGGAACCTGATCGATGTGCGGTTCCCCGTGCAGTACGTCATCCGGCCGCACCAGGCCACCGACCCGGAGTTGCACGACTACCGCGGATACGCCGGCCAGGTGGCCGGCGGTGTGCTCAAGCCGGGCGACGAGGTAATGCACCTGCCGTCCGGGCTGACCACGAGGATCAAGCGCATCGACACGGCGCAGGGCCCGCTGCCAGAGGTGTTCCCGCCCATGTCGGTGACCCTGGTGCTCGAGGACGACCTGGACATCTCGCGCGGGGACATGATCTGCCGGCCGCACAACCAGCCGTCGGTCTCGCAGGACATCGAGGCGATGGTTTGCTGGATGTCCGACAGCAGGACACTCGCCCGGCGGGACCGGCTGGTGGTCAAGCACACCACGCGGACCGTCAAGGCGATCGTCCGTGACCTGCACTACCGGCTCGACGTGAACACCCTGCACCGGGACGAGACGGCCGACAAGCTGGGGCTGAACGAGATAGGCCGGGTCAGCCTGCGGCTGACCCAGCCGCTGTTCTGCGACTCGTACACCCGTAACCGGCAGACCGGCGGCCTGATCCTCATCGACGAGGCGACCAACGCCACCGTCGGGGCCGCGATGATCACGGAAGGACGCTGACGGTCCACCATGAACCTGCTCAGCCTGCACCAGTGGATTTACTCGAGGTCGGGCGGCAGGATTGGTCACCGGCTTATCGGCGTGCCGTGCCTGCTGCTGCGCAGCACCGGCCGGAAGTCCGGCACGGTCCGGACCTGCGCCCTCGTCTATGCCAAGGATGGGGACAGTTACCTGCTGGTCGCGTCGAACGGCGGGGCGGACCGGCCCCCAGGCTGGCTGTTCAACCTCCAGGCCCAGCCGAAAGTCGAGATCCAGGTCGCCAGGTGTACCACGTCGGCCAGCGCCACCGTGGTCAACGCCGGTGACCCCGAGTACCCGCGGCTGTGGAAGGCCGTCAACGACAACAACCATGGACGGTACGACGGTTACCAGGCGAAGACGTCCAGGCCCATTCCGGTCGTGGTGGTGACGCCCGCACCGTGATCCGCGGGGGGCCGCAGCCATACCCAGCAGGGGCCCGACCCGGAAAGAGCCCCGACCCAGAAAGAGCACTGTGACGTCGTTCGACAATCTTGGCGACTATGTCGCCATGCCGCGGTTGACCGGGCTGAGGCTCTCGCCGGACGGCAGCTGGCTGGCAGCAACCGTCCAGGCGCTCTCGCCGGACGGCAAGAAGTTCTCCTCCAGCATCTGGCGGATCAGCACTGGCCACGCTGGTGCTGGTGCTGGTGCTGCGGATACTCACGAAGCACTGCGGCTGACGCAGTCGGCCGAGGGCGAGGCCAGCCCGGAGTTCCTGCCGGACGGAGCCTGCTGCTTCCTGTCCAGACGGCCCGGGCCGGCCAGTGGAACACCGCGGGCCGCCGGCGATAAGGAGCAGCCCGCGCTGTGGCTGCTGCCACCGGGCGGCGGGGAGGCCAGCCGGATCGTGGCGCTCTCCAGCGGGGTGACCGGCCTGGCTACGGCCAGCAACGCCATGCGCGTGGCGCTCGCCTCGCCGGTGCTGCCCGGGGTGACGGGCGTCGGCCAGGATGCCGAGCGGCGTCAGGCCCGCAGCGACGCCGGCGTCACCGCGATCCTGCACGAGGCCGCCCCGGTCCGGTACTGGGACCATGACCTGGGTCCGGGCGAACCGCGCCTGCTGCTGGCCGGGGTCGGTGACGACCAGGCCGAGCCGCGGGATCTCACGCCCGGGCCCGGGCGCGCACTGGACGAGCAGCATTTCGAGCTGACCCCGGACGGCGGGCTCGCCGTCACGGGATGGGCCGTGTGGGACGATGCCGGCAACCGGCGGACCGACCTGGTCGCCATCGACTGCGCGACCGGCGAGCGCAGCACCCTCCGGTCGGCCCCCGGCTTCGATTTCCGCGATCCGCGCATTTCGCCGGACGGCAGGTGGGTGCTGTGCACCCGGGAGACGCACGAGACGTACGAGGCCCCAGGGGATGTCACGCTGCTTATCGTGCCGCTGGCGGGCAGCGGGCCAGCCGGTGCCGTGGACCCGGCAGGAACTGCGGGGAGTGACGGCGCGGCCGCAACCGGCGGTGCCGGGCCGGAGGTCCTGCTCGCTGGTCTCGACCGCTGGCCCGTCTCCGCGGCATGGGCTGCTGAGAATCGTTGCGTATATTTCACGGCCGATGAACAGGGCCGCTGCCCCGTCTTCCGCGCCGACCGCGACACCGGTGCGATCACGAAGATCACCACTGACGACGCCGCCTATTCCAGCCTGATCCCGTCACCGGACGGGCGGTTCCTCTATGCGCTGCGGGCGGCGGTGGACAGCCCGCCCGCGGCGGTCCGCATCGACCTCGCCACCCCCGGCGCGCAGCCGCAGCGGCTGGCGGGACCGGCCGGGCCACCGGAACTCCCCGGCCGGCTGACCGAGATCGAGACGGTGGCCGGCGGCGCGACGATCCGTGGCTGGCTCGCGCTGCCTGCTGACGCGTCGGCCAGCGCGCCCGCACCCCTCCTGCTGTGGGTGCACGGCGGCCCGCTGGCCAGCTGGAATTCGTGGTCGTGGCGGTGGAACCCGTGGCTGATGGTGGCCCGCGGCTACGCGGTGCTGCTGCCCGACCCGGCGCTGTCCACTGGGTACGGCCGCGACTTCATCGCCCGCGGTCACGGCGAGTGGGGCGGCCGGCCGTATACCGACGTGATGGCCATCACCGACGCCGCGGTGGCGCGGCCGGACATTGACGAGACGCGCACCGCCATGATGGGGGCTCGTTCGGCGGCTACATGGCCAACTGGATCGCGGGCCACACCAGCCGGTTCCGTGCCATCGTCAGCCACGCGAGCCTCTGGGCGCTGGACCAGATGTTCGGGACAACCGACGCACCCGCCGAGTGGCGCCGGCATTTCGGCAGCCCGCTGACCCAGCCGGAGCGTTACGAGGCCAACTCGCCGCACCTGCACGCCGCGAGCATCGTCACCCCGATGCTGGTGATCCACGGCGACAAGGATTACCGGGTGCCGATCGGCGAGGCGTTGCGCCTGTGGACCGACCTGGCGGGGGTGCGTGGTGGCCTGGCGGGGGCGAAGTTCCTGTACTTCCCGGACGAGAACCACTGGGTTCTCACCCCGGGTAACGCCGTCATCTGGTACGAGACCGTGCTGGCTTTCCTGGCTCAGCACGTCCTCGGCGAGCCGTGGCGCCGCCCCAGCCTCCTGTGACGATCCTCCGCGCTCCCGCGCCGGCCCCCTGCGCCCGGATTTCCATGAGGCGGTGGATCGGGGGCTGCCAGCGACCCCCGATCCACCGCGATCATGGAATTGGCCCTGCCTGGGTTCAGAGGAGGCTCAGAAGTTCTGCCGAGAGCGCTGAGAATCCCGCGCGGCATGCTTCCTGTATCGACAACGACCGGCGGACCGCTGCCGGCGGACTCGGAGGAGGCAACTGTGAACGCCCTGGTCCTGGCCAATTTCCCGACGGCAATCCTGGTGATACTGGCGATCGTCGGCATCCCGCTGTGGATGACCTTCAAGCGCCCTGAGACGGCCCCGGACTACGCCGAGGCACGCGCCTACTTTGGCGCCAAGACAGGCCTTCGCGCCGTCCCCGCGTACGCGACTGCCCGCAGCCACCCGGACCGCGCCACGCGGCCGACCCGTGTGGCCGCCTGAACCTGACGGAGGCCGCGGCCTCCGTCCCAACAGCACCGGAGTGGCTCCGCGGTCGTTCCCACGGCATCGGAGCCACTCCGGTGTCGTTGTGGTGGGGGCGGAGGCTGGCTCGGTGTGATGGACAGCGGCGGGGCTGTGGAAGGCTGGCTGCGTGACACGCGCGAACCTGGACAAGCGGCCCGGTGAGGTCTCCGCCATGTTCGACCGGGTTGCGGAGCGCTACGACCTGCTGAACGACGTGCTCTC
>Ga0066793_10000315_pt1 | contig 18196 bp, 16 predicted proteins | sample PersoiDNA2013189_FD_83876 | JGI IMG/M metagenome (GOLD analysis project Ga0066793, IMG submission 83876) | Permafrost soil microbial communities from the Arctic, to analyse light accelerated degradation of dissolved organic matter (DOM) -... | ecosystem: Environmental > Terrestrial > Soil >... | reverse complement strand
GGAGTCGAGCGAGACCGCCCGGCCCGGCTGCCTGCGCCAGGTCCGCGAGGCCGGCCGTCATGGTTGTCGGGTCGCCTTTCGCGGCCACGGACAGCCACGTCCTGAGCTTGCCTGAGTCGCTCGCCAGGTCCTGGAGGAACGCCTCGGCGTCGGCGCCGATCGGCACCTCGTCCAAGCCGATGACGGTCAGAGACACGTCGGCGGTGCGGATGTGCTCGACGCCGCTCGCGGCGAGCGCCGCACCGAAGCCGCCGCGCTCCCGCAGGTCCTCGGGCTTCTCCATGACCGCGGCCAGGAAGGCGAGCAGCTCATCGGTCGAGCAGCCGGGGGTGAAGTCGACCTCGGCGACCCCGTGGGCGCGCATCGCGTCGGCCAGGTCGGCGACCCCGGGCGCGTTGACGGACAGCGCGTCTCCGGCGAAGGAGAAGCCGTCGCGCGCGACGGCCAGCGAGAGTACCGGTTCCGCCTCGAGGAACGCGGCGAGCGACGCCGACGCGGACTCCACGGCCTGCTTGGGTATCGGACTCGAAGGGGGATAGAGACGCAGCGACTTGGCAGCCGCGGTGATCCCGCGGACGATGGAGTCAAGCTCCCTGCCCATCGACTGGTCGGACACGCGTCTCCCGCTCCTAACGTGCGCTTGGCGCCCGAAACCTGCCCGGCGCGGCCGGAAGCGCGTGGGACCGTGTGTGTTACCACCCACCAGGGACTGGTAACGTAGCAGGCATGAACAACTACCTCGGGGAACTTATCGGCATCCTCGCCCTCATCCTTTTGAACGGATGTTTCGCGGCTGCGGAGATAGCGCTCGTCTCGGTGCGCCGCGCCGCGCTCGTGGCCGAGGCGGAGAAGGGCTCGAAGGGCGCCAAGGCGGCGCTGAGACTGCTCGAGGACCCCACCCGTCTGCTGTCGGCGACGCAGGTCGGCATCACCCTCATCGGCTTCTCCGCGTCGGCCGCCGCCGCTGTCACCCTTGCGACACCGGTCGCCGCTTGGCTGCGCTCGCTCGGCGTGCCATGGGTGGGCCGTGCCGCAGCCGGGCTGTCGGTCGCGGCGATCACCCTGGTCATCACGTACGTGACGCTCGTGATCGGCGAGCTCGCGCCCAAGCGACTCGGCCTGCAGCGCGCAGTGACGGTGGCGAAGGCCACGGCTGTCCCCCTCACCTGGCTCGCGGTCGCCGTCACCCCGGTGATCTGGGTGCTCGGCAAGTCCACCGACGCGGTGGCGGCGCTGTTGGGCGCGCGGCGCGGACAGGGCGGTCCGGGTGTGACCGAGGAGGAGATCAGGATCCTGGTCACGGAGCAGGGCAGCCTGCTCGCCGAGGAGAAGCGGATGATCCACGAGATCTTCGAGCTGGGCGACACCGTCGCTCGCGAAGTCATGGTGCCACGAGTCGACCTCACACTGCTCGAGGACGACGTGACGGTGGCGGCCGCATACGCGGTCTTCCGCGGCACCGGCTTCTCGCGCATCCCGGTCTACCACGATGACCCTGATACCATCGTCGGCGTCGCGCTGATGAAGGACGTGGTGGAGCCGGTCGCGGAAGGGCGCGGCCAGGAGAGCCTGAGCGATCACATGCGGCCGCCAGCATTCGTGCCGGAGACGAAGCCCATAATCGACCTGCTCGGGGAGATGCGACGGGCGAAGAACCACATGGTGGTCGTGGTCGACGAGTACGGCGGCACAGCGGGCGTCGTGACCATCGAGGACATCGTCGAAGAAGTCATCGGGGACGTCGCGGACGAGTTCGACCACGAGCACACGTTCGTGACCAGTCTCGGCGAGGGCTCGTGGGTCGTGGACGGCCGCCTGTCGGTGGACGACGCGCAAGAGGTCCTCGGTCTGCCGATCGAGGAGTCCGAGGAGTACGACACGCTCGCCGGGTGGGTGCTGTCGGAGTTGGGGCACATACCGGTGGCGGGTGAGAGCGTGCGTGCGGGGGACTTCGATGTTCGGGTGGCGACCGTGCGCCGTCGCCGCATCGCGCGACTTCGTGTGACCCGTTCGTCAGCCCCGCCCGAAGAAGAGGAGTGAACGTGCAGGAGCGGACTCTGTATCGCAGCCGCGACGACCGGATGCTCGCGGGCGTATGCGGCGGCATCGGCGAGTACTTCGCGCTGGACCCGACACTCGTGCGGCTCGTGTTCGTGCTGCTGGCGGTGTTCACCGGGATCGGCGTGCTCGCGTACATCGTGCTGTGGATCGTTGTCCCGGAACAAGGGGGTCGACCGTTGTACGAGGACTGGAAGTCCCAACCGGACGCGCAAGCCTCGACCGAGGGCGCGCCGACCGGCGCTGCCCCGACCGGAGTCACCGTACCCGAGAGCCCCGTGCCGCCTGATGCGCCAGCAGCGCCTGCGCCGCCGGTGGATCCCGAGCCTCCGGCAGCGTCCGGCGGTGGACCGGTGCCCGTGACAGGCACGTCCCGGTCCGGTTCCGAGGACTGGCGCATGCGACACGAAGGTCGCCGCAGCGGCGGGATAGGGCTGGGCATCATCCTGATCGTGGTAGGCGGCGTACTCCTGGTCAACAGGCTCGTCCCGCAACTGAACATCGACATCTGGAAGCTGTGGCCGCTGCTCATCATCGCCATCGGGATCGGCATGGTCCTGCGCCCGAGGAGGCGGTAGATCCGTGGAGGTCAAACGGGTGATGGGCGGTCTGACGTTCGTCACGGTCGGCGGCATCCTGCTCGCGAACCAACTGGGCTATCTGCCGTGGACCGTGTGGGGCTCGATCCTGTCGTTGTGGCCGGTGTGGGTGATAGCAGCGGGCATCGACATCATCGGTGCCAGCCTGAAGAGCCCCTTCATCCGCGTGCTCTCGAGCCTCGTGTTCATCGGCGCCCTGCTCTACGGCGCGCTCGCCGCGCCCGCGGGCGGCTTCTGGATGCTGCCGCTGGGTGGCGGCGAGCCGTTCAGCCTGAGGTCGCCGCATGTCGAGCGCGTCACCCAGGGGTCCGTGTCGATCGCCGCGGGAGCGGCGGAGTTGACTGTGGTCGGCGGCGGCGACCTGGCGACGGCGACCGGGCAGGCGCCTTCGGGCGACAAGCCGACGCTGGACACGCGCGAGTCGGGCGATGCCGCGGAAGTGACGATCGCCAACGTCGGCGATCGTGACGTCGCGCTCGGCATCCGCGGCGCCAAGATGGACGTGACGCTCGACCGCGCAGTGCGCTGGACGTCGCTGAAGGTCGACGCGGGCGCGGCACAGGGGCGCATCGACCTGGGCGACATCAAGGCCGATCAAGTGGCACTGCATTGCGGCGCTTCGGACATGACCGTGCGCTTCGGCGACAACGGACCGGTCAACGCCTCGATCGACGGTGGCGTCTCGAACCTGGTCCTGCAGCTTCCCGCGGGCGTCCCGGCCGAGGTGCGCCTCGACGGCGGCCTCACCAACGCGAGCACGAGCGGTGACGTGCTGCAGATGAGCCGCACCATCGGCGGCGGCCTGTGGCGAACGAGCGACAAGGGGAGCCCCGTCATCACGGTCACCGTGAAGGCCGGGCTGGCGAACCTGTCAATTCAGCGTTTCTAAGGGGGCGACAGCTTACATGAGCGAAGAAGACCGCGGTCCCGGACGTCCGGACCTCGCGCGCATCTTGGGGATCGGGCTCGTACTGATGGGCGTCCTGTTCCTGGCGCGCCAGTTCATGCCCGCATGGTTCGACGTGTGGTGGGGGCTTGCGACGCGGGCCGCGTGGCCGCTCGCCATCATCGTGCTCGGCGCGGCTCTCATCCTGTCGGCGGGCAGGCGCTTCGACGTCCGAGGGCCGCTCCCCGGCTCGCGCCTGTACAGGTCCCGGCACGACCGCTGGGTCTCGGGCGTCCTGGGAGGGCTGGGGCACTACCTCGGCATGGACCCCGTGATCCTGCGACTGGCGTTCGTGGCCATCTCGCTGTTGGCCGGGTTCTGGCCGGGGATCGTGGCCTACATCGTCATGGCATTCGTGGTGCCCGAGGAGCCGGCCGACGCCGGAAGCGCACCGGTCGCGGGAGCGTGATGCCCATGACCGGGCCGAAGCCGAAACGGACGAGCCTCGATCCCGCGCCGCCCAGCAAGCCGGGCGACGTCATCGACGCGCACACGCACCTCTTCACGGTTGGTCTGCTCACGGAGATGCTCGAGAAGATGCCGAACCCCCCTGCGCGCTTCCGTGAGGGGCTCAAGAACCGTAAGTGGGGCCGCCGAGGCGGGGACGTGCTGCCCGACCTGACGCCCGAGCAGACCGCGTGCTGGTACCTCGAGCGCCTGGAAGCGGCCGGCGTCTCGCGCGCTGTCGTGATGTCGATAGCGCCGGACAACCACTGGACACGCGACTTCCTGGCCGCCGCCAACGGACACGTGCTGGCGCTCTGCAACATCGACCCGTTCGACCCCACGGGGCCGGAGCTGTTGGAGCGCGAGGTGGTCGCCGGGTTCCGTGGCGTCAAGCTCTACCCCGTGAACCGCTGCTACCGGCTGTCCGACCCGGCGTGCCGACCCTTCTTCGACAAGGTGGCGGAACTCGGTGTCGCGGTCACCATCCACTACGGCGTGACGGTCGATCCCACGGGCGACCTCCGCTACGCCGACCCGCTCGATCTCTCTCCCGTGGCGCGCGACTATCCGGACACCCCGTTCGTCATCGCCCACTTCGGGGCCGGGTGGCTCCAGCAGGTGCTGCAGCTGGCGTACCAGTGCAAGAACGTGTGCGTGGACTCGTCGGGCACCAACAACTGGATGGACTACCACGTCCCGAAGATGACGTTGCCCGAGGTGTTCGAGCGCGTGCTCACGGCGATGGGACCGGAGCGCGTGATGTTCGGGACCGACTCCGGGACCACCGCGCCGTACCGTACGTGGATCGCGCACATGCAGCAGCGGACGCTCGAGGAGATGGGCCTGTCCGACCACGACCGGGACCTCGTCCTGCGCGGCAACGCGGCGCGCATCTTCAAGATCGACGAGTGACCCGCGAAGGAGCCCCGGCCATGAGCGAGATAGCGAAGGCGGGTTTCGGCGGCGATGAGCGTGCCGACAGCTACGACCGGTTCGTCGACTGGGAGAAGCGTCTGGCACGCGAGGCGCCGTTCTTCCGCTCCCTGTTCGAGCGCGAGGGCGTCGCGCGCGTCATCGACGTGGGCTGCGGCACAGGCAAGCACGCGATCATGTTCGCGAGCTGGGGCCTTCAGGTCACGGGCGTCGACCCCGACGCGTCGATGCTCGCACAGGCACGCGCGAACGCCGCCTCGGGCGCGTCCCCCGGCGAGATCGACGAGCACGGCGGCTCGCTCGTGTTCGAGTCGGGTGGTTTCGGTGGTCTGGGGATGCTCGGGGGCGCGCCGGCGGACGCCGTCACGTGCACAGGCAACGCGCTCCCGCACGTGCAGGGTCTCGGCGGCCTGCGCGCGGCGCTCTCGGACTTCGCGGCCGTGCTGAGGCCGGGCGGCATGGCGGTCCTCCACCTGCTCAACCACGAGCGGCTGCTACGCTCGCGGGTGCGTTCGATGCCGCCCGTCGTCCGAGACCTGCCCGAGGGCACGACCGTGTTCCTTCGCGTTATCGATCACGCGCCGGACGACTCGGCGCTCCTCTTCGACTTCCTGACGCTGACGCGCGATCCGGACGGCGGCCAGTGGCACGTCGAGTCCCGCCGCTCGCCGCACACGGCGCTGCCGGCGCCGCTGCTGATCCAGGAGCTTCACGCTGCCGGGTTCCCGAGGGTCGACCTGTTCGGCGATCACTCCGGCAAGGCGTTCGAGGAAGAGCGGGACGAGTCCGTGATCGTCGTGGGGTGGCGCGGGTAGGACGACGCGTCAGCGTACCCGGTACGTCCCAACCCGCACGGACGCGGTGACCACGACCGGTTCCGGCAGCGAGGACAGGCGCCGGGCGAGGTCCTCGGGCGAGACGTGCCGCGAGCTCGGGCCCATCGCGACGAGCGTCGCGACCTCCGCGTGCGACAGCGGCATCAGGTACTCGACCGGCGTCTGCACCTCCAGGCCGAAAAGCGAACCGAGTGAGTCTTCGAGCCTGTCGTCCTTGCGTCGGTCGACGGTGACGAGTCCGAGCACACCGACGATCTCTTCCTGATGCCGCGCCGTGGGCGTGACCACGAGCAGGGCACCGCTCGGAGCCAGGACGCGCGCGAACTCCTGAGCGTTGCGAGGGGAGAAGACGTCGAGCACGAGTGCGGCGGCGCCCGAGCGGATCGGGAGGCGCTTCCACGTGTCGCACACCACGGAGCCGATCCGCTCGTGAGCGCGTGCCGCGCGCTTGGCTGCATGCGCCGAGATGTCGAGGGCGAGTCCGGCGCGGCCCGGCAGCGCGTCGAGGACGCGCGCGAGGTAGTACCCGGGGCCGGCACCCGCGTCGACCACGCAGCCGTCGGCGGCGGAGTCGGTTCCCGCGGTGTGGTCGAGCACGCGAACGGCCGCATCCGTCACCGCGTCCGCGATCGGGGAGTAGCGCCCCGATGCAAGGAAGGACGCGCGCGCCTCTACCATGCCGGTGGTGTCGGCGGTGTGCGGGCGCGCGCGGCCGGGCAGCAGGTTCACGTATCCCTGCCGCGCGACGTCGAACGAGTGCCGGTTGCCGCACGCGAGAATCCCGTCGCCGAGCACCATCTCCTCTCCGCATACCGGGCAGGCCAGGAAGGCGGCTACGTCGTCGAGCATGGGTCAGCCTCGAGGTCTTCTTCGCCTGACAGGATCGGCGCCACCAGGCGCGGACCCAGCGCACAGGTCACGCCGCGCGTCTCGTCACACGCACATACGGGAGGCCGCGCTCCCACGAGTCCACCCGCGCGAAGCGCCGCGAACAGGTGACACAGCGGCAGGCCGGCCACGTTCTGGAAGCACTGGTCGAGAGAGACGGACGCCAGGTGCGACTCGATGTTGTAGGCGCCGGCGCAACCGAGGAGCTCACCCTTGGCGGACCAGAGGCGGATGTCCTGGTCCGAGAGCGCACGCATCAGCACGGGCGTCGCTACGGCGAACGTGGACGGCTGATCGTCGCCCGGCCACAGCAGCGCGACACCCGTCACCACCTCGTGCGTGCGGCCGGACAGCGCGCGGAGCATGCGGTAGGCGTCGTGGAGGTCGCGCGGCTTGCCGAGCACGCCGCCGTCCAGCACCACGATGGTGTCGCAAGCGATCACGAGCGGGGTGCCGGCGGTCGCCGAGTACGCGCCGCCGGCCCGCGCCGCCGTCGCCTTCTCCGCGGCCAGCGCACATGCGAGCGCCGGAGGATCGGCTGCCAGAGGGCCGTCCATCTGCTCCGGCGTGTCGGTCGCGCACACCCCGTACGGCAGCCCGAGCCACGCCAGAAGGCGGCGACGGCGGGGGGATGCGGAAGCGAGCAGCAGGGACGGGAGGGTCGGCATGGCCCGGATGATAGCACCCGTGGGGGAAACGCAGCATAATCGCACCATGCACCGCGGGGGCGGACGTCTCCGCGCAGGGGAGTGCGATGAGACCAGGGAGGATCACCCGCGATGCCTGTCAGCGATGAAGCTGCGGCGCGCGTGCCCGTTCTCGTCGAGCGGTTCGCGAGGCAGCTCAACGTGGCGTTCAAGGCGGTCAAGCTCTACCCGCCGTCGGGAGCGATCCCCCAGGAAGCTGCGGCGTCCGTCCTCGACGCGCTGCACGACGTGCTCGAGCTGGAGCCCGTGGTCCAGTTCACTGTCTCGAAGGACGCGCTCTACTACGGCGAGGCGCCCGTACTCGCCGACAATCCCGCCTTCGTCTCCCTCGCCCGTGACTTCTACAACCGACAGGTCGCCGAGGTGCGCTTCCATGCGGGGCTGGAAGCCGACGAGCTGCTGCGGTTCTTGGTCGCGCTGGGCGAGGCCCCGGAGGAGATCGCGACGTTGGGTGGTTTCGAGGCGACGCTGTGGGAGCGGGGAGTCAGCGGCATCAGCATCACCGAGGTGTCCACTCGCATCGTCGAGGTGAGCGGGGTCGCCGCCCCCTCACCTGACGGCCAGAGCAGCCCGCAGACGCAGGACTTCGAGGGCGAGCCCTGGCCGCCGGAGCGTGGACGCATCGACGAGCTCGTCGAGGGCGCCTACTCGGGCCGCCCGCGCGACCAACGGCTCTTGGTACGCGTCGTGCGCGAGCCCGGCGTGGTCGCGGAGTACCTTCGCGAATCGCGATCCGGCCGTGGCGACGTTCCCGAGGACATCGACCTTGCCGGGCGCATCGCAGCGCTGGCGCACAGCGCCCAGTTCGAGCTTCCCGAGGACCAGGAGGCGATCTTCCGCGCGCTGTCCGAGGCCGTGATGGGACTCGATCCGGAACAGCGCGCCACGGTTCTGGCCGGCAAGCTCATCGAGGAGGTTCGTCACGACGACTCCGTGGCCTCCGTCGTGCGCCAGCTCGGCCTCGACGAGCTGTTCAACGCCCTGCTGCGCGAGGTGGAGGAGACCGATGACGCCCGCGTGGGCCTGACGCGCGCAATACGCAACCTCGCACTCATCAACATGGCCAACCGGGAAGACCTCGTAGAAGCGACGAGGGTCGCCATGACCGGACGGGGCTTCAGCTCCGCGTTCACCGAGTCCGTCGCGGAGGGCGTGTCGCCGAGCCAGCTCACGGTCAAGGAGCGTCCGCGGAAGGACAGGGATCGGCCGGTGCAGGCGATACTCCGTCTCATCGACCTGGCGCCGGGCGACAGGGGCGGTCCGTTCCCCTACGACAACGCCGTGCAGGAGCTGCGTGACGAGGCCTCCCGCGGGATGACCGACGGCGACGTGCTCGCCGCACTCGTGACGCTGGCGACCCTCGAGGGGCGGTCCGAGAAGTTCTCGTCGGTCATGTCGCTGGTGGAGGACAACCTCGGTCTGCTGATCGAGCAGGGGGCATTCGAGAGCGCGGCGGACGCCGCCGAGGCACTCACGCGAGCCGAGCAGGTGGCGTCGCTGGACGCCGAGCAGCTCAAGCGGCTCGGCGCCGCGGTCCGCGTCATGGCGAGCCCCTCGTCGTTGCGCAGCATCACGAGCTCACTGCGGCTCTACCGCCACGACTCGCCGGAGTACCTCGCGTGTCGGCGGCTCCTCGCGACGCTCGGCGAGTACAGCCTGACGCCGTTGCTCGAGGTCCTGGCCGACGAACCCGATATGGCCGCCCGCAAAGGTATGGTCGACCTCATCTCGGCGATGGCCGTCAACTACGTCGACGAGCTGGGCGAGCGGCTCTCCGACGGCCGCTGGTACTTCGTCCGCAACGTGGTCTCCATCATGGGCTCGACCCGCGATCCGCGTGTCCTTCCGCACCTTCGGCGTACGCTCCGCCACCACGACGAGAGGGTCCGACGCGAGACGATCCGGGCGCTGTCCTCGGTCAAGGAGCGGATCGCGGAGGAGATGCTCGTCGCGGCACTCTCCGACGACGACGCACAGAACGTCGGGCTCGCCGCCCGCTACCTGGGCATCGCGGGGTCGCTTCGCGCGGTCGCTCGGCTCGAGGAGATCGCGCGCGGCATCGGCCGATGGGGTCGTGTGAACGGCCCGCGCGTCGAGGCTATCGAGGCGCTCGGCCGGATCGGAGCGCCGTCTTCCGAGGAGGTCCTGCGGACGATCTCCAGGCAGCGGCGGCTGATCGGAGGAGCCAAGACGCGGCAGTTGCGCGCAGCGGCCGAGAGCGCGCTGTACCAGCTCAGACTCGGCAAGCGCGAGGAGGTGGGATGAGTGAGCGACGACGGAGACATCACCTGGATCACACCCGACGAGGAGGCGGCCCCCCCGGTCGCTCCGGCTGAGACGGACGCGCCCTCCGGCCGCGCCTCGATCGAAGTCACGCCGTCCAGCTCCATCGTGTTCTCCGCGCGCCAAGTCAAGCGCGTGCGCGACGTTCTAGCGCGCCTCTCCGGCGCCCGGCGAGCCGTCCGCTTCTATCCCATGGCCCACCCCGCGGTACGCGAGAGCATAGCGGGCCTGATGTCACTCGTCGGCCAGTACCACTCCGAGGGCGTCGACCTCCAGGTCACGTTCTTCGAGAACGAGCTGCTGCTGGGAGAGCAGCTCCTTCCCGAGGAGTCGATCCTGTTCGACCAGCTCATTCGCGACATGTCGGAACTGGGCGTCGGGACGATCACGTTCCTACGCGGGCTGACGACCGACGAGTTGGAGCGTGCGCTTCCCCTCCTCGCGGGCGACGCGGCCGGCCTCGCGGGCCTGGGCGGGATCGAGCGCGCGGTAGCCGGCGCGAACACCCCTCATGTGGAGCTCGCGGCGGTCACGGCCGTCGACCGGGGAGAACAGCTCACGCGTCCGGCGGACGAGCGGGAGGCCGCACAGTCGTCGTACGTCGGTGCCTTGGACCTGCTGCGCGAACTCGACAGGCTCATCAAGCACAACCGCATGGTCTCGGCCGAGCACGTCCGTGGCGTCGTCCGCAGCATGGTCGACAACGTGCTCGACAACCGGTACGCGATGCTCGAGCTCTCGGGCCTCAAGGACTACGACGAGTACACGTTCTACCACTCGGTCAACGTCGCGATCCTGTCGCTCGCTCTCGGCACGATGGTCTCCACCGACCGGCGGTTCCTATCCTCGCTGGGCGTCGGAGCATTGATGCACGACATCGGGAAGATGACCGTCGACGTCGCCGTGCTCAACAAGGCTGGAGCCCTGACCTCCGAGGAGTGGGCGGACGTGCGCATGCACCCTGTGTACGGCGCCGAGGCCGCGGCGTTGCTGCCCGGCCTCGACAAGGCGGCGGTGCCGGTGATCCTCGAGCACCACATGCGATACGACCTTGACGGCTACCCCAAGCGCACCCCGAAGCGCACGCAGCACGTGGCAAGTCGCATCGTCGCCGTCGCGGACGCGTATGATGCGATGACGTCACGGCGCTCGTACTCGGCCGCTAGGCTGCAGGACGAATCGATGGAGGTCCTGCTGACCAACTCCGGGACGTCGTTCGACCCGGTCCTCGTTCGCATCTTCGTCCGGATGCTCGGTATCTACCCGCCGCGCTCGGTGGTGCGCCTGTCCAACGGCGAGGTCGGCGTCGTGCTCAAGCCCCACGACAGCGACGTCACCGCGCCGACCGTGCGTGTGTTCGCCGACGCTGCCGGAGCCTTCATCGACCCCATCGACATCGACCTTTCCGACGCGGCGGTCGCGGCCGGCCGCCACATCGACGGCTGCCTGGACGCGGCGGGCCTGAACGTGGACGTCGACGACTACATGTGATGGCAGGCGCCCGCGCGGACGCCGCCACGAAGAAGGAGAGACACGTGGATCCCGCCAAGCCCCGCCGTTGGGTACGTTTCGCCGTCATCGCCGTCGTCCTGGTCCTGCTGTCGGTGGTCGGCTCGCTCGTCGGGCTGTACACCGACTGGCTATGGTTCCGCGACATGGGCCACGTCAACGTCTTCTTCACTCCCCTGTGGGCCAAGGTGGTGACGGGCGTCGTGTTCGGCGCCATCGGGTTCGTGATGCTCTACGTCAACGGGCTGATCGCGCGACGAATGGCTCCCCGGGCGACGCTCACCGATGTGAGCGACACGACGTCGCCGGCCCTCCAGGTGGAGATGACGCTCGCGCGGGTGCGCCGGGTCGTCGAGCCGTTCGCCAACTGGGCGCTGCTCGGCGCCTGCCTGTTCTTCGCGTGGACGCTCGGCATCTCGATGAGCGGGACCTGGGACCAGTTCCTGGTGGCACTGAACGCTGTGCCGTTCGGCCGCGTCGACCCGCAGTTCGGGCGTGACATCGCGTTCTACATGTTCCAGCTCCCCGTACTCCGTGCCGTCTCGGACTGGCTGACCGGTGCCCTCGTCCTGACACTCGTTCTCACCGCCATCGTGCACCTGCTCGACGGCGCGATCCGGCCGTGGGACCGGCTCAAGGGATTCGAGCCGCACGTGAAGGCGCATCTTTCCGTGCTCGCCGGGCTGATCGTCGCGGCACGCGCGCTCGACTACTGGGTGAGCATCTACGAGCTCGACTTCTCGCCGCGGGGCCAGGTGCTCGGCGCGTCGTTCACCGACGTCAACGCACAGATCCCGGCGTTCCAGATCCTCATCGTGCTGGCGCTGGTGACTGGCGTGGCCCTGTTGCTCAACATCCGGTACAAGGGCTGGCGGCTGCCGATCGTCGCGCTCGGAGTGTGGATCGGAGCGTCGATCCTTATCGGGAGCGTCTACCCCGCGCTGGTGCAGCAGTTCCGGGTGTCGCCGAACGAGCTCGTCGCCGAGTCGCCGTACATCAAGCGGAACATCTCCTCGACACGCGACGCCTTCGACCTCAACGCCATCGACGCGCAGCCCTTCGCGGCTACCGCCGACCTGACCGCGAACGACGTGCAGGACGCCTCCGCCACGATCTCCAACGTCCGGCTGTGGGACCCGAGCATCGTGGTGCAGTCGTACAAGCAGCTGCAGGAGATCCGCTTCTACTACGACTTCAAGGACGTGGACATCGACCGGTACGTCATCGACGGGACGACGCAGGAGGTCCTCGTCTCCGCCCGGGAGATGAACGTGGGTCAGCTCTCCGACCAGGCGAAGACGTGGCTGAACCAGCATCTCGTGTACACGCACGGCTACGGCGCGGTGGTCAGCCCGGTCAACGCTGCCGACACCGGCGGGCTCCCGATCTTCATCGTCAAGGACCTGCCGCCGAAGGGCTCCACCGACCTGCAGATAACCGAGCCCGGCATCTACTACGGCGAGGAGACGACCGAGTACGCCGTGGTCGACACGGCTCAGAAGGAGTTCGACTACCCGGTCGGAGGCCAGAACGCCTTCACGGCGTACAAGGCCAAGAACGGCATCTCCGTGGGCGGCATCCTCGACCGCCTCGCCTTCGCCGTCAGGTTCGGTGACAGCGGCATCCTGCTGTCTCAGGCGATCACCTCGAGCAGCCGGCTGCTGTACCGCCGCACGATCACCGATCGCGTGCACACCCTGGCGCCGTGGCTGACCCTCGATCCCGACCCGTACCTGGTCATAAGCAAAGGTCACCTCATCTGGGTCCTCGACGGCTACACGACGTCCGAGATGTATCCGTACTCTCAGCGGCTGAGCGGCGACACCGGCATCAACTACATGCGCAACTCCGTGAAGGTGACTGTGGACGCATACGACGGCGCGACCACGCTGTACGGCTTCGACGCCAAGGATCCGGTGCTGGCCACGTACAGGAAAGTCTTCCCGGGTCTCGTCACCGACCTGTCACAGATGCCGACCGACATCCGCGCTCATCTGCGCTACCCGGAGCAGCTGTTCCTGACGCAGGCCGAGATGTACAAGACCTATCACATGACCGACCCGCAGGTCTTCTACAACAAGGAGGACCAGTGGGCGCTGCCGGGCGAGGCCAAGGGCACGCCGATGGCGCCGTACTACGTGCTCATGCGTCTGCCGCGGCAGAGCACCGAGGCGTTCATGCTGATGCTGCCGTTCACGCCGCGCAACAAGGACAACATGATCGCGTGGATGGCCGCCAAGAGCGACGCAGCCGACTACGGGATGCGCATCGTCTATCAGTTCCCGAAGCAGAAGGTCGTACTGGGGCCCGAGCAGATCGGTGCGAGGGTCAACCAGGACCCGATCATCTCCCAGCAGCTCACGCTGTGGAACCAGCAAGGGAGCCGGGCCCCGCGCGGCAACCTCCTCGTGATCCCCATCAAGGAGTCGGTGGTCTACATCCAGCCGTTGTACCTGCAGGCCGAGAGCGCGGCCATGCCCGAGCTCACGCGCGTCATCGTGTCATACGGCGATAGCGTGGCCATGGAGGCCGACCTCAAGACCGCGCTGCTCAAGGTGTTCGGGGCGGCGTCGGGTGCTTCGGCGGCCGCGACGGGGACCGTGACTCCGGCAGGCGCGGCGACAGGCGGAACGGTCGCGCAGGACGCCGCGCTGGCGCGCGACCTGTACGACCGTGCTCTCGCGGCGCAGCGCAACGGCGACTGGTCCGGCTACGGACAGCTCATCAAGCAGCTCGGCGACGTGCTGACGCGTATCGCAAGTCCGTCGTCGGCGGCGACCTCGCAGGCGGGCAAGTAGGGCCGCGTCCTACAGCGACGGGGCCTTCGCCGCACGGTGCGGCGGGGGCCCCGCACGTCGCCCGCGCCGCGCGGACGGGAACCCCGTCGCGCCTCGTGTCGACTTCGGGAGCGGCATGCCTGACCTGCTGGACTTGGGGCTTGGCAAGCTTCCTGCTATCCTTCGACACTGGCTCTGCCCGCAAAGGGCACCAGCAAGGCATCCCACCAGCGCGTGACCGCACGTTCTCAGGCGGTCATTGGACCGGCGCCGGGATGCGACGACGAGGAACTAGGGAGTGTCAAAGGCCTGCCGCCGAAGATCGACGGCACCCGCAAGGGCATCGTGGCCCTCCCGACGGAGACAACCGGTCCGAACACGCCAAAAGAGCATACTCGTAGTTCTCTTGGCCATGGCGGCGCTCCGAGACGAGCGACACTGTGAGCCGGGTACGAGGCAGCTTCCAGCGTAGTCCCCCCCTCACCCTCGCTGAGACCCATCGCTGTCTTGACGCGCATGCGTTCTGTCTTCGTCGCGCCCTCCCGGATCGCCGCCTGTAATGCAGCCGATCTTGGAGGTTCTCTTGAAAGTAGCTAGCAGCACGTCGCGCACGACGATCGCACGCATCTCCACCCTGGCCGTCTCTGCGGTCCTGATGATGGCGATGGTCGCGGGCAGCTCTCCCGCGATCGCGGAGGCCCACACAAGGCGGAGCGTCCGCAGGAGCCACAAGTCCACCGTTCGGCGTAGCCGCAAGACCACGCGTCGCGCGAGCTCGCAGACCGCCGGGTCCGTCCGCATCACGCGGTACGGCGGCAAGGGCGAGTGGCAGGGTACCGCGGGCGCCGCGGGTCTGGGTCTGCCCTCCAACACCCGTGACCTGACGAACTCGGGCATCATGTTCTTCGCTCACAAGTCCATGCCGTTCGGCACCCGCGTGCTCTTCTCGCACAACGGGTACCAGGCGGTCGGCATCTGCGTCGATCGCGGCCCGTTCACTTCGGCCGTCTTCGACATCGGGCCGATCCTGGGCAACGAGCTTCGGCTGCAGGGTTCCGACTCCGTGAACTACCAGGTCATCCAGTAGGCTCGGGTCCGCGGACCCTCTTGCACGACGTCATCCGGCCGACCGCCTCGTTGCGAGGCGGCCGGCCGGTCGCAGTTTGGGTATGTTTATCCGAGTGGAGCGCGTCCGATCGACCGTGGGGGACCGATGTCCGACGAGCAGGTTCAGGCGAGCGAGAGCGGCGGGTCCGAGCTGGCGCGTGGGCCGCGGAGCCCCATCATCGACGCCATCGCCGACCTGATGCAGACGGCGGTCGACTGGCTCCGCCAGGAGGCGGAGGCCACCGTCCGTGAGAAGGTCGTGCCTCCGCTCCAGCAGGTCGGCATACTGATCGGCGCGGCGATCGGCGCCGCTTCGACCATGGTGATCGGCATCATCTTCATCGCGGTGGCACTCGTCATGTTCCTGGGCGGGTGGATCGGCTACCAGTTCGCGTTCCTGGCGATCGGTGGCGCGTACCTGCTGGTGGCGCTCGCGTTCACCGTCGTCAAGGTCAGGAAGATGCGGCGATGACAGCCGCGAAGAAGAGTCCCACCACCCAGGTCGCCGTCCGGCCCGATCCGGCGCAGCGCATCACCGTGGACGACCTCAAACACAAGGCGTTGGCGGTGAAGAAGGTCTCCACCGAGGAGGTCAAGCGTCTCACGGGGACGAGCGCGGTGCGTGCGGTCCTGGTCGGGGCTGCCGTGGTCGCGATCGCGCTCTCCTGGGCGTACTACGTGGGGTCGCGCGCCGGAGCCAAGGCCGCCGGGGCCCAGCGCGCCGAGTAGGGTGCGCATCGTCTCCATCACCGTCGACCCCGCGCGGGTCGAAGCCGTCGTCGAGTTCCCACGCGCCGAGCCCCTCCGCACCTCCTCGTTCCCCGGACTGTCCGAGCGCGCGCTGCGGCTGCTGCCCGGGCTTCGCGGCCACCGGTGCGACAACGGCGCGGGGATGACGTTCATCGACGAGATGGCCGACACCGAGGTCGCGCACCTGCTCGAACACATCGCGGTGGAGCTGATGGCGCTCTCAGGTTCTCCGACGACTCTTGCGGGGCGGACCGAGTGGGACTTCCGCGCCGATGGCCACGGCGTCTTCCGGGTGCTTCTGGAGTATGACGACGACCTGGTCGCCATCGGCGCGCTCAAGGAGGCAGCGGCTATCGTCGGGTGGCTGACCGGCACCGCCACCGGCGACGCGGGTCATGCCGGGAGCGACTCGGGTACGCCCGACCTCCGAGCGGTCGTGGGGCGACTGCGCACGGCGCGCCGCACATAGGGCGCGGCACCCCGTGGCCTGCTTCGCTTGACCCGCATGCTCTGCGCCGCGTACACTCGCCCCCAACCTCGGCCTATCCGGCGGAGTGCATATCGAGACAGCGGACGTGAGGGAAGAGGGCATCATCCGCCCGGCCACCCCTCCGAAGTCCCCGGCCAGGGCGCGCAGCGAGGCGCCGGAAGCCGGACGGTGACCCGGACCGTTATCGCACCGGGGTAGAGGCTTCGCGACGGCCGTGTGCCGCGCGGGCGAACACAGGTGGTACCGCGAGAAGACGACCCTCGCCCTGTCGGGAGGTCGTCTTTGTGTTTCCCGGGGATGAACCGCACCGGGACCGTAGTTGGCGGGAGGTCGTGGCTATGGGCACCGCGAGGGTGGTCTTCGACAGGTGGGACGGACGCTACGCTACCCGCATGGGGGGCGTGCGCTCCTCGGCGGTGCGCGACCTGTTCGCGGCCGCGTCGCGCCCCGACGTGATCTCGCTGTCCGGCGGGATGCCCGACGTTCGGCGCGTCCCCGCCGAGGCGGTGCTCCGGGCAACGCGCGAGGCACTCAAGCACGAGGGCGCGACCGCGCTGCAGTACGGCTCGTCCGAAGGGCGCCTGCAGCTGCGCGAGACGATCGTCGGGCTGATGGGCGAATCGGGCGTGCGCCTCGGCGTCGACGACCTGATCGTGACCGCGGGCGCGCAGCAGGGTCTGGACCTCCTCGCGAAAGTCTTCCTGGACCCCGGCGACACCGTGATATGCGAAGGACCGACGTACGTGGGAGCGCTGCAGGCGTTCAGCGCGTACCAGCCGCACATCGTGCACGTCCCGCTCGACGCTCACGGCATGGACACCGATGCCCTCGAGGGCGTTCTTCGCTCCGTCGGGCCGCGTGGCGCCAAGTTCATCTACACGATTCCGAACTTCCAGAACCCGGCCGGCGTCACCATGTCCCCTGAGCGCCGTCGCCGACTCGTCGAACTCGCGCGCGAGTACGACATCCCGGTGGTCGAGGACGACCCGTACGGCCGCCTGCGCTTCGAGGGCGGGCACATCCTGCCGCTCAAGGCCCTCGACCCCGAGGTCATCCACCTCGGCACGTTCTCGAAGGTGTTCGCACCCGGGATGCGCCTCGGGTGGATGGCGGCCCCTCGTCCGATCCTTGCGAAGGTCCTGCTGGCCAAGCAGGCGGCCGACCTGTGTGGAAGCGCGTTCACGCAGACCATCGCGGAGGCATACTTCACCGGCACCGGTTGGCGCCGGGTTCTGGCCGACCTCACGGGCGCATACGGTGAGCGCAGGGACGCCATGCTCGCGGCGCTCGACGAGCACTTCCCGCCGGAGGTGACGTGGACCCGTCCCGAGGGCGGATTCTTCGTGTGGGTCACGCTGCCATCATTCCTGGACACGAAGGCGCTGCTCGCGGAGGCGGTGGAGCTGGGCGTCACGTTCGTGCCGGGTGCGGACTTCGCGTCCGACGGGAGCTTCCGCAACTGTCTGCGGCTGGCGTTCTGTTACGAGCAGCCCGCGCAGATCGCCGAGGGCATCCGCCGCATCGCCGAGGTCATCGACGACAAGCTGGAGCTGTACCGGGCATTCGTGGCCGCCGGCGTCGTGCCGGCGGGCGTACGCGGCTGACATGACGGCTACGCGAGCGTCGCGCGCGGGCCTCGCATCAGCGCCGCCCGCACGCTCACGAGAGGGAGGACGCACACGATGAAGGAGAAGATCGCGGTCCTGATGGGCGGGCGCTCGCTGGAGCGCGAGGTGTCGCTCAAGAGCGGGGAGCGCGTGTTCGGCGCCCTGACCGAGCTCGGCTACCGCGCCATCGGGCTTGACGTCACGCCTGACCTCGTCGCGACGCTGCGCCGCGAGCGGCCGGATGCGGTCTACATCGCGC
>Ga0066793_10000314_pt1 | contig 18278 bp, 16 predicted proteins | sample PersoiDNA2013189_FD_83876 | JGI IMG/M metagenome (GOLD analysis project Ga0066793, IMG submission 83876) | Permafrost soil microbial communities from the Arctic, to analyse light accelerated degradation of dissolved organic matter (DOM) -... | ecosystem: Environmental > Terrestrial > Soil >... | reverse complement strand
CTGTTTGGCCCGCTGCAGAAACAGGTGGCGCAGATGCTGGCCATCGCACCAGCCCTGTTGATCGCTGCTCAGACCGCGGGAGGGTCGATCGGCAGCATGCTGGCCCCCGCCAAGATCATTGTGGGCTGTAGTACCACCGGTTTAAAAGGCCGGGATGGCGAGGTGATGCGCCTGACAGTGCCTTACGGCCTGGCAATTGGCCTCGGCCTGGGTTTGCTGGCGTTGATCTTCTCGCGCCTATCGCTTTTCTAATCTTCGGGAATTAAACTGACCAGGTCGCTACCCCGCCACAGCGCGGCGTCCAGAGCAACCGCCTGCGCCCCAGCGATGTGCATGGCGTCCACGTCCGCCTGGGTGTAGACCCCGCCGCAGCCGATCACCGGCAGCCCGCTGGTCGCCAGGATGGATACCGCTTCCAGCGCCTGTGGCAGTAGCGCAGGGCCGTACAACCGGCCGTGCACCAGCTTTCCATGCGCCACTGGCAGGCAGCCCCGTGCCGGCGCCAGGCTGAACGCGGCGGCGCCGCTTTTGGCCAGCAGCGTTCCCAGTTCGCCCGCCCGACCGGGGGCCAGGCAGGCGATTAACGGCAGTTCACCCAGCCCGGCCCGGACCAACCCGGCGGCATCCCCTGGGTGGATGTCGTCACGCAGGCCAAGCTCGATCCCGGCCACGTTCTCGAGGCCTTCCAAGGCACGGGTCATTGCGGCCATTTCATCCGGGTTGTTGGGCATCAGGTGGATCAAAACAGGCAGCGGCGCTTCAGCCCATTGGGCCGCATAATGCCTGAGCGCGGCGTTAAAACCAGGGTTGGGAAACCCACTGTGGAGCAGGAACCCGCCCGGAAAAGATTGCAGACCCCGACCTTCCGCGGGCTGACGCGGATGGCGGCTGATCGGATTGGTGATAAAAGCCCCCAGGCGCGAAAGGTCCACCGGGCCACGCGGGTTGGGAGCGAAACCCAGGCTGCCCGCGGCGTTCAACAAGGGGGTGCGGAAAAGTAAGTCCTGTTTAAACATAATACTTTGTTTCAAAACCTTTGCTTCAAAGCTTTGCCCCAAAGCCTTCTCTCAAAACGACAGCTCGTTCAGGTTATAGACGGGTCCATCTTTGCAGGCCAGCGACCAGACCTTGCGCGTGCGCACGGCGCATGCGCCACATTCAGCCAGCCCGCCGCAGGGCATGCCCGTCCACACCAGGACCTGGGCCTCACACCCCAATCCCCTGTCTTTTTCCAATCCGATCCTGAGCGGAAGGTCGGCCAGGCCTGACAGCGGAACATCCATGGCCAGGAAATCGGCCCAGGCGGCGGCTTCGTTGGCATTATCTAATGGAGAGATCTCCACCGCCGGGGGCAGGTTGCGCAAGACGGGGTCGTCGGGTAGCAGGTCGACATACAAGGAGACGGCGGCGTGACGCCCAAGCGCCTGCACGACCAGGGGCAGCAGGCGTGCCGGCGTGTCGCCAAACGCGGCCAGGCTAACCCGGCGGGCGCTGGCCGGCATCTTGAACCCGCGGCCAAGCGGGCCGCGCAGCGCCAGCAGGCTGCCCGGCGACCAGGCATGCGGGATTGGCGCCGCGATCAGCCCATCCCCTGTGGACATTCCTGTGGCAAAAAGCGGCACGGCCAGGGCCGTCTGGGGATCGTCCAGAGGGGTCGCCAGCAGGTATTGGCCTGGTGCAGGCAGCAGGTCATCCGGGCAGGCGATGCGACCCGCGATGGCCTCGCCCGCCAGCTCAATCTCTAATAACCGACCTACTGCCTGGCGCATGAGCGCATGCTATCATGATTTCCCCCAGGGTGCAACCATTACCGATATAATATAGGTGACCAGATTTCTGATCAGCTTATAATTCATTGTGGAATTACCTTGAACATAACTTCTCAATAAAGAGGGGTGCGCTTTCCCCAAATTACTGAGAAGTTATCCTTGAACCTTAACCAAGAGGAGAAAGATTATGAATATTGTGACGTTGTTAGCTGGTGTGGTTGCCCTGTTATGGGTGTTGGTGATCGGAGCGGTCGTCCTGGTGGTCATCCGCTCTACCCGCGGGCAGCGTGTGGGTAACGCTGGACTCGTTATCGGTATCCCAATTATCCTGGCCCTGGTGCTGACCGCTTTCAATGCCGGGCTGGTCTTTATCCAGCCGGATGAGCGCGGTGTGGTCGTTTCGGCCGTGGCGCAAAAAGGTTATCGCGAGCTGGCGCTGATGCCTGGTCTGCACTGGATCATCCCGTTTGCTGAAAACGTGATCACCTATTCCATTTCCAAACAGACCTACACGATGACGAGTGCAGCCGGCGAAGGCCCGGTCAAAGGCGACGATTCGGTACCGGCCCGTACTTCGGACGGTCAGCTGGTCAATATTGACGCTTCCGTCATTTACTCGATTAACCCGGACCAGGTGGTGAATGTGCACATCAACTGGCAGAACCGCTACACCGATGACCTTGTGCGCGCCCAGGCGCGCGGTATCATCCGAGACACGGTCTCGCAATACAACGTGGAAGAAGCCGTTACCACCAAGCGACTGGCACTGACGGCCACCATTCATGATACCATGATGAAAAAACTTTCCGACAACGGCCTCATCCTGGTCGATTTTGTACTGCGCAACATTTCCTTCTCTCCGGAGTATGCCGCGTCGGTAGAGCAGAAGCAGATCGCCGAACAGCAGGCTCAACAGGCCAAATTTGTAGTTGAACAGAAGAAGCAGGAAGCCGAACAGGCGCGCCAGGTTGCCCAGGGTAGGGCGGACGCCGTGGTGATCCAGGCACAAGGTGACGCCAAAGCGCGCGTGGTCAATGCCCAGGCAGAAGCCCAGGCGTTAAATTTGATTGCGGTCGCCTTAAAAGATCAGCCTGATTTGCTGATTTATCAATACATCAGCAAGCTATCCCCGAACATCCAGGCGATGCTCTTGCCGAGTAATTCACCCTTCATTTTCCCTTTGCCGCAACTGACTCCTCCGCCCTCGACTTCCCAAAACCAACCAGCGGCTACCCCTCAGCCTACCCCTGTGCCAACCCAGGCGCCATCGCCTACGGTTGCCCCGACCCTGACCCCGACCCCGACTCCGAAACCATAATAGCCCTGTCATTATTCAACCAGACCCGTCCCACACATAGGGATGGGTCTGGGTAGAATGGAATTGTTCTTGAAAAAGACTTGCCCCCAGGTGAATCCAGCCTGGGAGCAAGTCTATTAAATATGCTAAAATTACTTCATGAGTCAACCTGTTATTCCACCATCCAGCCGGCAGATCCGGCTGACCAGCCTGTCGGACTGCGCTGGTTGAGCGTCTAAACTAAGCGCCGAAGCGCTGGCGCAGGTTCTGCGCCCTATCGATCAGATCTTTCATCTGTCCGATTACCCTGATCTCCTGGTTGGGATGGACCCACCGGATGACGCGGCTGTCTGGCGGCTGGATGAAACGCGCGCCCTGGTGCTGACCACCGATTTCTTCACCCCGGTGGTCGACGATCCATATGATTTCGGGGCGATTGCGGCTGCCAACAGCCTGTCGGATGTGTATGCCATGGGCGGGCGGCCTTTTCTGGCGTTAAACATCGCTGCCCTCCCGCCCGATCTACCGGTGGAGATAGCCAGTGAGATCATCCGCGGCGGGGCTGAGAAATGCAAAGAAGCCGGGGTAGTGGTGGCGGGTGGGCATACCATCCAGGATAAGGAGCCCAAATACGGTCTGGCAGTGGTCGGCTTTGTCCACCCTGAACATATTCTGCGTAAGAGTGGCGCCAGGCTCGGTGACCGGCTGCTGCTCAGCAAACCCATCGGTTTTGGCGTGACCACTACCGCGCTGAAGCGCCAGCAGGCCGCGCCGGAAGACGTGGCCGAAGCGGTCGGTTGGATGACCCGCCTTAACCGCGCGGCGAGTGAGCTGGCTGTGGTCCTAAATCTTCAGGGCGGCACGGATATCACCGGTTACAGCTTGCTCGGGCATGGTTGGGAGATGGCTCGCGCATCCGGGGCTGGCCTGCGTTTTTATTTCGATCGTATCCCATTGATCAGCGGGGCGCGGAAATATGCGGATAGTTGGACTTTTCCGGGCGGCGCCGCTGACAATCGCCTTTATTTTAGCAGCCACGTCACCTTCGATCATCGCCTGGATGAGGCATCCCAGATGCTGCTTTTCGATCCTCAGACCAGCGGTGGGCTGCTCCTGGCGGTTCCGGCGGAGCGCCTGGCCGAATTACTGCAGCGGGCGCAGGATTTACAGCAGCCATTTTGGGATATTGGCGAGGTAATCGACGGCGACCAAATCCAGGTAGTATAGCGAATTTCCCGATTGAAGATTAAAATAGATATAACTGCTCAGGCTCGCGTGAGAAGTCCCCGAATTTTTGGTGTTTACGTGTGCGAAGCACACGTAAACACCAAAAATTCGGGGACTTTCTTCTCACAGCTGAGCAGTTCAAATAGGTAACATCTTAGCTTCCCCATTCTTGATGATGGAGTGATTGGATTGGCATCTTCCACGACGAATCCGTCCAACGCCGGAATGCTCGACCGCCGGGCGCGCATGAACAAAACCGCGGCCTATTATTCCGCCTTTATTGCCCTGGGGCTGGCAACAGCCTATTTAGGTCCCACCCTGCCTGGGTTGGCCAAACATGTTCATTCGACCATCCAGCAAATCAGTTCGTTGTTTGTCGCCAGTTCATTGGGTTATATGTTGGGTTCGATAATGGGTGGGCGTCTGTACGACCGCGTGCCTGGTCACCCGCTGCTGGTGAGTGTGGTATTGCTGAGCGCGTTGGTAATGTTTGTCATTCCAATTGTGCCCCTGCTATGGGTGTTGGCGGTTGTCCTGTTCATCCAGGGCATGGCTTCCGGCATGCTGGACGTGGGTATCAATACGTTGCTGGTGTGGGTACATCGGGATGAGATGGGCCCGTTTATGAATGGGCTGCATTTCTTTTTTGGGATTGGCACATTCGTTTCCCCCATCATTATCGCCCAGGCGGTGCTCTTGAGCGGTGATATCTATTGGGCTTATTGGGCGCTGGGTCTGATTATGCTGCCCGCGATCATCCTGCTGATACGCCTTCCCAGTCCGAAGCCGATTGTCACCACAGGTTCTGCGCCACTCCAGCCAGCCCTACCGCTGTTGATTGCGCTGCTTTCCCTTTTCGATTTTTGCTATGTCGGTTCGGAAGTGTCTTTCGGCGGTTGGATCTTTACCTATGCCACCCGCCTTCACTTCGCCCCAGATTCTGTCGCGGCCTACCTGACTTCGGGCTTCTGGGGCGCTTTCACAGTGGGGCGGCTGATTTCCATTCCCCTGGCGGCGAAATTCCCGGCCCGGCGCATCTTGCTGGTCGACCTTCTGCTGGCGCTGGTGGGGTTGTTGATTATCCAGTTGATCCCTGGTTCTTATGTGGCCTTGTGGGCAGGCACCCTGGTGGTCGGCCTTGGGATGGCTTCAATTTTTCCAACCGTGATCGCCCTGGCCGAAAGTTTTATGACCATCACCAGTTGGGTAACCAGTTGGCTGTTTCTCGGTTCCAGCCTGGGCGCGATGGCCATGCCCTGGATCATCGGGCAGTTGTTTGACTCGGTTGGTCCGTTTGTCACCATGATTTCCATCTCGACGGGCCTGGTGCTCGACCTGGTGCTGTGGGTGTTTATGACCGCTTATGAAAAACGGTTGGAGAAATCACGCGTTACCAGCCTGGGATAGATAAATTTTCCGTGTGTTTTTTCGCGCTAATCGGTGCGAAAAAACACGCTCTTATCTTACTCCCAGCCCTGGTGGGGCTCCCTGGCGCAGCAGTACCCCGCTTGACTCGCCCGACGGACTCGTGTTATCATGTTTCGTAGGAGTTCGACCGCGCATGCCAAATGAAAAAATGACGAAAGATCCTGATGAATATTCGGCGGAGCTTCAGGCAGACGAAGATTCGGCGAATCGACTAAGGGGGATGGCGCATATTTGGGAAAACCTGGTTCGAGCAGGATTTGGGGAATCTGCTTTGCGTGTAGGGACCAGCGTGGTTACCATCTCGTTTTTTCTCATTGTGATCTGGCTGATGGGCAACTTTTTTCTCCATTCTCAAAGCGGCGCTCCCCGCCAGGCAGCCAAAGCCGAGGTCGTCCCTACTGTCACCCCGACCATAGACACACCAATTTTTGATTTGTCTTCAATTAGGTCTGATTTCACAACCGGTGTCACGCGCCTGGCCCTGCTGCATACCATTTTGCCTACCCTACCGCGGGCAGATGTGGTCCAGTATATCGTCCAGCAAGGGGATACGATTTTTGCAATCGCCGAGAAATTTAACCTCACGCCGGCAACGCTCATGTGGGGTAACCGTTACACCCTCGGTGAAGATCCCGAGATGATCCGGCCGGGCCAAAAACTGAACATCCTTCCGGTGGATGGCGCCTACCATAAGTGGAGCGCTGGCGAAGGGCTGAATGGTGTAGCAAAATTCTATGGGGTAAAGCCGGAAGATATCATCAATTATCCCGGCAACCACCTGACATTGAATGGGGTGGGCGATTTCTCTCATCCTAACATCCCGCCCGACACCATGTTAATTGTCCCTGGCGGGCATGGCGTGTTCAGTGACCGCAAGGCGCCACTGATCACGCGCGCAAACGCAGCTTCGGCGGTTTACCTGGGGCCGGGTGCATGCAAGAATGTTTTGTCAGGCTATGTCGGCACGAGTACCTTTATCTGGCCGAGTACTATGCGCTCGATCTCGGGTTTCCATTTCCAGCCTGAGATTAACCATTATGGGATCGATATTGCCGGTGATACCGGCTATCCCATTTATGCCACTGACAGCGGCGTGATCGTGTTTGCTGGACCCAGCCAGTTGGGTTATGGCAACGAAATTGTCATCGACCATGGCAACGGCTGGCAGTCTCTATACGGCCACCTGATCACCATTGGCGTCTCTTGCGGGCAGAGCGTGCTGCAAGGAGCAGTAATCGGAGGCATGGGGTCGACCGGCAATTCGACCGGACCACACTTGCACTTTGAACTGCGCAGCGATAAATTTGGCCGGGTCGATCCGATGAATTTCTTAAGGTAGGTAAAAATGAAATCTCCTGCGGATGTGCGCCCTTCTCCCATTGCGGGGACCTGGTATGAGGGTGAAGCGCCACTGCTCGAGGCCTCTGTCGATGCAAATTTACGGGATGCGTCCATCCCTCTTTTGACCGGTAAAGTGGTTGGCCTGGTGGCGCCGCATGCCGGTCATCGTTATTCTGGGGGGGTGGCGGGTTATGCCTACAAGACCGTGCAGGGGCTCACCTTTGACCTGGTGGCAGTGGTGTCTCCCATGCACCAGTATTACCCGCAGCCGCTGCTCACCTCGGCCCACCGATCTTACTCTACGCCATTGGGATTGGTAGAAATTGACCAGGACGCCATGCGCGTGCTGGATGCTGCCCTCAAGCTCAGCCTGGGTTTTGGGTTCAGCGTGGTCTCTCAAGACCGCGAGCATTCGCTGGAAATTCAGCTGCCTTTCTTGCAGCGCGCGTTGGATGGTCCCTTTAAACTTCTGCCGGTGATGGTGCGCGACCAATCTTCCAGGGTGGCGCGGGCATTGGGCAACGCATTATGCGCTGTTTTAGATGGGCGTTCCGCCTTGTTGGTCGCCAGTACTGACCTCTCCCATTTTTATTCCCAGCGCGAAGCCCAGCAGCTCGATGGCGCCATCCTGGATCAGGTGGCGGCCTTTTCTCCTGAGGGGATTTACGCGGTAGAAGCCGGCGGTAAAGGGTATGCCTGTGGCCTGGGAGCGTTAGCGGCGGTGTTATGGGGCGCCAAAGATTTGGGAGCCGACAGGGTGCAGGTTTTGAAGCATGATACCTCGGGCAGCGCTACGGGTGATGATACATCCGTCGTCGGTTATGGGGCTGCCGTTATCCTGAAAACAGTATGATCACCTGGAGTTTGATTTTTATCCCCATTCTAATTGGGTTAAATGCCTTTTTTGTCAGCGTAGAGTTCGCGGCAGTGGCTTCACGCCGGGCGCGGTTAGATATCATCCCGGGTACAAACCCGCGTGCTTTGAAAATTGTCCAGGATTGGCTGGAAAATAGCGGTACGCGCAACCGCCTGATTGGTGCGTCTCAGTTGGGGATCACCCTGGTCAGCCTGGCCCTGGGCGCTGTGGGTGATAATGTGTTCCAGGCCATCCTGGCGCCATATTTCCAGCGTTGGAGTTTCCCGGCGGGTTGGTCGTTGATTAATTCGATTTTACCGTTGCTGCCGGCCGTGTTAAGTCTGATCATTATTAGTGTACTGCTGGTGATTTTTGGCGAACAGGCGCCCAAGCTGGCCACCCTGCACGAGCCGGAGCGTTTTGCGCTGTTTGCTGCACCGGTCATGCAGGTCTTTGACCATGTTTTTAGGGGGGTTATCAGCCTGTTAGATTGGGCTACCCGAGTGTGTTTACATATCATTGGTATAACGGATGAAGATAGCCATTCCCCGTTTTATTCCCTGGAAGAATTGAAACAGATCGTTTCTGGCCCTGGCGCTGAAGCGGTGATCGAGCAGCCCCAACGCGAAATGCTCTCAGCGGTGATCGATTTTGGCGAGCTGGTCGTACGCCAGGTCGGCGTGCCGCGTACCGAAATCGTGGGAGTTGAGGCCGCCACGCCGTTAAGCGATATCATCCCTCTGGCAATCCAGCAGCCCTTTACAAAGTTTCCGGTCTACGAAGATAACCTTGACCAGGTGATCGGCATCATGCATGTGCGCGATCTGCTGGCCGCCATGCAAGATCCTGAGAAGCACCAGCTTCCGGCGCGCAGCCTGGCGCGAGAGGCGCTGTTTGTTCCAGAAACCAGCTCGGTGAACGATCTCTTGCGCCAGTTCCGAATTCGCAGGCAGCATATGGCTATCGTACTGGATGAATATGGTGGGACGGCTGGCCTGGTCACCCTGGAAGACCTGCTCGAAGAGATCGTAGGAGAATTTCGCGACCCGTTTAATGTCGATCCACCTGCCATCCAGACCCTTCCAGACGGATCGATCCTGATCGATGGCCTGACCCCAATGGAAGATATCAACCAGGCTTTCGGCATCCACCTGGCCGACCCCAACTACGACACCATTGCCGGGTATGTTTTGGGTAAGCTTGGGCAACTCCCTCAAGCCGGGGATTTGGTTGAAGATAAGGAAAACGGAGTTCGGCTGCAAGTGATGAACATGGATCACTTGCGCATCGCGCAACTGTCGTTATCCCGTTTATAGTTCCTTTCCAGGTTTACCAAAACAGGTAGGGCGATTCCATAAATTATCTGAGATAATAGGGGGTATGAGTTTTCAGCGGCCTTCACTACGATGCTGCTTCCCGTTGCAGCGGATCGGTCTGGTTTTTGTGACCCTTGCTTTGGTACTTTTAAGTGCCTGTGGGGTCAAACCCACTCCGACGCCGACCCCTACCATCATACTGACCGCGACCATCGTTCCCAGCGCAACGGAGACGAGCACCATCACCCCAACTGTCACCGCTACACCAACTTTTACCCCAACGGTCACCAACACCTTCTTGCCCACCCCTACCCTGACCTTTACCACGACCCCAACGGTTACACTGACACCTTTACCCAGTTTGACCCCCACACTGACCCATACGCCTGTGCCCTCAGCCCTGGCGAAGTTGTTTTATTACGTCGATGCTGACGGACGGCGTGTCGACTGGTCTTATGCCCAGATGAGCGATTACACCCGCGACAGTCACGGTCAGACGAAACATCTTTCTGCCATGGTGGCCTTCCAGTTGATGGACCGCGGTATTCATTGGGCAACCTACTCAATCGCCGACCGGCCTGTTACCGTATATTATCTCAACGTGATCCACGATTTTGGCCTGGGGACACGGCCCATGCATCTGATCCTGGGTGGAACGGACGGGGCGGATGTGGATATTAGTGCTATCCCCGCCGGGGGCAGCCTATATATCCGTTTGCGTAAAATGACCTACCTGGAGAGCCTCGACCCGTTCGGCATCCGGCGTGATGCCGGCTTGCCTTACGACCAGCGCATCCAGAAATATCCTGACATGATGCTGACCGACTTACAGAAGATGCTGCCAACCTTGCCCGAATCATTAATTGTCCTCGCGGATCAGTCGATTAGGGTCGATCCGGCCTCCTGGCACCAGGTGCAGAATGACATCTCCAGTGTAGCCTTCCTGGCGGCGCGCTATCTACCTTTTATCCACCTGGATGATTACAGCAGGGTGACCGGGCCCACCCTTGAAGCGCAATCCCTGGAAAATTATTTCCTGCATGCCGTACCGCCCAGCAGCCTGGTATCTGATTTCAGCAGTGAAACACTGGTTTTCGTTACCAAACCTTGAGATTTAATTAAACCATGCCCACATTCGTCCAGGTTGTCGTGAATATCCCTCAGGTAACTGGCGTCTTTGACTACCACGTGCCGGAGGCACTGGCAGGCAGCCTGCTGCCTGGCTGCCTTGTAGTAGTCCCTTTTGGTGGCCAGACTGTCCAGGGGGTGGTGCTGTGCTGCGTTGGACAGCCCCAGGTGACGGATACCCGGCCGGTGCAAGAGCTGCTTGATCCACTGCCAGTGGTGACCCCCGCTCAAATCGAGCTGGCCCGCTGGCTTTCGGAGCAGTCACTTGCACCCCTGGCGGCCTGTCTGGAAGTGATGCTGCCCCCAGGGTTGAGCCAGCATTCAGAAATGTTAGTCCATCTGGCCCGGCCAGATGCGGTGCAGTGGGTAGAAGCAGAACAGCCGGGTGGTAATGCCCTGGCGATTAAGGTACTGAACTTGCTGCACAAGCGCGGCGACCTGCGCGCGGGACAGATGGATGCGGCTCTGCCCCATCAGGCATGGCGGCCCAGCGTGACTCGCCTCGCCCGGCGTGGACTGGTGCAAACGTCTAACAGCTTACTTCCGCCAGCGGTGCGTCCGAAGGTCATCCGAACTGTCCAGTTGGCTCTCCCGCCCGAACAGATTGAAGCCCAGATGACTGGAGTGGGCCGGCCCGGTTCAGATGTGTCAAGCAGGCGCCAGGCGATCTTGCGCTTCTTGATGCGTGAACCCGTACCGGTTGAAATCCCCTGGGTGATGGCCAACAGCGGTGGCAGGCCGGAGGATCTTACCCGGCTGGCAGAGATGGGCCTGGTGATCTTGGGCGAGACCGAAATTTGGCGCGACCCGCTGCGAAAGCTGGAATACCAGCCATATGCTGCGCCACCACTGACCCCACAGCAGCAGCAGGTTTGGGATGAAATCCGAGCGGTTATCCATCCTGTGGGTGACTCTTCCAAGTCACGCATCCCTCTCTTGCTTCATGGTGTGACCGGTTCGGGTAAGACCGAATTGTACCTGCAGGCTGTTGCTGAAACACTGCGTATGGGGCGCCAGGCGATCGTGTTGGTCCCAGAAATTGCGCTCACCCCCCAGACACTGCGCCGTTTTATGGGCCGTTTCCCTGGTCAGGTGGGCGTGATCCATTCGCGACTGTCGCCCGGCGAGCGCTACGATACCTGGCGGCGGGCTCGCAGCGGTCTTCTGCCGGTGATAGTCGGCCCGCGCAGCGCTCTTTTTGCGCCCCTGCCTGATCTGGGGTTGATCGTGGTGGATGAATGCCACGATGAATCCTATTACCAGAATGAATACCTGCCTTATTATCACGCTGTCAATACGGCAGTGGCGTATGCGCGCCTGGCAGGAGCGGTGATTTTACTTGGGTCAGCCACGCCAGATATTACCCAAACCTACCAGGCTGAGCTGGGTCGCTGGCGCCGCTTACGACTGCCTGAACGCTTGCTGGCCCACCGCGAGGTGATCGAAAAACAAGCCAGCCAACTGGGCGTATCCCTGCCCGCTTTGGAAGCCCAGGGCCAGGCTGCTACCCTGGCCCTCCCAGCCGTTACCGTGGTGGACATGCGCCGGGAGCTTACCTCGGGCAACCGCTCCATTTTTAGCCTGGCTTTGCAAAGCGAGCTTAAACGCGTGCTCGATTCTAACCAGCAAGCCATCCTCTTTCTGAACCGGCGCGGCACCGCCACCTACGTGTTCTGCCGGGCATGCGGTCATATCCTGGACTGTCCCCGCTGCGACCGCCCCTTGACTTACCATGAAGCGCAGGGAGGGCTAACCTGTCATGCCTGCGGGTACCAGCGCCAGATGCCCGCCAGGTGTCCTGCCTGCGGCAGCCCAACCATCCGCCAGTTTGGCACCGGCACTGAAAAGGTGGAGAGTGAGGTCCAGGCGCTTTTTCCACAGGCGCACACGCTGCGTTGGGACGCCGAGACCACCCGCCAGAAAGGCGCACACGAGATTATCCTGAGCCACTTCGCCGCTCATCACGCCGATATTTTGGTGGGTACTCAAATGCTGGCGAAGGGCCTGGATCTGCCATTGGTAACCTTGGTGGGGGTAGTACTGGCTGAGGTTGGGTTAAACCTGCCCGATTATCGTGCCAGTGAGCGCGTGTTTCAGGTCCTCACCCAGGTAGCGGGCCGGGCCGGGCGCAGCTTTTTAGGTGGAAAAGTGATCCTACAAACTTTCCAGCCGGAGGCTTATCCGATCCAGGCCGCCGCGGGACACGATTACGCCTCCTTTTACGCGCGCGAGCTGGCTTACCGGCGCGAATTGGGTTACCCTCCGTTTTTCCGCCTGGTGCGCCTGGAATACCGCCACGCGCAGGAAGCCCAGGCCAGGGAAGCCGCTCTGCGTCTGGCGGCTCAGCTCCACGAGGTGCTGCAGAAGGAAGACCGGAAATTGACGGAGTTGATTGGCCCCGCGCCGTGCTTTTTCTCCCGCCAGGAGGGGTATTATCGCTGGCAAATTGTTATCCGTGGTCCCGACCCAGTTTCTTTGCTGCGCCGCAGCATGCCGGAGGGCTGGCGTGTGGAAGTCGATCCCCCCAGCCTGCTTTAATCGGGGTCGTCCTGGCAATATGGAATTGGGTTCAGCCCAATGTTTGAATATAAATCAAAGGCCCCTGTTTCCAGGAGCCTTTGATTTTCATTCTGACCTTTAAAAACTTATTTTACTTCTACGGGTTCTGTAATTATCATCCCTTCCAGGATCATCTCGAGCGCCATGGTGTGGCAGCAACGACCTCGCGATTGAAAGAAATCGCAGTTGCATTGCCAATTACCATCTTTGTACTGAACGGTATGGGGACTATTATCGCCATTAAAAGTCACGGTTAAGGCCTCAAAATGGACGCGATTACGCTCTTGGGCGTACCGCTTGGCCTTCTCAATTTTTCCGATCATTCCATAATCCATAATACATTTCTCCTTTCAAGGATAAGTAGGGAAATTAAAGGCACGCGAAAATAGTCGCGTGCCTAAGAGAAAATGGCTAAATTCCATGTATTAAGGTTTACTCGCATAAGGGTATGCTTTCTCCGTGCACTCAGTATATTACGAGTCTCTGAGAAAGTCAACGCCATTTTTCACTGGTGATTACCCACAAGTGGTTTTGACCGCCACAGGTAGTGGTTTCCGTAACTCGATTTCCGGCACAGGTGGCGGTAAACCATAGATGTGTACAATCACCAGCATTTTTCAAGAATCAGCCCATCTTCTTTCCCCGGGTAATATCCAGGCCAGATGCTGGTTTGCTTGTAACCTTCGCGTGTATAAAGGTCAATCGCGTCCTGATTCGAGCGCCGGACGCTCAATTTGACACAGGGTTGATCCATTTCTGATTCACAGGCGTGCAGGAGAGCGGTGGCGATGCCATGCCTGCGGAAGTTCGGCAGAGTACCTAATGTGGTTATCCAGCCTACCCGTTCAGACGAGCGAATATCGCCTGCCACGAATCCGACCATTTCACCCCCCATGACTGCTTTTAAACGAACCACGCCTGGCAAGGTGAGCACAGCCATCAGGTCCCACAGCGGCCAGGCATCTTGTGGAAAACAAGCTTTTTCAATCTGGCGTAATGAATTCAGGTCATGCCAGTTGGCTGGCATGACCTGGAAGGATAACGGCTCAGACACTAGCCTCCGCGTCTCTGCAGAAAGTCACCCAATAGACCAGTGAATTCCATGGGGAAAATGTACTTGGTCGATGGGCTGGCGCCCAGTGTTTTGAGTGTTTCGAAGTATTGCAGGGTTATGGTGCGTGGGTCGAACGTCACGGCGGATGTATTGATGCGATCCAAAGCGCTGGAAAAGCCTTCGGCGCGCAGCAGTTGGGACTGCTTATCGCCTTCGGCGCGTAAGATATTGGATTGTTTTTCGCCTTCCGCCCGCAGGATGGCTGCCTGTCGATCGCCGGTCGCCACGTTAATGGCCGCGGCTTGCGCGCCTTCCGATTCGGTCACCACCGCGCGGCGTGTGCGTTCAGCCGTCAGTTGGCGGTTCATAGCTTCCTGAACTTCTCGGGGCGGGATGATCTCGCGGATTTCAACGTTGGTCACCTTAACCCCCCAGCGTTCGGTGACTTCATCCAGGCGGGTGCGCAGCATATCGTTGATGTGCTCGCGTTCCGATAAGACGCCATCCAATAAAATGCCGCCGATCACCGAACGCAGAGTGGTGGTCGCCATACCTTGCGCGGCGGTTTCGAAGTTCCCTACCTGCAGAACGCTGTCTTCTGGGGAAAGGATCTTGTAGTACCACAGGAAGTCGATCGAGATAGGCGCATTATCTTTGGTGATCGAAGTCTGGTGTGGGATCTCGCGCCATTGTTCGCGCAGGTCTACGCTTACCGGCCGGTCGACAAAGGGGATCAGCAGAACCAGGCCAGGACCCTTATTCCCAATATAGCGACCGAGGCGAAATACGACCAGTCGTTTGTATTCGGGAACTATCTTGACCGCATTGACCAGGAAGATGATCAAAGCAATGATCACGATTCCTACCAGGCACAATGCTACAACTAAATTGTCCATAGGGATTAACTCCTTTTCAAAATGGGTTAGAAATTAGACAATCCTAATGATGACCAATGGATTTGTCGGATTAATTGATTAAGCTTTCTCGACTTCGAGGACGAAGCCATCGCGCCGTACCACGCGTACTCGCGTTTTAGCCGGGATTTCCTGACCGCTGTACGCGCTCCACATCTCGCCGCCTACATAAACGGAGCCTTCAGCGTAGACGGTGGTTTTGGCTTCGCCGATGGCCCCAATCAAATTCTGCATGCGAGTCTCAAAGGTTGGGCGGCGTTGCATGGCTTCCAGGCCTTTGCTGGCCACAAGCCATATCAACAAGCCAGCTAAAATGGAGACTACTGCTGCCAGCAGGGGATGGACGGCCGGCCGCCACCACACCCCCGAATCGAACAGGTAGGCCGAGCCGATGATCAGGGCCGCCAGGGATACAACCAGAAAATACCAGTGGCGTGATTTGCGCAGAGCCAGCAGGAAAGGAAACACGCCGATTAACAGAACTGCCAGTGCCCAATAGTTAATCGGCATATGGTAGATTCCGTAACCGGCAATCACCAGGGCGAATAAAGCTCCGATCTCAATGACACCGGTTCCTGGCGCGAACAGGGCCAGAATGGCCATCAAGAGCCCCCCTACAAGAATGACATATGTGATATTAGGATCGATCAGGATGTTCATAAGCATATCTCCAGTCCATAGACTATCGTCCAGACCTTCGTCGTCTTTCAACAGCCTGATTAGATTATACATGTTTTACGTAAACCGTACTGAGATTCTATAGCATTTTTCAAGGGTTACATCCCGAGGTTGACCGCACCCCTTTTTGTAACAGCTCAGGTTCGTGTGAAAAAGACCCGAATCTGAGATGTTTGCGGGTGCATCGCACCCGCAAACATCTCAGATTCGGCAACTTTAAATTGATTTAACCTAAAATCAGGTAAAATAGGTCTGGTGATCAGTTCATTTTCGTTGTGTGTAGGTTTGGGAGCCGCCCTGGGGATGGCGTGGGTTGCCTGGCGTGCGCCGCAGGAGCGCGCAGGTTTGTGGCTAAACGCTGGCTTGCTGGTGCTGTTTGGCGCATTGATCGGCGCGCGCGCGGCTTTTGTGTGGTCCCATCCCGCCTATTTTGTGGATCACTGGCTGGATATACCCCAGGTATGGTTGGGCGGGTTGTCTTGGCCGGGCGGCCTGCTAGGTTTTTGGGTGAGCCTGGGCCTGATCTCATATTTTAGCCGGACGTCTTTGGGTGATCTGGCGGATAAACTGCTTCCCCTGCTTCCCCCATTACTGGTGGGGGCCTGGCTTGGGAGCTGGCTGTCTGGCGTAGCTTATGGCCAGGTCGCTTCAGATGCCTGGTGGGCTCTGCCGGCGCCAGATGAATGGGGCACATGGTCGGCGCGGATTCCGCTGCAAGTCTCAGGCGCGTTGGTTTCGGTCGCTATTTTTCTGCTGATCGAATGGCTCAGTCCGCAGCTCAAGGTCGCGGGGCAGGCCGCCAGCCTGGCTTATCTGGCTATTTGCCTGATGACGCTGGTCCTGGTCAGCTTACGTTCGGACCCGGTGCCCGTCTGGCACGGCTGGCGCTGGGATATTTTGGCTGCCATGCTGTTCAGCGGGTGTTTGCTGCTGGTCAACCTGTTGGCTTTTTGGCCACGGCGCAAAATGGGATAAGACCTGGCGTTTTATCGTATGTTTCGATTTAAGTGCTTTCAGGCGCTGGCACAATCGAAGCGTGAAGACTGGGTTGGCTGAAAATATTTTGCCCAGCGTCGCTAATCATTGTCGAGTTTGGATAGGATGCTCAATCTGTTATGAAACTAACAATCGCTCTTGCTCAATTGAATACGCACCTGGGGGACGTGTCAAGGAACCTCGATAAACATCTCGAGATGATCAAAGAAGCGCGTTCGCAGGGAGCTGACTTGCTCGTTTTTCCCGAGTTGTCTCTGACCGGTTACGTTTTGCAGGACCTGGTACCGACTGTTTCGCACACGCCAAACGCGGATGATCCGGTGTTTAAGCCCCTGTTAGAGGCCAGCCGCTCATTGGACATGGTGGTCGGTTTTGTCGATGAAGATCACCGGCATCGTTTCTTCATCTCGGCGGCATACCTTTCTAAGGGGCAGGTGATCCATGTCCATCATAAGGTCTACCTGCCCACTTACGGCTTGTTTGATGAAGGGCGTTTTTTTGCCTGGGGCGACTCGGTTCAGGCATTTGACACGCGTTTTGGCCGGGTAGGCATGTTGATCTGTGAAGATTTTTGGCATGCCTCACCGCCTTATTTATTATGGCTGGACGGGGCTGACCTGTTTCTTTTCGCATCTGCTTCTCCAGGGCGTGGCCTGGGAATCGGCCCGCAGCTTGAATCGGCCCGCTGGGTGGAACATATTAACCGTGCCTATGCCAGCCTGTTCACATCCTTTGTGGCTCATTCTAACCGGGTGGGTTTTGAAGATGGGCTGCATTTTTGGGGTGGAGCCACCATTTTTGATCCTAACGGCGAGCTGATCGTCCAGGGACCTTACGAACAAGAGACCCTGGCAGTGGCTGAAATTGATCTGAACCAACTGCACCGCACCCGCGCGCGCCTGCCCCTGCTGCGCGATGAGCGCACCGGCATGGTTCTGCGCGAGCTGACACGTATCAATCGGAGCATGGACGAAAAGGGGAGTGCAAGATGATGGAAAAAAAGGACATTGATTTATCCATCAATACTGACCTGGCGACCCGGATTTTGACTGGCTTCGTGCACAGCGAAATTACCCGCATGGGTTACAAACATGCCGTGATAAACCTGTCGGGTGGTATCGATTCTGCGGTTTCCTGCTACCTGGCAGCCAAAGCCCTGGGTCCTGAAAATGTGTTGGCGATCCGCTTACCTTATCGCACCTCTTCACAGGAATCGCTCGATCATGCCCAACTGGTGATTGACGCCACCGGTGTGCGGTCGATCACCTTCGAGATCAGCGATATGGTCGATCCGCTTCTGAAACGCTTTCCCGAGATGGACTCGGTGCGGCGAGGTAATATCATGGCGCGCAGCCGGATGATCGTGCTGTACGACCAGTCGGTTGCTTTCCAGGGTCTGGCGGTCGGCACCGGTAATAAAACCGAGATTCTCCTGGGCTACACGACCCTTTTCGGCGATTCGGCTTGCGCGCTCAACCCACTGGGCGATCTGTATAAAACTCAGATCCGCCAGCTCTCGATTGCCCTGGCAGTACCGGAGGTGATCGTGCAGAAGCCGCCTACAGCCGACTTGTGGCAGGGTCAAACAGATGAAGGCGAGTTGGGTTTTACCTACGCGGATGCCGATAAGCTTTTATATCTGCTGGTCGACCAGCGTTACAGCCCGGCGGATTGCATTGAAGCGGGCTTTTCTGAGCCCTTTGTGCGCAAAGTGG
>Ga0066793_10000313_pt1 | contig 18300 bp, 18 predicted proteins | sample PersoiDNA2013189_FD_83876 | JGI IMG/M metagenome (GOLD analysis project Ga0066793, IMG submission 83876) | Permafrost soil microbial communities from the Arctic, to analyse light accelerated degradation of dissolved organic matter (DOM) -... | ecosystem: Environmental > Terrestrial > Soil >... | reverse complement strand
TTTGCCACTCAGTATCGTCACGCTGACATTTTCACGCGTGTAGCAGAGATTGGGCTGCCTATGCTTCCCGGCGAATGGCCTATCAATGGCGGCGTGCGTTAGCGAGCAGCCTAAGAACCAGGGGGTCGGGAGTTCGAATCTCTCCGGGCGCGCCAATAATTCGTTTTAGATCCAGGTACTTAGTTGACCCTCAGTCGGCCTGCGGAGCGTCGAAGCCAGGTGGTTGCGGGACTTTCAACTACCTGGTCTTTTCCCAGGTACTCGGATCCGTCGCCACGCAGATTGCAAAACGTTTCCGGTGCTCAAAGACCGTCGTGAGTATCGGACACGTGGTCACCGATCAAGTTAGCGCGATTGCATCTGACGAACACTCTAGGTTCAATCGATGCTCTCACGGCGCCACTAACGAAAACCATTCGGCAGGCAGGCGCCGAAGGTCTGCAGGCTCATCAATGTCGTTAAACGTGGCGGCTACATGTAGTGACCACTGTAAAGCATCGACGTGCTGAATGGTTCTATGTGCGACAGTGCTCGTGCTCCAAACGATATCGCTGAACAATCGCGCATGAAATCGGCGCAGGCCGAGTAATGCATAACCTCCATCGGCGGTGGGATGCATGACAACATCGACACGTTGCAGCATCTGCGCTGCCTGGCGGAGAGCAGTGGAATCGAGCTCCGGGCAGTCGGCACCGATGAGGAGCACCGCTGCATTAAGCTCAAGCCCGCTTTGCGTTGCACGCGCGAATCGCGCGCCGAGATCGCCTTCCCCTTGGGCGCTGATCTCAACGCTGTCTGGGATCGGTATGTCATGCCAAGCCGAATCGCTAATCGCAGGCGTTACCCACAATTCCACGGGACCGACTCGTGCATCAAGCGCATGTACCAGCGTCATTTCGAGCATGCGCTGCGCAAGGGCGGCGGCACGCTTAGGACCGAGAGCTGGGATGAGCCGCGTCTTGGCCAGCCCGGGTTGCGGAGCCTTGGCAAATATGATGATCCTGGTCGCACTCATTCGTACACTTGTGCAAGCACGCTGGCCGGTACGCCGCGCCAGTACGCCCAGCGCAATCGCCACATCAAAATAATTGTGCGCCATACGCCGCAGCTTTCCCAACGACGACCAGAGGTAACCGCGCGGGCACGCAGACACGCGGGAGGTGAGAGGGACCGCAGCCGCTTGCATAGTTCGATATCTTCCATCAACGGCTGATCGGGAAATCCGCCTACCGATCCGAATGCGCCTCGAGCAACGAATATTGCTTGATCTCCCGTTGCGATTTCGCTCACTCGCGAACGCCAATTCATCAGCGCCGCGATCACTTTCAGCATCCATGGACGCCCTTGAATGTGCACATCGAAGCGGCCCCAGACGCGCCGGCGGTCGCACAGCGCCGCTTCGATCAGTAGATCAGCATTCTCCGGTAAAGCCGTATCCACGTGCAGAAAGAGAAGTATTTCGCCGGTAGCAATCCGTGCACCTGCATTCATTTGGCGCGCCCGACCTCTTGAGCTGTTCACGAGGCGCCCACCTACACGCACGGCGGCTGCTAATGTTTCATCCTCGCTACCGCCATCCACAATGATGACTTCAACCCCACGCTCTCTGACCGACGCAAGACACTCCAAGGCATGGGGCAGGCGCTGTGCTTCATTGAGTACCGGAATTATGATCGATAGCTTCATCGAATTATGTCCGCATCCACGCGTGGTACCGCGTCACCCACGCCAACAGGCGCTGCGGCGCATGTGTGCGACGTCATTCCCAGCCGTAATTTTATTTGCCTCTGCGAGCGTCGGATAATTGTGAATCGCGCGGAGCACCTTTTTGAGCTCAAGTCTGTGCTTCATTGGGAGGATGAGTGCTGCGAGCAAATCACCTGCATGCTTGCCCACGATAGCCACGCTCAAGATCCGGTCCTTGCCAGGCGGTGTGCGGAGCTTGAGGAAACCGCTCCGTCGCGCTGTCCGCAGCAGCACGGTCCAATTCAGCCAATTCGTATCGCGTGACTTCGTAGGGTACATTGCTTTGCCCGCTCGTTAAGCCCGACGCGCGCGACTTTGGGACCTCAGCTCGTGAGCGCGCCGCCGCAGCTGCTCCCCTGTCCCGCGGTGCAGCCGTAGCAATGGTTTGCAACGATGATGGGATCGCCTTCAATATTCGTATTCAACAGGTCTCGGAGATGTGCACCGTGCTGCTCGGCACGCCGCAAGCCGAGCTGCTGATTGAAGTCACAATCGTACAAATCACCGCGCCAGTCGACACTGACGAGATCGCGACACATCACATGCTCGAGATTCGCCGCCGCGAAGTTTTCTTTCAGCATTCGCACGTAGTCGGCGAACTGCCCGGTGGAAATGAGCGTACTGCCAAAGCGTTGGATCGGCATATTGGCTAGGGTATAGAGTCTGTTGAATGTCACCCCGAAATTTGTGAATAGCTCGCGCTTATAAGCCAATTCAAGGGTGGCTTGCGACGGCGGCAACGACGGTCCGAGTGGGTTGTAGACGAGATCGAGCGTCAATCCACTTCCCGACTGTCCGTAGCCCAAGGCGTTCAGCTCACGCAGCGCCGCGATGCTCTTATCGAATACGCCATCACCGCGCTGCTGATCGACATTCTTGGATGAGTAGCAAGGAAGCGAGGCAATCACGTCCACGCGTCGCGTGGCCAAAAATTCCGCCAAGCCGTCCTGACCTGGCTCGAAGAGAATTGTAAGATTGCAGCGATCCATCACCTTTATGCCGAGCTGAGTCGCCGCTTCGACCAGACGGCGAAATGCCGAGTGCAGTTCGGGCGCGCCTCCTGTGAGATCGAGAGAGCCGATTTTGCATTCGCGCAAAACCTGAATGACGAGTTCACTAGTCGCCTCATCCATCATCTCGCGCCGCGTGGGCCCGGCGTTGACGTGACAGTGCACACAAGTCTGATTGCAGCGATAACCCAGATTGACCTGCAGCGTCTTCAGCGCACGCCGCCTAAGAGCGGGGAAATCGGTGCTTTTGAGCAGCGGTAAGGTTGCGTGCATGAGCTATTCCACGAATAGGAGTTTCTCAAAATTACACTACAATATACCAACGATTGTCGTGGATCGCTGCGGTGATGGAATGAGTTCGCAGGCTATGAAGATGAGGATCGCCTCTTCGGGCAGGTGCGCTCCAGGTACAGGTTACGGTGTATAGCTTTATCTGAACTTTGGCTACAGAATATTTACGCATGGAACTCACTCTAGCGAACACGGTGATCGGTGTCATTGGCGGCAGTGGGCTCTACGTCATGGAGGGCCTGACTGAAACACGCGAGCACCAGATAGAGACGCCTTTCGGCGCCACGTCCGATCCGGTGGTTACCGGTCGTCTTGACGGTGTACCCGTCGCCTTTTTAGCCCGACATGGCACAGGTCACCGTTTGATTCCAAGCGAAGTTCCTTACCGTGCCAATGTGTATGCGCTCAAGACCCTTGGCGTTCGCTATTTGATATCGGTGTCTGCAGTCGGCTCCTTGCGTGAGGAGATCGAGCCGCTCGATCTCGTGATACCCGATCAATTCATCGATCTCACGAAGCGGCGCGAGAGCACCTTCTTCGGTCAAGGTGCAGTCGCACATGTTTCGATGGCAGAACCCGTATGCGGGGCATTGAGCGGTGCGCTTGCCCTAACGATTGCCGATTGCGGCCTCCCGGTGCGGCTGCATCGAGGCGGAGCTTACGTGTGTATCGAAGGTCCGGCATTCTCGAGCCAGGCGGAATCCACCTGGTATCAATCGATGGGTGCCTCAGTGATCGGCATGACGAGCATGCCAGAAGCAAAGCTTGCCCGCGAGGCCGAAATCGCCTACACGACGCTGGCCCTGGTCACCGATTATGATTGCTGGCATCCCCACGAGGCACACGTTAGCGCAGATCTGGCGCTCGCAAATTTGGCCAAGAATGCTGGCAATGCACAACGCATTATCAGGGTGCTTGCACAACGACTGCATCAGGCACCGCCGCCCTCCGCTGCGCACACTGCGCTGTCGACAGCGCTGGTGACGCGACCCGAGCAAATGACAGCTGAGACGCGTGCTCGATTACACGCACTCATCAACATGCGCACCGCTTAAGTCACGACTGCCTATGAGGCCCTCAACGCGTGGTGCGCAACCCAACGGCCGATACTCTTCACATCCGTCTATCCCCTAAACGGCATCAATAGGAGCCAGTGCAGCTGTACGTGCTCGGGGGCGGCCGGCCCATCGGGAAGGCCGATCGACTTTGGGAGGGAAGTTCCGGTCGGCGCACGGTAACTGCCAAACAGCCGGTCCCACCATGAAACACTAAATCCAAAATTGCGGTTCGCTTCCGCAATACGGGTCGAATGATGAATGCGGTGCATATCGGGGGTCACCAGAATGAAACGTACCCAGCGTTCCACGCGATGCGGAAGCGACGCGTTCGTGTGATTGAACATCGCGGCGCCATTCAAAATAATCTCGAATATCAGAACACCGATTGGAGGCATGCCAAAGGAAACCACGACGCCTGTCTTCAGCAACATCGAGAGCACGCTCTCAACCGGATGAAACCGCAGCGCCGTGCTCACGTCTATTTCCGGGTCTGCATGATGCACCCGATGAATGCGCCACAGCCAAGGAACCGCGTGGAGTAGCCGGTGCTGCAGGTAAATCGTCAAATCTAGTAGCGTGACACTCGCCACGATTGCTCCGTAGCCCGTAAAGGGCACGAGGTTGAAAAGACCCATGTGCTGCTTCGCTGCCAGCATCGCTGCGCCGACCGCACCGGCCGGAAAAATGAAGCGCAGAATCAACGTATCGAGAATTCCCATTCCGAGGTTAGTCGACCAGCGACGTGCGGGAGAGATTTGGGTCGCGCGAGTCGCAGCCCAGCGCTCCCAAAGAATGAGTAATGCCAGGATGATGCCGAATACAATCAGGCGGATGACCGTCTCGTGGGGAACGATTGTGTTGTCGGCCATTTATCTGTAGCTATCTTGTGTGAACCGTGCCGTTGACGTGCTATCCGACGACGTGCTGCCTGTGCAGCATACTGTGCGAGCATATCGCTATGCCAAACACGACAAGTCTCGGCTCGCATGCATGAGGGGTGCCGATGAACACGACCGCACAAGAGGGCGCTCGCTGGCCTGTAAAGATGACGAGGTTTGCGTTCTTTGCCGGCATCTTGGCCATTAGCTTGCTCGTGATCGCTGGGCCTGGCTACAGGTTGCTAGTCCTCCCTCTGCTGCCCGCATTGCTTGGAGCAGTCATTGGGTTTGTGTTGTTCGTAATCACGTTCATTTTTGGAGCCATTGGCCTCCTCGCGGAAGGTACGCGGGCGTTTGATCGGTCGCGCGCTGCGATCGTTGTCATTGCGCTTTCCTTGGTGGTCATCGTCGTCGCCGGATTCTGGATTTCTCGAGGAGCCGGTAAACCGCCCATACATGATGTAACGACGGATTTGAAAGATCCGCCCGCGTTCAATGCAGTCGTGCTGTTGCGCTCGGCTGCCGGAGCTGTCAATTCGGCGGAGTACCAACGCACGCAATCCATCCGCGGTAGCATATTCAACGTGCCCGATGCGCAACGGAGTGCTTACCCGGACATTCAACCGCTCGCGTTACCGCGACCTCCAGCGCAAGCCTTTCAAATGGCACAGCAGGTTGCACGAGACATGGGTTGGGACATCGCGGCGGTTGTTCGGTCAGAAGGACGAATCGAGGCGACCGACACAACATGGTATTTCGGTTTCAAGGACGATGTAGTGATACGCGTTGGTCCGGGATCAACCGGCAGTCGTGTCGATGTTCGATCGGAGTCCCGTGTGGGCCTTGGTGATGCCGGGACCAATGCGAGACGTGTCCGCGCATATTTGGGAAAGCTCCGTGAGCTGGCGGGCAAGTGAGTGAGTGGCTTGAGCCACGAGTAGCCGTGCGTGGCAAGGCGGCGCCTCGCTTCGTCCGACAACAACGTGACTTTGTGTCAATGGGGCACGGCGGCAGCGCCCCGAGGATTCAGCACACCGCCTGCCGGTTTCCTCGTGACAAAGAGGTTCCATGCCACCGACAATAGCATCATCGATGGACATTGCATGAGCGGCTCGGGCACAGTGAAGTCGGCCCGTTTGATCTGGAAATGGGTCCTCGGCGCGGTAGTGCTGACCGCATTGACCGTCGGATGGTTCCTCTTGCCGGTCAAGGAATGGAGCGACTCGTTCCGGAGCTGGATCGAGGATCTGGGCGCGTGGGGAGTTCTCATCTTCGGCGTCGTCTACATCGTCGCGACGGTATTCCTCGTTCCGGTGTCCGTCTTGACGGTCGTCGCAGGGCTGGCTTTCGGCGTTGCCATTGGCTTCCCCCTGGTCGTCGTTTCCGCGACCATCGGCGCGACGCTCGCGTTTCTCGTTGCGCGCTATCTGATGCACAAGCGCGTCGAATCGCTGGTCGCCAAGCGAACCAAGTTCAAGGCGGTAAAGCAGGCGGTAAGCGAAGGGGGCTGGAAGATCGTCGGCTTGCTCAGGCTCAGTCCATTGGTGCCGTTCAACCTGCAGAACTACTTCTACGGCATCACCGACGTTAAGCTGGTTCAATATGTTCCGGCCACTTTCGTCGGCATCATGCCGGGCACGCTGCTTTACGTCTATCTCGGTGCGGCCGGCAAGGCAGCGTCGGGGGAAGGCGGCGGCCCGCTGCAGTGGACCTTCTTTGCGGTTGGGCTGATCGCGACCGTCGCCGTCACCGTCTTTGTCACTAAAAAGGCAAAGGAGAAACTGAAGCAGCACGGCGTGAGTGACGGCAGCAGCAAGAAGAAGAAATGAAACATGAGGAATCTTGAGGTCGACCTGTGTGTCGTTGGCGCCGGCTCCGCCGGTCCTCAGCGCCGCCTCGATCGCCGCGCAGCTCGGCGCGCGCGTCGTTCTGATCGAACGCGGTGAAATGGGCGGCGAATGCCTGAACACCGGATGCGTCCCGTCCAAGGCGATGCTCGCCGCGGCCAAGACAGCGCATGCCATTCGCGTCAGCGCGCCGTTCGGCATCGAAGCGGCCGAGCCGCGTATCGATTTCGCGGCGGTGCACCGGCACGTGCACGAGGTCATCGCCGCGATCGCCCCTCACGATTCGGTTGAGCGCTTCGAGCGGCTGGGCACGCAAGTCATACGCGCCGAGGCGCACTTCATCGAGCCGCGCGTGCTGACGACGGGCGACACCCGGGTGCGGGCGCGCCGCGTCATCATCGCCACGGGGTCGTCGGCCTCGGCGCCGCCAATCGAGGGATTGGACGGCATCGACTACTTCACCAACGAATCGATCTTCGCCAACGAGACGTTGCCGGAGCATCTGCTCATCTTGGGTGGCGGGCCGATCGGCATGGAGCTTGCGCAGGCGCACCGGCGCCTGGGAGCGAAGGTCACCGTCGTCGAGAACGCTAAAGCAATGGCGCATGACGACCGCGAGCTAGTCGACCGACTGCTCAAGGTGCTGGCTGGCGAAGGTGTCGTCATGCTCGAGAAAGCCAAGGTCGAGCGGGTGCGGCGCAGCGGCTCGCACATCGTCCTTTCGCTCAATGAGGACGGGCAGAAATCGGAGCTCAAGGGCTCGCACCTCCTGGTGGCTGCGGGGCGAAGCGCTCGCGTCGCGTCGCTCCACCTCGAGCGCGCCGGCGTCGTCCACACGAAGGACGGCATCATCGTCGACCGCAAGATGCGCACCAGCGCGCGCGGCGTCTTCGCCATCGGCGATGTCGTCGCCAAGGCACCACGCTTCACGCACATCGCCGGCTACCACGCTGGAATCGCGGTGCAGAACGCGCTCCTCCTTCCGTTCGCGAAGACCGACTACAAGTCGCTGCCCTGGGTCACCTACACCGACCCAGAGCTTGCCCACGTCGGCGCGACAGAGAAGGACGCCCGCAAGGCACACGGCGACGACATCCAGGTCGTTCGTGCCGAGATGAAGAGCAACGACCGCGCGCAGACCGAGCGCGCGACCGGCGGGGTCGTCAAGGTCATTGCGCGCAAGAACGGTCAAGTGCTCGGCGTTTCGATCCTTGACACGCACGCTGGCGAGCTCGCGCACGTGTGGGTCCTGGCGATCCGGTCGGGCATGAAACTGAAAGCGATCGCGCAGATGATCGCGCCGTATCCGACGCTGGGCGAGGCGAACAAAGCGGCGGCTGGCGAGTTCTACAAGCCCAAGCTCTTCGGCGCTCTTTCGCGCCGCGTCGTGCGCTTGTTCTCGCACCTTCCGTGAGCCAGAAGCAATGACTGATGCCGCCGCGCGCCTGCTCAAAGGGCAGGAAGCCCTCATCACCGGGCCGGCTCGGGAATCGGCAAGGCTTTCGGCCGCATCGACATCGTCGTCGCAAGCGCAAGCCTGCAAAAAGACTCGGCCATAGCAAACATGACACTCAATGAGACGCAGGCCGTTCTCGCCATCAATCTCACCGGCCAGTTCCTGTGCGTGCGTGAAGCGATCCGCCGCTTCCTCGCGCAGCGTCTGGCGCCAGCGTCGAAGACCGTCGGTTTTCGGCCATTTCGGCGAGCCCTACGACTTGGCGCAGGCGGCAGTGTGGCTCGCCTCCGACGAAGCGGACTAAGTGACCGTCACGACACTCTTCGTCGATGGCGGCACGAACCTTTACCCGGCATTTCGTGACTACGGCTGTCGAACGCCGCGCGGCTATCGGCCGATCGAGACTACGCGCTGATCGGCGATTGCACGGCTCGGCGCTCGTGGCGCGCGACGGCAGCATCGACTGGGCGGTGACGGGTGGGCTGTCGGGTGAACAGGAAAAAGATCAAAGTCGTCGTGAGTTCGCAAAATAGCCAGGTAGTTGCGGGACTTTTGCGTGTTTCGTTGTGCTCTGTTGTGCTCTGTGGTGCCATATGCAACGGGCGCCACGCGGAATTTGCTAGTAAAATCAATGCTCAATTTTGATGGTGCCAGCTACGAACCAGGGGGGTCGGGAGTTCGAATCTCTCCGGGCGCGCCAATAATTCGTTAGATCCAGCTACTTAGTTGACCCCCAGTCGGCCTGAGAAGCGGCCGAAGGCAGGTGGTTGCGGGACTTTCAACTACCTGGTCTTTTTCCAGGTACTCACATTCCTCGCCACCAAGACAGCGAACACGCGTGTTGAAAGACCGCCGCTGCTCTCGGCGCATTTCAGGGCGGCCGCGAGGGCCGTTTTGTAAATACGGATTCATGTTTCGGCTTTAGCCGGCGCTTACCCAGTATGCGGAAGGCGTTGGGTATCAAGGCAAACTCATACATAACGCCGTGAGAACCCCTCACGGATGTGGCGCGCGAGTTCCAATGCAACCTTCGTCACGCCCTTCGGTGGAAGCCGCAAATTTATGTGGAATGTCGGCAGGGGTGGCAGGCATCCGTCTGGCAACACTTCTACGCGGTCCGGGACGGTGTGGAACAGAAATGGGGCCACGGCCATGTCCGCCTCAAGAGTCGCGAAGACTGGCTCCAGGTTCCCGACCTGGCAAATCGGCCGCCATTCGATCCCGGATTTTGTTAGCGCCCTGATCGCAAGCGCCCTGAACGCGCAGCCCTCTTGCCCCAATGCCACCGCCACAGGGCGTTTACGCCACGCATCACCGCCCTTAGAGCCGACCCAGACGAGACGGTCCGTTAGCAATAGTTGCTCGCGCTTCCCCGGCTCCGATTCTGTCATGAGCGCGAGATCAACTTTTCCTTTGCACAAGCCTGCCCTCAGCGAGTGAGTCGTTTCACTGACCAGGGTCACGAGCACATTGGGGTGCTCCTGGCCGAAACGGCGCAGAATCGGAGGCATGAGTTTCCCCACGACGTCATGAGGGACGCCGAGGCGCACTTCACCCGAGAAATCGGCCTGTTGCATCTGCTCGAGCACGTCATCATTGAGCGCGATCAGGCGATGCGCCTGAGCGATGAGTTTCTCGCCATCCCGCGTTAGGCGGGCGGCGTCGGCCGCGCGGTCAAATAGGTTCATTCGGAATAGAGCTTCCAGACGTTTTATCTGCTGACTCACGGCGCCCTGACTCAAATTGACGACTCTTGCGGCCGTCGTCATCCGGCCCGTTTCCGCGACCGCCACGAATGAGCGCAACAACCCGATGTCGATGTCTCTGAGGCCCGGCATGGTATTAGATTTCCTAATGACTGCTAGCAGTTAAATTAGCTACCCACTATGCCGAACGCACGCTAGCCTTGCAACTCCAAGTAAGGAGCGCCGGTGGAATGCGCGATATTTCTGCCCTTGGGCGGCGTAAAGCGATGTGGCGAGATTTATCGGGGAGAACATCTGTTGTGCTCTGCGGATCGCCTCCTTACGACACCACTTCAGCTGGGAATGCACGGACAAGGCTCGCGCCCTTGCTGCCCAACTCAAATCAGGCAAAGCCGCCTAAGTAACTCAGTCGATTTCAACGGAGAGAGTGCCAATGAACGCAGCAATAAAGAAAGTCGACGACTACATGGTCAAGGATATTTTCCAAGCGGAGTTTGGCCGCAAGGAAATCAAGATCGCCGAGACCGAGATGCCCGGGCTGATGGCCATTCGCAAGGAATTTGCTCCTGCCAGACCCTTGAAAGGTGCACGGATCACGGGCTCACTGCATATGACGATACAGACGGCCGTATTAATCGAGACGCTCGAGGCCCTGGGTGCCGAGGTACGTTGGACATCGTGCAATATTTACTCGACGCAAGATCATGCGGCAGCCGCCATTGCTGCGAACGGCACTGCGGTCTTTGCCATTAAGGGTGAATCACTCGCCGACTATTGGGATCACACGCACCGCATCTTTGAGTGGCCGGATAGTGGATACAGCAACATGATTTTGGATGATGGCGGGGACGCTACGATGCTGCTGCACTTGGGCACCAAGGCGGAGAGAAACATTGCCGCGCTTGCGAAGCCCGGCAGCGACGAGGAAGAGTGCCTCTTCAGCGCCATCAAGGCCAAGCTCAAAGTGGATCCAAAGTGGTATTCGATGCGACTCAGCAAGATCAAAGGCGTCACCGAGGAAACTACGATCGGTGTCAAGCGTCTGGGCAAGATGCATAAGAACGGGGAACTAGCTTTCCCCGCGATCAACGTTAATGACTCGGTCACTAAGTCCAAATTCGATAACGTGTACGGCTGCCGCGAGTCCCTGGTCGACGCGATCAAGCGGGCGACTGATGTGATGGTTGCCGGTAAGGTGGCGGTCGTCTGCGGTTACGGCGATGTCGGCAAGGGATCTGCGCAGGCCCTGCGCGCCTTGTCCGCCCAGGTGTGGGTCACCGAAGTCGATCCAATCTGCGCCCTGCAGGCGGCGATGGAGGGTTATCGGGTAGTCACGATGGATTATGCCGCCGACAAGGCGGATATTTTTGTCAGCGCCACGGGCAATGCACGGGTGATTACCCTGACACACATGCAACGCATGAAAGATCAGGCCATCGTCTGCAACATAGGCCATTTCAACAACGAGATTGAGGTAGCGGAACTGCGCAGCTACAAGTGGGAGAATATTAAGCCGCAGGTCGATCACGTGATATTCCACGGAGGCAATCGCATCATCCTGCTTGCCGAGGGCTGTTTGGTGAACCTCGGCTGCGGCACGGGTCATCCGTCTTACGTGATGAGTTCCTCGTTTGCGAATCAAGTGTTCGCGCAGATCGAGCTTTTCACACGCACCGAGCAATACCCACTGGGCGTGCATGTGTTACCTAAGCACTTGGACGAGAAAGTGGCGCGCTTGCAGCTGACGAAGCTTGGCGCCCAGTTGACCGAACTCACGGAAGCCCAGGCCGCCTACATCGGCGTATCGAAGCACGGTCCGTACAAAGCTGATCAATACCGGTACTGATCGTTGCGCCGAACAGGGCAAGCACCGTCAGCCCGCCGCCGGCGTGTCCACTAGAGTGATCGCCATGAGCACCGTAGGCTCCGCTGAGCCGCTGAACTGCAGTACGAAGTCCTTGCCTGCGGCCAGATCGAACTCGACGATCTTGTGAGGCCGCTGGCAGCCGTGAGACCCCTGGAAATCTTTCGATTTGACGAGGTGGTGGCCATCAACCACATCGATCCAGTGACCGCTGGTGATCGAGATACGGTATATGCCGGACTTGTCCACGTGAAACCGGACGAGGCCTCCTTGCGCACTGTCATTCAATGTCGGCTTTGCCGGCTTGGCCGCGTACATGACTGCAGCTTGTGGGGAGAGCTTCAGTTCATACAGTTTGTCGAGCGTGAGCAGCGGAGCCTGGGAGTCCGGCTTTGTCGCGGCGGCGAGCGCTTGCGGCGCCTGATTCATCACCGTCAGCTCATGAGACACATCCCACGTGAAGTGCGCGCAACCGTCCGCGTCTGTCGCGACCGCACACTGCCCGCAAATGCCCATTGCTGCTGCGATGAGACACCACATCGGTGTTGGAAGCGCCACGACGCCTCAATCTATCGCGATCATCACACTCGATGCCTTGATTACCGCATACGCCCGATCACCGACCTTCAGCTGCAAGGTGTTGACCGCATCAAGCGTGATAACCGAGACCACAGAGAGTTCGCGGGAAAGCTCGATCGTGACCTCAGCATTCACCGCTCCCTTGTCGATCTTTCGAATGGTTCCCGGAAGGGAATTGCGTGCGCTTAGCTTCATTACAAGCTCCTTAGGCATCGGGCCGATGTGCGGGACATGGTCGTTACGCCTCCCCCCAAGATACTACCCGAGCGCTTTGGCCGCGAGAAAGCTCCGGAAGACAGCGAGGCCGCGCGCCGCGCGCTGACCCACATCCGCTTTCGGAGATAGACACCTTCAAGACAGAAGCACGCTGTAATTCATTTTCTGCTGCTGCATTCGTTCGACATTCAAACGCAAATACGGTCAGTCATCATCCTCGGATTCGATTCGCATTGCCCTAGGTCTTGTTTTCTTTGCCAGCGCGCCATGTGGATTGATCATACCCAGGCATGCTCCGGTACCATAGAATCGGCGACTACCAGTGCGCCGTGTGCTCCGCTATTTTCGCGGTTATGTCGAGCGATTTTGCGACTTCAAGAAGTTCACGCGGCAGAGGTGGAATGGGTTCGCGATCAGGAACAACGAGCCCAAGAATATGCGACGAGTCAGGATCTCTGAGCGGCAGCGCGATTACCCCGCTCTGCGGACGCAGGAGCAGCAGAAACGTGTTGGGCACGACCGTCGAGAGATGTCCGTACTGGACATGCGTCCAAAGCGTAATGAGCGAATTGGTTTCGATTACAGCATCGACCTCAATCCCGGCCGTACGAAAATTCGAGTCGATAATGCGCCGATTCTGCATGGATGGCGTCAGTAAGCACAGCGGCAGCGTCGCGGCCTGTGCCCAACTGACTGAGTCGAGATCGGCAAAGCTGCCCTCGTCATGCGTAATGAAAACGTAATGCTCGCGAAACAGCGGTTGCGTGCGCACTCGGGACAGCGGCTCGTTGTCGAGGTACGTGATCCCCGCGTCAATGGTGAACTCATCCAGTCCGCGTTGGATCTCAACTGAAGATTGCGATAGCACTTCGAACCGTGTGCGCGGATGTTTTGCGGCGAAGGGCGCCGTAAGCAGCGCGACCGTCGGCAGGCTAACGGGCACTGCGCCAATCCTTATCCGACCTCCGAGCCCCTCGCGCAGCTCACTGAGCTCCTGCTCGAGGCTCACATAGTCTGCAAGCACGCGGTGCGCCCACGCGAGAACACGCTCGCCCTCAGCAGTGAAGCCGACAAACCGCTGACGGCGCTCGACGATCAGGACGCCGAGACCTTCTTCGAGCTGTTTGATGCCGGCCGAGAGCGTTGGCTGGGTTACATTGCATGCAGTCGCGGCGCGCGCGAAATGCCGCTCCCGGGCGAGCGCAGCCAGATATTCAAGATAGCGAACGATCACAGCGCAACATCAGCCTAAAGCGCAAGGTGCTGCTCAAACACGCACGTGGAAGGTTCGGTGGAAGTACCACGCGCCGGCGCTATTCCCACCTGAATATTGCGATCCTAGCAGCTACGCGCATTTTACGACACCGCGCCAGTTCGCGGCCCGATTCAGAACCAGAATTTGGGGTAACGCACGCCCCTGTCCGCATTATTGAAGACGAGCGCCACGGCCACAATGATGCTCGCGCCGAGCAGAGTCGGCATGAGGAGGAACCCCCAGCCCGGCAGCCCCAGCATGACGATCACCGGATTTGACCCTGCGGGCGGATGCACGGCGCGCGTCACATGCATAAGAGCAATGGCGCTCGCAAGAGCAAGGGCCATCGACCACTACGCCGAGCCAAATACGGACAGAAACACGAGGCCTGTGAGCGATGAGATGAAATGCCCGCCGATCACGTTGCGGGGCTGCGAAAATGGATTATCCGGAAAGCTGAACAAAAGCACGCAGCTTGCGCCAAATTAACCCAAGCCCCGCGGCATGCCGCCCGAGGCGGTGAGGTATGCCACGGTCCCGATTGCGAGCAGCGCCCCGAGGAAACCGCGCACTATATTCTTCGCGAGCAACCGCGGAGGTACGGGCCCCGCACCACGCATTTTGTTGAAATAGATTTTCATGGATGCACAAGGGATGCGCCCGACCGTGCGGCGACCGGGCGCTTCCGCAAGGCGCTGACCGCTTAGCTGCGTTTGTACTTCGCGGCCTCTTCAGAACCTTTGGTCGCATTGCCGGCGCTGTAGGAATGTGCCCCTGCTCCCGCAAGCTTTCCGCCATCGACGATCAGATACTCGTTGCGGATGGGCCGTTTCTCGAACCAGCACTCGAGAATCTCGCGCGTGCCGGCCGCATAGCGGGTCTGCGCTGAGAGCGTAGTCCCCGAGGTATGCGGCGTCATGCCGTGGTGCGGCATGGTCCGCCAGGGATGATCCTGCGGCGCAGGTTGCGGGAACCACACGTCACCGGCATAGCCTGCAAGTTGTCCCGACTTGAGTGCCTTGACGATCGCGTCGCGATTACAGATCTTGCCGCGAGCCGTGTTGACAATGTACGCGCCGCGCTTCATCTTGTTGATAAGCGCCTCATCAAAGAGGTTCTCCGTCTCGGGATGCAAAGGCGCATTGATTGTGACGACGTCGCAAACCTTGACCATCGATTCCGCATTCGGATGGAAGGTGACGTTGAGCTCTTTCTCCACACTCTCGGGTAGCCGGTGACGGTCGGTGTAGTGCAGCTTGACGTCAAAGGCCTTGAGACGGCGCAGGACTGCCAGTCCGATCCGACCGGCGGCAACGGTGCCAACATTCATGGCCTCCAAGTCATATGCGCGCTCGACGCAGTCGGCGATGTTCCAACCACCATCGATGACCCACTTGTAGGAGGGTATGTAGTTACGCACCAGCCCCAGGATCATCATCACGACGTGCTCGGAAACGCTGATGCTGTTGCAGTACGTGACTTCTGCGACGGTGATCCCGCGCTTCATTGCGGCGTCTAGGTCGACGTGGTCTGAGCCGATTCCGGCTGTGATCGCAAGCTTGAGTTTTGGAGCTTTGGCGATGCGCTCTGCGGTGAGGTAAGCCGGCCAGAACGGTTGCGAGATCACGATTTCTGCATCCGGTAGCTCGCGCTCAAACACCGAATTGGGTCCGTCCTTGTCGGATGTCACGACCAGGGTGTGCCCTTGCGACTCGAGATATTTCCTCAGGCCAAGCGCTCCCGATACACACCCCAAGAGCTCCCCCGGCTTAAAATCGATTTGCTTCGGGGTCGGTGCGGTCTGTCCTCCGGGATAGCCCGCTATACGCGGAATGGTGTCACGGGCGTAAGTTTTGGGCATGCCGTCGACAGGATCGTCATACAGAACACATATTACCTTAGCCATCTAAAATCCCCCTCACGTGAATACGTGGCTCAGGGTGAAGAGACTGCCCGGGACGATCAAATCGATAATGTCAGTGGGCCAATCGAAGTTCTCTATCAGCATCAATCCCGTGCCCCTGTAAGCTTTGGCTTAGGACAGGGTCGCGGCCCCCGCGCGGCCTACCAATTCGCTGGTTGCGCTGGCCCGGTAGACCTCATCGAGACGTTCAAAAAGGACATAAATGGTTCTTGCGGTTCTGGTGTTTTTGGGAGGCATGCTGACCATCTTAAGCCCGTGCATCCTGCCCGTATTACCGTTCGTATTTGCGCGAGCAGAACAGCCGTTCCTAAAAAGTGGCCTGCCGCTTCTTGTCGGCATGGCGCTGACCTTCGCCGCGGTCGCCACGCTGGCCGCCGTGGGTGGTTCCTGGGCAGTGTACCTCAACCAATACGGTCGCACGATCGCGCTCGTATTGCTGGCAGCCTTTGCGCTGACATTGTTGTCGCGGCGTGCGGCAGACTGGCTCGCTCAGCCATTCGTTGCGCTCGGGAACCGCCTGACACGGCAGGACCGGGCATCCAGTCCCAACGCCGGAATGACGCGCTCGCTTCTTCTCGGAGTCGCAACAGGATTGCTGTGGGCGCCGTGTGCAGGTCCCATCCTCGGCCTGGTGCTTACGGGCGCTGCACTGTCCGGTCCGAACGCGCATACGACATTCCTGCTCTTCGCTTACGCGGCCGGTGGCGCCACTTCCCTCGCGATTGCACTGTTAGCAGGCGGACACTTGTTCGCGGCGCTGAAGCGCAGCCTAGGTGCGGGCGAATGGATACGACGCAGCCTTGGAATTGCAGTATTGATTGCCGTCGCAGCGATTGCTTTCGGCTGGGACAGCGGCGTGCTGACTCGCCTGTCCGTCGCCAGCACGGGCCGATTCGAGCAAGCGCTGATCTCGAAAATATCTCCCCGAACATTGGCAACCGGCGGCCCCAGCCAAGGCAATGAAGTCCCTGAAGCGGATGGGGACGCAGACTGTATGAGCGCGAGTGCCAAGGTGTTTCACGAATTTCCGATCGAGGGGAAATTGCCGTCGCTCGCCGGCGCAACCACGTGGCTCAACTCCGGGCCGCTTACGCCCGAGGCGTTGCGCGGCAAAGTCGTTGTATTCGATTTCTGGACGTATTCCTGCATCAATTGCCTGCGCTCTCTGCCCTATGTGAAAGCCTGGTACGACAAGTACAAAGGGAACGGCCTGGTTATTATAGGCGTGCATGCTCCAGAGTTTGCTTTCGAAAAGGACTTAAATAACGTTCGCCGTGCCGTGCACGAATTAGGCATCGTGTATCCCGTTGCGCTCGACAACGACTATTCGATCTGGCGCGGATTCAATAACCAGTACTGGCCCGCGCATTACTTCATTGATGCCCAGGGGCGTATTCGCGCGCATCACTTCGGCGAAGGCGAATATGATCGGTCCGAAACCGTCATTCGACAATTGCTCAGCGAAGCCGGAGCCAAGGCCTTACCGCACGATGCGGCAATTAAGACAGCAGCAACAGGCATTCAGGTTGCGCCGGCTGCTGCCGACATGCGCTCACCCGAAACATACGTCGGCTACGAGCGTGCCAAGCACTTCGCATCGAGCCCAGAGATCACGTTAGACCGGTCTCAGATGTATATCGCACCGGCCACGCCCAGCCTCAATCAATGGGGGCTCGCGGGCAGCTGGACCGTGGATAAGGAAAGCGCCGTATTAGACCGCGCAGGCGGCAAAGTCTTCTTCAGGTTCCACGCCCGCGATTTGCATCTCGTCTTGGGCTCTAGCGCCGCCCACAAGGCAGTGCGTTTTCGTGTGACGCTTGACGGCGCGGCACCCGGCGCGAGTCACGGAGTCGATATCGACTCAGGCGGTACTGGCGTCGTCAGCGAACAACGCCTGTACCAACTCATCCGACAATCGGGCGATATTGGTGAACACACGTTTACGATCGAGTTTCTTGATGATGGCGTACGGGTGTACGCATTTACGTTCGGTTGACTGCCGCGCTGCCTGGGTGTGAAACGCCCGGTAGAAGAGTGCGGCGAGCGCACTGCTCCTACCGGTAAATTGTAGAGAGTCCAACGGTACTGCCGAGCGTGAAGAACGCCTTCGGTGCCGAGCGAATAGCCATGTCTTTGCGGGACTATTGCGTGTTTGGTTGTGCTCTGTTGTGCTCAGTGGTGCCAAATGCAACGGGCGCCACGCGGATTTTGTTAATAAAATCAAAGCTCAATTTTCATCGTGCCAGCTACGAACCAGGGGGGTCGGGAGTTCGAATCTCTCCGGGCGCGCCAATAAATCAAACACTTGCCGCATCCTCCAGCGCTCAATTGATAGAACGTAGCGAAAACGTACCGGAATTTGCTGCTCGCGATTCGAGCACGCATTCGAATGCAGTTCAGCTGGTATGTGGGGTGTTATGCGGTCGCCGGCTTAGGCTGCGGATATTCGGCATCGGTGCGTCCAGCGACG
>Ga0066793_10000312_pt1 | contig 18381 bp, 12 predicted proteins | sample PersoiDNA2013189_FD_83876 | JGI IMG/M metagenome (GOLD analysis project Ga0066793, IMG submission 83876) | Permafrost soil microbial communities from the Arctic, to analyse light accelerated degradation of dissolved organic matter (DOM) -... | ecosystem: Environmental > Terrestrial > Soil >... | reverse complement strand
TGTTCCAGGTTGCGCAAGGCTGGGGCAGCACGGTTGGCAACAGCTACGCCGACATCCTGATGGGCGTCGACTCCGGTCAGTATGCCGAGTCGCAGCTTCCTCCACAAACGCAAATCTCGCAGAACCTGTGGGAGTTCTATGTCAACGACCACTGGCGACTCAACCGCCGCCTGAGTCTGGATGTCGGCATGCGCTTTGACCACTTTGGCAAGCCCTATTCTGAGAACAACCTTGGCCTGGCCATCTTCGATGCCAGCAAGTACAACAATGACCCCGCGCAACTCGACGCTCACACAGGCGTGCTCTGGCACGGAATGAACTCCGGCGTTCCGCTCTCGGGAGCTAAGGGGCGGCTGTTCTTTTACTCGCCGCGCGTGGGCGTAGCCTTTGACGTTTTTGGCACAGGCCAGACGGTGATGCGTGGCGGCTTTGGCCTGTTCCGAGCCTACGACTCGTTGCAGAGCAACAGCTACACCGCTCCAGCGCAGACCGCAATGGGCGCGATTACCGTGAGCTGCAATGCCTGGTCATGCCCAACCTTGGAAGACGTCGACAACTTCGCAATGGTCCATCCATTGCCGGCGGGCCTCCCGTCGGGTCTAATTGGCGTCTCGGTCGTTGATCCGAGGAATAACCAGCAACCGCTGCTCATGACCTACAGTTTCTCGGTCGACCAGAAGCTGCCGGGGAAGTTCCTTCTCGAGCTTTCCTACGTTGGCAACAAAGGCTCCAATCAGCAGCCGACGATCGACATGAATGCGGTCCCCATCGGCGCGGTTCCCTACTCGGTTGTCGCAGCGTGCAATGACTGTGGTAACCCGGGTTATGACTCTTACCGCCCGCGCACGAACTACCAGAACATTACGGAAAGCGTAAGCCTGGGTACATCGAAATACGATGCCCTCCAGGTGGGTTTGCACCGTAACATCGGCTGGCTCAACTTGATCGCCAATTACACTTGGTCCAAGGCGTTCGCCAACGGCGAATTCAGCGGCACTGTCAACACCGGCGGGTTTGCCGACCGTGGGGCGAGCGAATACTATGGGATTGCGGCAAATCATCGCCCCCATGTTTTCAACGTGGCGTACACCGTCAGTCTACCTAGGCCAGGGGCCAGCAATCACTTCCTCCGAGGTCTGGGGAGCGGTTGGCAAATCTCGGGAATTACGACCATCCAGAGTGGCGCCAACGAGACTGCTCAGAACTACGCCCTGAACTACGGCCAGGATGACAACGGTGGCGCTGGCATCTTCAATTCCGCTGTCGCAAGGTTGGGCACGACCGGAATCGATCTGCACGCCACCATTATTTGCGATCCGCGCACGCACCAGCAGACGGCCAACGGGATGCGCTACTTGAACCCGGCGTGCTTTACTCCGGCAGCCCCCGGAACGGCCGGCACCACCAACATGCCGTATCTGCCGGGGCCGCACTACTTCAATAGCGACCTGTCGCTGGCGAAGAACATCAACCTTACGGAACGCCAGCAGTTGCAGTTCAGGGTTCAGGCGTTCAACTTCCTTAACCATGATCAGTGGTCGTTCAACACAAACGATCCCAACCTACAACTCAAGTTCAACGCTGACGGCACCATGAAAAACTCCTCGAACTTCGGCGTAGCGACGCAGAAGTTCGGGCATCGCCTCATGGAACTCAGTGTGCGGTACCAGTTCTAAAGCACTGCACAATGGGGTGGCTCGCAAGGGCCACCCCAATCTATAATCCACCTTTTATGATCGTGGCACTTCTCCCCCTGTTGTTTTTCCTTCCCGCGGAAGTGCCGAAAGTGCCGGCCCCTCCCAGCAGTCTCACGCAAATTGCCCGCCAGGCGGACGAAGCTCGTACGGGCGACCGGCTTGCGGACGCCATCCGGCTCTACCGCCAAGCCGTGACGCTGCGTCCTTCCTGGAACGAAGGATGGTGGTGGCTGGGGAGCATTTACTACGAGCAAGATCGTTTTCCCGAGGCGCGGGAGGCCTTTGCCCGGTTTGCCGCGATGGCAAAGAACCCCGCGCCGACGTACGCCTTTCTGGGACTCTGCGAGTACGAAATGGGCGACTACCCGCGCGCCAGCGAGCACCTGCGCCAGTGGGTGGAGAAGGGCTCGCCGGGGAACGATCAACTCATTGACGTTGCGTCGTTTCGCTGGGCGCTGCTGCTCACCCGAAATGGGCGCTTCTTCGAGGCGCTCTATCTGCTCGGCAAAAAAGTGGAGAAACATGGTCCGGATCCGACGCTGGCCGAGGCCATGGGGCTTGCCTGGCTGCGGATGCGGAATCTTCCCGAGGACTACCCTCAGGAAAAGCGCGAGATGGTCTGGCTGGCGGGCATGGCGGCGGCCTACTTGTCCGACCTGAAGCTCGATCGCGTGCACGAATTCCAGGACCGCTTGTTGGCCCATTACGGCCAGGAGCCGAACGTCCACTATTTCCGGGGATATGTCTTCGAATTCGAGAAGAGGTACGACGAGGCCGCCGAAGAGTACCGGCAGGAGCTGAAGATTTCGCCCCAGAGCGCCGCAGCCATGGTTCAGCTCGCCCTCATGGACGTGGAGAACGCCCAGTTGGACGAGGCTCGGCCTCTTGCCAACCAGGCGGTCTCCCTGGAGCCCAAGAACCCCCTGGCGCACTACACTCTGGGACGAGTGTTACTGGCGAGCGAGAAGTGGGCCGAGAGTGCGCGGGAGCTGGAAATTGCCCGGCAACTGGCTCCGAACAGTTCCCGGATCCGCTTCCATCTGGCCCGGGCGTACAAGGCGTTGGGCCGCGCGGCGGATGCCGACCGCGAGAATGCAGCGTTCGAGAGGTTAAAGGGCAAGGAAGAGGTTCTCGCAACTCCGAAGAAGTAGGAAGATCCGGCATCGACTCGTCAGAACAATGGGCGTCCAAATGATTCCAGGCTTGGCTGTGCTTCTGTTGACGTTCGCCGCTCCCGGCGCTCGCCAGCCGGCCTCTGCCCGGGTTCCCGCCCCAACTTTCGAGCAGATTTCACAGGCGGCGCAACAGGCGCGCGACCAGAACCGCGACGAGGACGCGATCCGGCTATTTCAGCAGGGGCTGAAGCTGAAGCCGGACTGGGACGAAGGGCTCTGGTATTTGGGCACATTGTTCTACGAGAAGGAACGTTTCAGCGAAGCCCGGGATCTGCTGCGTCATTTTCTCGCGCAGAACCCCCAACACGGCCCGGGTTGGGCTCTTCTGGGTTTGAGCGAGTACAAGACCCGCGAGTACGGGCGCGCCCTGCCACACTTGCAGCGCGCCCGGGCACTGGGACTGGAAGACCGCAAGGAACTGGCGAATGCCGTCTTCTACCATGAGGCAGTGCTGTTGACGCGCTCCGAACAGTACCACGACAGCCTTTTGCTTCTGTATCAAATGCGGGGTGCGGGCCAGGCGCAAGAGGCGCTGGAGGAACCTGCAGGACTGGCCGTCTTGGGGTATCCGCTGCTGCCGGAGGAGGTTCCGGCGCAACGGCGGGCGCTCGTGCGGATGGCTGGCGCGGGAAACTTCGCGCGCTTGGACCAGCGGCGGGCCGACGCAGAGAAACTCCTTCGCGAGATGGTAGACGAGTACCCCCGAGAACCGGGGGTACACTACCAGTACGGATTGCTGCTCCTGGATGACCGCCCAGCGGAGGGAATTGCGGAGATGGAGAAGGAGCTTACGATCACTCCTTCTTACGTTCCAGCTCGATTGCGTCTCGCAGAGTATTACCTGGCTCAATCGGAACCGGCCAAGGCGAGGCCTTATGTGGACGAAGTCATCAAGATGGAGCCGGGAAACGCGACCGCGCACCTTCTGCTCGGAGAAGCGCTAGGTAAGACAGGAGATGACGCCGGCAGCATCCGCGAACTGGAGTTGGCCAGGGAATTGGCACCCAAGAGGGGAAAGGTACTCTGGGCGCTGCTCCGCGCCTACAAGGCGGCAGGCCGACAAAGCGATGCGGATCGCATCCGGGCGGAGATCGAGAACCTCAGCGAGGCGGAGTCGGCGAGGTGAGTAATGTCCGCGAAGCGGCGGGATGGCCGGGGGAGGGATGATGACCAAGTGGCCGCATCACGCGACCGCGCAACGCCCGATCTGTACGCTCCTGTGCGTGCTGATGGTGCTTGTTTCATGGCAGCCCGGACGGACCGCGGAACCGCCGCCGGGCCCCATTCACTTCACGCCACGTTCCATCCCCTTCTCGCTCGATAGTTGCGAAACCCCCGAGCGTCACTCGCCGGAAACCATGGCGGGCGGAGTTGCCGTATTCGATTATGACAACGACGGATACCTGGACATTTTCTTCGCCAACGGCGCCGACATTTCCACGCTCAAGAAAGATTCGCCCAAGTACTGGAACCGGCTCTTTCACAACAATGGCGATGGCACGTTTACCGATGTCACGGAGAAGGCGGGACTAAAGGGCACCGGGTTTGACGTCGGAGTTTCGGTTGGCGATTACGACAACGACGGCTACGAAGATATTTTTGTGGCCGGGGTCTATCGCAATACCCTGTACCACAACAACGGCGACGGCACCTTTACCGACGTGACCGAGAAAGCGGGGCTTGCCAAACCCGACAAGGAGTACGGACCTCTCTGGTCGGTAGGAGCGGCCTGGCTAGATGTGAACAACGATGGACTTCTCGACCTCTTTGTCGTCAATTACCTGAAGTGGGATGGAACCAAAGAGCCCGACTGTAGGGTCGGGGACAAAGCGGAATACTGCCACCCGAAATTCTACAAGGAGCTTCCCAATCAACTGTTCCGGAACAAGGGAGACGGCACGTTCGAGGACATTTCCGCGTCGTCTGGAATTCGGTCCCATTTGGGTAAAGGTATGGGAGTGGCCGTGGCCGACTACGACGGCGATGGCCTGCCCGACATCTTTGTCGCCAACGACAAGCTGTTCAACTTTTTCTTTCACAATCTGGGAAACTACCACTTCGCGGAAGTCGCCTTCGAGAGTGGGGTGGCTCTCCCCGATCACGGAAATCTCATCTCGGGCATGGGGGTCGACTTTCGCGACCTGAACAACGACGGACGCCCCGATATTGTCCTGGTTGCTCTGGAGAACGAGACTTTTCCAATTTATCAGAACGATGGCAAAGGCGAATTCCTCGATGTCACGGCCCAGAGCGGTATGACGGCTCTCAGTAATTCGATGGCGGGATACAGCCCGAACATTGCCGACTTCGATAACGATGGATGGAAAGACATCTTCGTGTCGCGGGGACATGTGCAGTCGCCAAACATGGCCGGCCGCACAGTAGTCGATCAACCGAACACGGTCTTTCGCAATCTCGGCAACGGCAAATGGGCCGCCCTCACGCAGGAGGCCGGGTTCGGCGCTCTTCCTCCAAAGCGCCATCGCGGGGCGGCCGTGGGGGATTTCAACCACGATGGCAAGCTCGACCTGGTGGTTACCGCTCTCAGCGCCCCTGCGGAGATATGGATCAACGACAGCGCCAGCGGCAATCACTGGATCGAGTTGGCCCTGGAAGGCGTCAGGAGCAACCGTGACGGAATCGGCGCCAAGGTCAAGATCTCGGCGGGGGGGCACTTGCAGTGGGACCATGTCAGCCATTCCGCCGGCTACGCATCGTCGAGCGCGGGGCCGCTGCACTTCGGACTGGGTGCTGCCAAATCGGTTGATGAGATTGAGATTCAGTGGCCGTCGGGCACTCGGCAGCTTCTCAAGGACGTGGCCGCCGACCGCATTGTGCGGATCAAAGAGCCGAAGTAGCGAGCTAAGCGCTGTATTTACGGCGTTGGCCCGGGCGGAGCCTTTCGCGCTTTCTCGTTCAACTGGAGTACGATGTCGCGTTCGCGCTGGCTGTCCTGCGGACGATTCAGTCGCTGATATACCGATGCGAGCTGAACGTGAACTTGCTGGAAGTCGGGCCACTCCTTAGCCACCGGTTCCAGGTCCTTCAGCGCTTCCTCAAACTTGCCCAGCGCGGCGTTCAGCGCCCCCACTTGATAGCGAGCCGCCACGGAGTCCGGGCGCAAGCGCAGTGCTTTTTCAAGGTAGGGAACTGCTTCCTGCAGTTGCCCGTCATGACGTAGTGTGCCTCCGAGATAGAGATTAGCGTCGAAGTCGGTGGGGACCGCTTCCAAGGCGCGTTGAAACGCGGTTTTCGCGCTCTCGTTGTCGTTGTCGTCCAGGAGCGCTCGCCCGAGCAGAGACCACCCACCCGGCAGCTGTGGGTTGCGGTCCAGCGCTTTGCGGAGAGTTATGGCGGCGGCTCGGTGGTCGCCAGCGGCAAGCTGCGCAGCGCCGACGAGCAGATCCGTTTCCGCGGTGCTGCCGTTCCTCAAAATGCGGTCGATTACGGCCGCGCCCTTCTGCGCCTGCCCGTCCGATATCAGTGCCATTCCGAGGGCGTAGTCGACGGCGTGATCGTCGGGATTCGCCCGATAAGCCGGCTCCAGCAGCGCCACCGCGTCTCGGTTCCTTCCCAGCCGCAGATAACAGTCGGCCAGCAGGTGAAGCGCCTGCCGGTTGTCGGGCTGCCGCTGGCGAAGCCGCTCGAGTTGCGCCGCCGCCTTTTCAAAGTCAGCTTGCTTATACCAGGCAAGCGCGAGATTGAGTTGGATGATCGGGTTATCCGGAGCGCGCTTGAGCGCTTCCTGGTATTGGGCGAGGGCTTCGCCATAGCGGTCGGCATGCACGAGCGCGACTCCCAGGTTAGTGCGCGCCTCGACTGAATCCGGCTGCAGCTTGACCAGTTGTTCGTACAGAGCAATGGCCTGCTGCAAGTCGCCGCGTTCGTTTGCCGCGACGGCTTCACGATACAGTTCAGCCGGGGATGGCGCCTGGGCGAGGGCTGACGCCATGGCAGCCAGAAGTATTGCGAGGACCCAGGCAAAAGCCGCTGCCGCCCTGCCGGGCCTCCACTGCCGCGTTCTATCGCTTTGGCCCTTTGGGGCGTTTCCGGTCAATGCTGTCCTCGTCTTGCGTGATCGTCAGGATCCGATCGGCCTTCACGTTGAGCAGAGTCTGCTTGTGCCCGGACGGCCAGACAACGTCAATCCTGTCCACAACGGCGGCCTCACCCAAGCCGAAATGGACCCGTTTGTCGCTCGAAGAGTTGTATCCTACCGCCGTCGTCGCGTGGTTATGCTGGACGCCCTGGGCAGTCGTGACCCTGATCTTTGCGCCCAGGCCGTCGCGGTTATCTCTTGTTCCCACCAGCTTGATGATAAGCCAATGGTGGCTGTTCTTCGACCGGTTCATCAGCAGTTTGGGCGGCCCATTCAGCACGGTTACGGCTATGTCGATCTTGCCGTCATTATTGAAATCGCCGAATGCCGCCCCGCGGTGACCGGCCGGCGCCATGAAGCTGGCGCCGGCTTCGCGGCTCACGTCCGTGAACTTGAGATCGCCAGTGTTGCGGAAGATCGAGTTGGGCAACATGAAGGGCCGATGTTCGATCTCCATGGAATTGTCGAGGATGGCGGCGTTTGCCGTGAACAAGTCCTTGCGGCCGTCGTTGTCGAAGTCGTACGCGCCGGTCCCCCAACCGGTCAGACCTCTGGTCAGCGCCGCCAGACGCGAGGTCACGGTTACATCTTCGAAAGACTGTCCCGTGTTCTTGTACAGCACAAAAGTATCCGCGAACATCGCGGTATGGAAGATGTCGGGCCACCCATCGTCGTCCAGATCGCGAAACTCCGCTCCCATGCCCGACACCGTTCCGCCGTTGTCGTTGTAGGCGACTCCGGCCTTAAGAGCAACCTCGGAAAAAGTCCCGTCACCGTTGTTGTGAAACAGGAAATTCCGGAAGCTGTCGTTGGAAACGAAGATATCCATGAAGCCGTCGTTGTCGTAATCGGCGAAAGCCGCTCCCATGCCCTTACCCAGATGTTTGCCGATGCCGGACTCTTCGGTAACGTCCGTAAAAGTGCCATCGCCATTGTTGCGATAGAGCATGTTGGGCAGGCCGCGGAAGCCGTTCGGCGAACAGTAGGCCGGAAATCCCTGAAGAAAACACGGGGGGGCAGTCGCGATGTCGTAGTCCAGGTAGTTGGCGATGAACAGGTCCAGCAGGCCATCGTTGTTATAGTCAAACCAGCCGGCCGTCACCGCCCAGGTTTTTCCCAGCTTCGGGTGAATCCCGCTCACCCCCGCTTTGGCGGTCACATCGGTGAAGGTGCCATCGCCATTGTTGTGCAGGAGTTGGTTGTAGTTCACGCCACAGACATAGAGATCGACGAAGCCATCGTTATCGTAGTCGCCGGCGGCGACACCCATGCAGTAGCCGCGCCCCTGAACCCCCGCCTTCATGGTCACGTCGGTGAAAGTGCCGTCGCCGTTATTCCGGTAGAGACGGTTGTAGAACCGCGGGTCCGTTTTTTCGAGGGAGGGAATCGGAGCGCCGTTGAGCAAGAAAAGGTCAAGCCATCCGTCATTGTTGTAATCGAAAGCGGCCACTCCCCCAATCATGGTTTCGATCGAGTACCGGCGAGGGCTAAGGCTGTTCAGCAGCGTAAAGTCGATGCCGGAATGGGCAATCACGTCCTCAAACTCGATGAGCGGCACGACGGGGCTAAAATCCCCGCTGGAGATCCTCTGCGGGTCCGCCGTCGTGGTTCTCCCTCCCCCCGGAGACTGGCTCCCGAATCGATGCAGCGCGAGCGCCATCAGGCCCAGGAAGTTTCGGCGTGTCCAGATCATGGCATCTATCCAGAAGATCTCGCCTTCTAGTGGGAGGGCGAAGGTTCTTTGATTGTTAGGAACTGGTCTGCATTTACGTTGTTGATCGTCTGTTTCGTGCCGCGAGGCCATCGAATCTCGATCGAGGCGATCCTGTTTTCGTTAGCAAGTCCGAAATGCACCCGCTTATCGCTGGAACTCATCAGCCCAACACTGATGGCGACTTGGTTGTAGAGAATCCGGCCCGATTGAGTGGTCACCTTGACTGTGGCGCCGATTGCGTCGCGACAACTGTAGGTGCCAATCAGCGTCAGCCACAACCAATGGTTGCCGTTGTCCGCCGTGTTGAGCAGAATGCGGGGCGGTTCATTGAGCGAGGTGACGACGATATCGGGAAACCCATCGTTGTTCAGATCGCCAAAAGCGGAACCGCGCTGAAACCCCGCGTGTAGGAAGTCCTTCCCCATCTGCGAGGAAACGTCTTCGAATGTCCGGCCGTCGATGTTCTCGAACAGGGTGTCGTGCTGCCTGGTGTTGGTTCCAACATCATCCACATGACCGTTTGCCGAGTAAATGTCCTTCCATCCGTCGTTGTTGTAGTCAATGAATCCGGCGCTCCAGCCCGAGTAACTCGCACTAAGCCTGCGGATCTGGGACGAGCCTGAAAGATACCGGAACGAGTCGCCGACGTTGCCCAACAGCGCCCAGATTTCACCCTTCAGATTGTTGTAAAAGATGTCGATCCTTCCGTCGTTGTCGAAGTCCTTGGCATCCGAACCCATAGACGAAGCCGCCCTGCCATTGTCGTCGTAGGCGACCCCCAACGCCAGACCCTGCTCCTCGAATTTGCCGTTGCCTTGGTTGATGTAAAGGAAGTTTGGCTCCGTATCGTTGGCGACAAAGACGTCGAGTAAACCGTCGCGATTGAAGTCGGCAATCGAAATCCCCATGCCCTTACCCAGCGCATTCTTGAAACCGGAGGTGTCGGTCACGTCCTGGAACTTGCCGTTGCCCAGGTTGTGGTATAGCCGGTTGGCAACGCTCGGATATCGCTGCGGCTCGCAGTAGACGGGTTGGGCGCCGAGCTTGCACTCGATGTCGGTTTGCGGCGTCCAGTAGGTGTAGTTGGTGACCACCAGATCGAGCAAGCCGTCGTTGTCGTAATCGAACCAGGCCGCCCCCACGCTGATTAGGTTGGGTGGCTTGGTGATGCCCGAGTTCGCGGTTACATCGGTAAAAGTCCCATCTCCATTGTTGTGGTACAGGGTGTTCGGGCCGGCGTTGGCGATGAACAGGTCTTCGTTCCCGTCGTTGTCGTAGTCACCCACCGCGACCCCGAAGCTGAAGCCCAGACCGGCTCCGGTAAGCCCGGCCTTGGCCGTGACATCCTCGAAGGTGCCATCTCCCTTGTTCCGAAACAGGCGATTGTAGTAGGAAGGGTCGACCTTCTTCATTTCGGGGATCTTGGCGCCATTGGTGAAGAAGATGTCCATCTTCCCGTCGTTGTCGTAATCGAACACCGCAACGCCGCCGCACATCACCTGCGGAAAGTATTTCCGGCCGGTGAAATCGTTGTTCGTGACGTAGCCGAGGTTCGATTTCGGAGCGATGTCAACAAACTGCGGGCGCCGACTCGCTGCCCCGGCCGCCGGGGGGTAGTTCGAGTCCCGGATCAACAGAAACCCCGCTAGAGCTAAGAGAACAGCGACGCGAAACTTCCCTGGCAACGAGCCATCTCCTTCCCGAGCCAATGGAAGAAAGCACGAGGGCCATCGGCTGGGTGTCGAAGAACAATCACTATGCTGTTTGGCCGAAAATCCAACCCTCATCTTCCCCGGAGCACAATAGGCATCGCAGATCTCCCGCTTCGTCGAGACGATGTTGGCTTAGAATACACTATGGAGTCCCCGAGTCGCCGAACTCACGCCGCGTGACGAGACCTTGCTCGTGTGTGCTTCCAGGATCAACAGGAAGACGGATTTCGGTTGGAAGCCGGGGGATTGCCTCCATCGGGTCGTCGCACCGGACGCCGAAGGCCAATTGATGTCGGCAGACAACAAGAGTGTCTAGATTCAGTGAGTTGATCGAGGTGAAAGAATGCGGTTATCTCAGCTCGTGTTTGTGCCCGCAGTGGTCTGGCTTGCGGCCGGACTGGCCACCGGCCAGGATGCAGCGCAGACTCCCCCCAACGCCGCTAGCGGTACACCCATCCGCCGAGCGGAGAGCCGGTTGGTCGTGGTGGATGCGGTGGTGACCGACAAGAAGGGGAACGACCTCCGCGACCTCGCGCCTGGGGAGTTTCACGTTCTGGAGGACAACCAGGAACAGTCCATCAAGAGCGTGTCGCGGGAGTCCGTGGCTGGCGCCCAGTCCGGCACCCCGGCCCACATCGTGCTGCTGTTCGGCAAAATGAACTCGTCCGAACTAATCTATGCGCGGGAGAGGGCAACGCAGTTCATTGACTCCTCTGTCTCGCCCAAGCGATTGATGGCCATCCTCAGCTATCTTGACGCCGGGAACGTGAAGGTGACGCAGGGGTTCACGGCGGATGCCCTCCGGTTGAAGCAAGCCGTAATGGGCATGAAAACGACAGGAGTCGTGGCCGAATCGACGGTTGCAGATCATACCGGCGAGGTCTTCACAGGCCCCCGGAATGAGGCCCAGTGGAGGCAGTTGAGGCAGATGGGGAGCGACACCGCCGAGGGCAGCGACTTTACCGGTCGTAGTCTGTTGGCTGCCGTTCGCGACCTGGCCAAGAATCTGGGCTCGGTTTCCGGTCGCAAGGCTCTTGTCTTGATCGCTCCAACCTTCAACTACAACCTCCAACCGCACGATTTTCCCGCCGCCATCAGCGCCTGCAACAAAGCCAATGTCGCTGTTTATACGGTGGACGTCCGCGGCAATTCCAACTCCCTTATCCAGAACACTCTTGATCCGCTCGTAACGGGTACGGCAGGATTCGCCAGCGACACCCCCAATGACGCGCCCCGGGCGTTGCAAAGAATTGCCCAGGACCAGGACGAGCGCTACGTCATCGCCTATGCGCCATCGAAATCCGCGGAGGAAAGCTGCCACAGCATAAGAGTGAAGGTGGATCGTGGCGAAGCCAACGTCCGGGCACGCAGCGAATACTGCAATGTGAACCCCAACGATCCTCTCGCTGGAACACAGATCGACCGGGATCTCGAGGCCCGTGCGGCCGCCACGCAGCCGGGGAACGTGCCCGCGAGCATGCAATCTACGTATTTCTATACCGCGTCGGACGCTGCCCGGGTCCATGTCGCCGCGGACATTTCCACGGCAGCCTTCGCGTTCGAGAAACAAAACGGCAAGCTTCATGCGACGCTGAATGTCATCGGCGTCGCCTACCGGCCGGACGGAACGATCGGATCTCGCTTTAGCGACACCGTGGACTTTGACTTCGAGAACAAAGACCGGGTCGAGCAGTTCAAGCGCCGCCCATACCAGTACGAGAAGCAATTCGCCGCTGCTGCGGGCCGCTACGATCTCAGGCTGGTATTTAGCGCGGGGCGTGACGATTTTGCGAAACTGGAGGTTCCGCTCGCGATCGATCTCAAGGATGACAAGCGCTTGGCGCTCAGTGGGTTGGCGCTCTGCCGCGAGTTCAATAGCGCCGCCGATCCCCATAATGCCGGCGCCTCTCTGCTGGTTGAGAGCGTGCCCCTGATGAGCAGGGGGACTCAGTTCGTGCCCTCCGGAACCACGCGGTTCAAGAAGACGGACACAGCCGGAGTCTATTTCGAACTGTATGAGCCGCGCCTTCAGGAAACTCGTCCCACTTCGCTCCAGTTTCGGGTTCAAGTCTTCGATCGCAAGAGCGGACAGCTGAAGAGCGATTCCGAACCGATGACTGTCGCTCTGGCCAAGTGGGCCGATCCCGTGATCCCCGTCGGGTGGAAGTTGGCGATTGACAAACTCGTTCCGGGCTCCTACCGCGTCGATGTGAATGCCAGCGATTCAAAGGGAAGCGCTCCCCTGGTTCGGAGCGCTGAGTTCGAAATCGAGTGAAGCGGTTCGCATCGACGTCGTGGACGCTACTATTCTTCGATCTCATTGGTGCCGGTTTTGACTTGACGATTTCTTCACGATGCTCGTGGTGCGCGGTAGTTCGTCGAACTATTTCTTTGCCTATTATCTCGACCAGCGGCAAATCAAGACGTTTCTCGGCAGCATTGGCCTTGCATCCACCGGTTCGGTGTCAGGCTGGAAGTCCGTGTTGAATCCGCTAGGGCTGCTGGTGAAACCGGATGGGTCCAACGCCGCCGCTGTCGGTCTGAGCTTGTTTTTTGTGGTGGGCAGCCTGGTGCAAATCGTCGGGATCGTCTTTTCCAAACCGCTGGCCGATCGTTTCGGCAAGAAAGCGGTCTTCATCTCCGGCATGTCGATCACCGCCATCGCAACTGCCTTGGTTTTTTTCGTCGGCCCAACATCCATCACTGCGATGTTCACACTCAGTATTCTTTGGGCCCTCGGATGGGGGCCCACGGTTCCACTGCTCTGGGTGATGATTGCAGATGTCGCCGACTACTCCGAGTGGAAGACTTCCCGCCGCGCAACCGGCTTCATGTACGCAGGCATCCTCTTCGCACTGAAAGCCGGCCTCAGTCTTGGTGGCGCCCTCAGCGCCTGGGTGTTACACGCCCACGGTTATATCCCGGACGTGGCGCAAACCGACCACGCACTGCTTGGGATTCGCCTGGGTGCGAGCGTGTACCCTGCGATTGCCCTCGTCTTGAGTCTCGTTTGCTTAATGATGAATCCAATCGGCAAAGCGCTCAACGCCTGCATCCAAGACGAACTCGCGGAGCGGAGAAAAGCCTACGCCTAAACAGTGATGGAAGCTGCCTCATAAGGAGTCGCTATGCTGAGCGAGTTTAAGGTGCTGTTGACGATCATCGCCCTGGGAGCGGCGGCCCCGATATCCGTTTCCCAAGAGCAGTCCACGCTGAAAGAGACGTTCAAGGACACCTTCCTCATCGGCGCTGCAATCAATCGGAACCAGATCTACGCCAAAGATGCTGGCGAGGATTCGCTCATCAAAGCACAGTTCAACTCGATCACTCCGGAAAACGTCCTCAAGTGGGAGTCCGTCCATCCCAAACCCGGCACCTATGATTTTGCCGCGCCAGATGCCTACGTTGCCTTCGGCCAGAAGAATCACATGTACATCGTTGGTCATGCTTTGGTCTGGCACCACCAAACTCCAAAGTGGGTTTTCGAGGATGAGAAAGGCAATCCGCTCAGCCGGGATGCCCTCCTGCAGCGTATGCACGACCACATCCGTACGGTCGTCGGCCGATATAAGGGACGCATCAACAGCTGGGACGTGGTCAACGAAGCGCTCGAAGAAGACGGCTCTCTGCGGCAATCGCCGTGGCTGAAGATCATCGGGGAGGACTATATCGCAAAGGCGTTCGAGTTTGCCCATGAAGCCGATCCGAGCGCGCAGCTGAACTACAACGAGTACGCGCTGGAGAACCCGGCGAAGCGCGAAGGCGCGTTGAAGCTAATCAAGAAGCTCAAAGAAGAAGGCGTACCGGTTACGGGAGTAGGCCTCCAGGAGCACGACAACCTTGATTGGCCCAGCGTGGAGCAACTCGATGCGACCATCACGGAGTTTGGAAAACTCGGTGTGAAGGTGATGATCACCGAACTCGACATGGACGTCTTGCCCAAGGCTACGCAAAGCCAGGTGGCCGACGTCTCGCTGAATGTCGAGGCTCAGGCAAAGTTGAATCCGTACACGGATGGCCTGCCGGATTCCGTGCAGCAGGCGTTGTCCCGACGCTATGCGGATCTTTTTGCAGTGTTCCTGAAGCATCGGGATGTGGTCACGCGCGTCACGTTCTGGGGCGTCGCCGACGGTGGCTCATGGCTCAACGATTGGCCCGTCAAAGGAAGAACAAGCCATCCCCTGTTGTTTGACCGGCACGCACAACCCAAGCCTGCATTTCGTGCCGTAATCAATGCTGATTCGTCGGCAAGCCACTGGCAGCAGAGCAACTCTACGAAGACTCCCCAGACGTTTCGCAATCCAATCATCTCCGGATTTCATCCCGATCCGAGCATTTGCCGCGTTGGCGACGACTACTACATGGTCCACAGTTCATTTGAGTTCTTCCCCGGTGTACCGATCTATCACAGTAGGGACCTGGTGCATTGGCACCAGATCGGATATGTCCTGACGCGGAGGAGTCAGTTGCACCTCGACCACAGGAGAGCTTCGGGCGGCATCTACGCCCCCACGCTTCGCTACTACGATGGCACGTTTTACATGGTGACGACGCTGGTGGATGGTGGCGGCAACTTCTACGTCACTGCCAAAGACCCTGCCGGTCCCTGGTCCGATCCCATCTGGCTGGACAGCGGTGGCGTTGATCCCTCGCTCTTCTTCGATGACGACGGCACCGTCTATTACACCCGGCACGAAGGCATGGGTGATGGCTACATCGTCCAAGGCGCTCTTGACCTGCAATCGGGGAAATTGCAGGGCCCCTTAAAGGAGATCTGGCGGGGAACCGGTGGGATTTGGCCCGAAGGTCCGCATCTGTACAAGATTCATGGGAAGTATTTTCTGATGATCGCCGAAGGCGGAACTAGTTATGGCCACATGGTGACGATCGCCCGCAGTGATTCGCCCTGGGGACCGTTTGTGCCCAATCCTCACAATCCCATCCTCACCCACCGGGATCGGCCTGAACATCCCATACAGGCTCTTGGTCACGCCGATCTGGTAGAGACTCCCGATGGCTGGTGGATGGTCGCTCTGGGAATTCGGCCACAGGGAGGAGAGTTTCATCACCTGGGGCGTGAAACTTTCTTAGCCCCGGTTACCTGGTCGGAGGACGACTGGCCCGTTGTGAACAAAATCGGCGCCATCGAATTGGCGATGCCGGCGCCGCGATTGCCGCAGCAGTTTTGGGAGCAGGAGTCGCCCAGGGATCTTTTTGATGAGGCATCGTTGGGATTGCAGTGGAACTACCTGAGGAATCCTTACGAGAAAGACTACTCGCTCGTCGAACGGCCCGGCTATCTGCGTCTGAAGGGCTCGGCAATCACGTTGAATGACCAGGATTCTCCGGCTTTTGTGGGTCGCCGCCAAACGGATTTGAAGTGCAGGGCCTCCACTCAGCTTTCCTTCGATGCTCGCCATGAAGACGAAGAGGCGGGGCTCGTTCTTCGCGGCAACGAGAAGAATCATTTCGAAATCGGAGTTACACGACGAGGCGGCAAACGTCAGGTTTTCTTTCGGCAGGTCATGGACGGCAAGGCTCTCACTCCGGTTCGCTTCGAAAACGCAGGTTCCGGGGATGTGATTTTGACAGTGGAGGCGGCTCCCACGACTTATGAATTCTTTTATCAGACTCTCAATGGCTCAAGGAAGCAGTTAGGCTCAGCGCTGACCCGCGACTTGTCCTCCGAAAAAGTCGGTGGCTTCACAGGAGTGTACATCGGCCTCTACGCCACCGGTAATGGACAGACAAGCCTCACACCGGCGGATTTTGACTGGTTCGAGTACGTCGCCGCCGAGCCCTAGATCAGGGAGAGGACCGTCGCGAGAGTGAACCGCCCCGAACCAGTTCACCGTTTCCGGCGCGAACGTACAGTACGACGGGAATGGCAACCTGAAAACCGATAACCTCAACAACACCTACACCTGGGATGCGAACTGGGGCAACCCAGCGAGCATCCATGGCACAAATCTGATTTATGATGCTCTGGGCCAGATGGTGGAGCAGCAGAATGGATCGACCTACACGCAAATGCTCTACAGCCAAATCGGCAAAACGGCGATCATGAACGGGCAGACCTTGAGCAAGGCGTTCGTCGCCCTTCCAGGCGGCGGAACGGCCATCTACAAGTCGACCGGCCTCGCCTACTGTCGTCATGCCGATTGGCTGGGCAGTTCGCGGTTGACTTCGACTCCGGCGCGGGCAGTGCACTCGGACTCGGCTTATGCCCCGTTTGGCGAAGAGTACACAAAGTCCGGTACCGATGACCCCTCGTTCACCGGGCAGAACGCGGATACGAACAGCACCCTCTACGACTTCACCTTCCGTGAGTACAGCCCGTCGCAAGGGCGGTGGGTTTCGCCTGATCCGGCGGGGCTGGCGGCGGCGCACTTGAGCGCTCCACAGAGTTGGAACCGCTACGCGTATGTACTGAACAACCCGCTTATCGCCACCGATCCCAGCGGCCTCGACTGCGTCTACGACGAGGGTGGCGGAACCCTAGCGGTTAAATGGGGGGACTGCTATAGCTCGACGGACAACGGGTACTATGTCAACTGTGATGGCTGCCTCTTCGATAGCCAGGGTAATCCCACGACATTTACCCTTAATCCGGACGGCAGTTTGGGCTTCGAGTACGCAACGGGCGTCGGAGTAGGGTATATCCTCGGATTCGCCGACCCGTTTAGCGGGAGCGAGACAGTCAACGATACCGCTACGTTTGACCCCGTTCCTACGATGCCCGCAAACAACGGACAGACTCCGCAACAGAAAAACCAGGATTGTTTAAACAAGATCAACAATACGCCTGACGGGAAGTTCTACAACTCTTTTAGCTATCTATCACCACTTATCGGCCCTGACGCAGGTTTAGGTGAGGTTGGTAAAGAAGCGGCAAAGGAAGGGACCAAGAGATTCTTCAAAGCTGGAGCCATGAACTGGGCACGCACAGGGCTCGGCTCAATGAGCGGCTTTGTGTCTAACGTGTGGGAGACGGTGGACGCGGCTCTATTTCCGGTAAACGGAGCGGCTACGGCTGGTCAGGTCGCGGTACATATTGGATGCGCGCTCGCAGCGCCATAGCAGTACACAAGGAACAACACGAATGACTTCAGGGGTCCTGGACATAGTATTGACGTATTTGTTCAAGGGCGCTATGCGGATGTTCTATTACTTCCAGAGTACTAAGTGGGAACGCACGACAGCCTTGGTTACAGGCCAAATTGTGCTGGACCCGATTTGGGGATGCCCGTCGGTCAAACTGCATTACAGGTTTGTCTCAAATGGGCGCTCGACCAAAGGTTGGGATGTAATTCCGGCCCTCTGGCGGCCGGAAGCCAGAAACTACGCAGAGAGTTTCCCGCACAATCATCCAGTGACAATTCGTGTGAATCCGAAGAACCCGCAGGAGACGCGATTCTTCGAACGGGATCAGAAGGGCGGAGGGCCGACTACGTGACGCGATAACCCCTTTTGCTTTCCAAACCCATCAACCAACGCCGAAGTGAATTGCCAAAATCGGAGGCACTATGGACTCAACAACAATCATCCGCATTGTTGCCGGACTGCTGGCGATCTTCGTTTTTTTACCAATCTTCGTGATCCCCTATTGGAAGATTTTCTCGAAAGCGGGGTTCGCTGGAGCACTTTCACTGCTTATGATTGTCCCATTCGTCAACTTAATCGTATTGTATGTAGTTGCGTTTTCAAAGTGGGAGATAAAACCAGGCAAGGCTCCGGTCATTTGAAAGAGAGCGCTTCCGCTTGAGAATCTACGGTGCTTTGGCTGATTAGATAACCGTGTCGGCTCCCAGGCCGCCGAGTAAACTTGGGTTGCTCAAACAAACCAAGGCTCGGAGGAAAGGAGCCGAGCACATGAAGATTGTAGGTTGTGATTTGCACACGCGCTACCAGCAGATCGCCATGCTGGATGCGGAGACGGGCGAGTTGGTCGAGCGTCGCCTGGAGCACGAGAGCGGAGAGGCGC
>Ga0066793_10000311_pt1 | contig 18402 bp, 10 predicted proteins | sample PersoiDNA2013189_FD_83876 | JGI IMG/M metagenome (GOLD analysis project Ga0066793, IMG submission 83876) | Permafrost soil microbial communities from the Arctic, to analyse light accelerated degradation of dissolved organic matter (DOM) -... | ecosystem: Environmental > Terrestrial > Soil >... | reverse complement strand
TCCCAGTCGGCCCCGCCGAGATGCTGGTCGCCGTCCGTGCAGATCACGGTTACTTCATTTCCGTCGATCCGGATGACCGTCGTGTCGATCGTGCCGCCGCCCAGGTCGAAAACGAGGACGTGCGTGACCCGCTGGGTGACCTGCTGATTCTGGTACGAGAGGGCGGCGGCGACCGGTTCAGCCAGCACGTCCAGGACATTCAGCCCGGCGATCTCACCGGCCCTCCGGGTGGCCTCCCGCTCCGCTACACCGAAATACGCGGGGACGGTGATAACGACATCGCGGACGGTCCCGCCCACCGCTGTCGCCGCACTGCGCGCGAGATCACGGAGGATGAACGCCGAGATCATCTCCGGGGTGTACTCGCGCTTGTGGTAAGTGAACGACTGCTCCGGGCGACCCATCTCTCGCTTGATCAGCTGCGCCACAAGGTGGGGGGCGAGGACAGCGATGTCCTTGGCGGCCTGGCCGACTATGACCTTATCCGGGCCCTCGAAGTAGACGACCGAAGGCGTGGTCACCTCTCCGAGTGCGTTCCTGGCGATCACCGGCCGTCCTGAATCGTCGATGTAAGCGATACAGGAGTTCGTCGTGCCCAGATCGATGCCGAACGTGGTCATATCCCCTCACCCAGCGCACGGTTTTCAGATCTCATTACGCCCCTTTCACGGATTACTGGCCCTGGTAGGTGAACGCCGCCCATGACTCCGGCTGAGTTAGGTCGATCATGCGGACCATCTGGGCGATCTTCGGATGGAAGCCGTTAGTAAAGGACCGGTCCGGATTCAGCATCCAGGACTGGGCGGCGCGCAGCGCGGTTGATGGATCGTCGTACCCAGAATTCAGGTAGTGGTGGAACATCGTCATGAAGGCCAGGGTGGGCAGATCCCCGACCGGCCACCGGGTACCGACCGCCCCGACCGCTCCGGCCGCTAGGAAGGACGTGGCCAGCGTCAGCGCCTCGTCGTGATAGCCGCCCGCCAGGTCGCTGCCGCAGGCAGCCAGGACGACCAGGCAGCCGGGGGTGTCACGCGGACGGGCACGGCTCTGGTGCAGGATATCCCGCATGCTGAGCGTCTCTCCATTATCGAGCAGGAGCCGGCCATCGACCGGGCGGGGCGCTGGCTGCGCGTGACATCCGAGGTGCAGCAGTGAGGCGCCGCCTGCCCCGAGCCGGGGTAGCAGACCGCGGATATTGTCCGCCGTGGAGCGAGGCGGCCGGCCATCCTGGGCCCCGAGCAGGATTCCCCCCGCATAATGGCGCCGGTGAATTTCCTGAACCTCTTTTGACGCGAAGAACAGCCGGCTGGACGCTACCCGGACCAGCGCGGCCGCGCTGGTCCACGGACGGTGGCCGTTCTGGCCCGACTCGGTGAACTGCCGCGCCGACGCCGCGTAAGAGATGATCGCGTCCTGGCACGCATAGCGGAAGCTACCGCCGGCCACGGGCCGCCGGGCGGCATGCCACGGCACCAGACCCAGGTCGCCGACCGGGACGAGTACCAGCCGGGCCCGGCGCCCCGGGCCGGCCGCGATCGAGTCCAGCACCTGATCCATCGCGGCCGTCCACGCCCAGTCGCACAGACCACCCAGCGCCCGCTGCCAGCGCGAGCGTGCGTCATTCGCCGCGGGCGGCGCCTCGTGGAGGTGGCGCTGAGCCTGCGCGAATTCAGTGACCGGCCCGCGGTGGGCGACCGTGAGCAAGGGCAGCCGGATCACGCGTATCTCGCCCGTGTCGCCGACCACGAGGGCCAGCCCGGCCGCGGTCCCGTCCCGCGGCAGCAGGTAGGCGAGGGCCCGGGCACCTACAGCGCGCAACGCCCGGACGATCTCGGTAATGGGCGGTGGGGCCAGCAGTCGCTCCAGTTCCGTGCCCTGGAGCGTCCTCATGACCCGGTACCGCAAGTCGTCCGGCAGCCGAATTTCTGGCGCCGCTGGCGCATCCTCAGCCGTGCCGGACGACGGCGGCCAACCCGGCGACGGGAGGGATGCGACCATGCTAGGGAGGAGATCCCACGGGTCGGGACTGGCCTTCTCGGCGGCGGCCACGGCCTCTTCCCACTCCGAGGCGAGGTCATCGTGGGCCGCCTCGCGGAGCAGGAACGGCACGTTGGCGTCGGCGACCGCCGCGTGCAGCACCATGCCGCGGCCCCTCTCCAGGGCCTCCACCGCGGCTTCGGGGTTCCCGTCCGCCAGGCACCACCGTGCGACGTCCGCAGCCTCCCCGGCCGCGGCGAGTGCTGCGTCGAAGGCGCGATCCGTGGTGCTCTGCAGCATCACCGTGGTGGATCGCTCCCGCAGCGCGCTCAGGCCCAGCGCCGCAGCGCGGCTCCGGTCGTTCAGATTCTGGTCGTTGCGCTCGCAGTAGCCGAGAGCGCACATATAGAGGAGGGCAGTCATGTCGATTCCGCCCTGATCCTCGTCCGCGAGCCTGCGTGCCTCCTCCAGCCGGCTGATCGTGTTGTTGAGATCGTTGCGGTCGCGGGTGAGCTCGTAGCGCATGCGCAGCGCCCAGCCGAGCATGGTCAGGAGTCGCCGACGGTGCTCGGGAACCGTTTTGGCCGCGGCCGAGGCTTCGGCCAGCAGCGCGACCCCCTCGCTGACGGCCCGCCGGTCCCTGAGCAGGATTCCCTGCAGCATCCGCGCGTTCCCGGCCATGCCCAGGTTCAGCGGGTAAAAGGGGTCATCCTGGGGGGTGGCCCGGGCCTGGGCCACGGCGGCATCGGCAGCCTCGACCGCCTCGGCGTTGCGCCTGGGATCGCGCCGCGCTGCCCCGGGGTCCCCGTCGATGAAGCCGAGACCACCTCGCAATGCCCGGAACGCGTTTAGCTCGGTGGCCATGGTCTGCCGTAGGCGATGCCCTTCAGGGATGCGGGCCTGCAGGGCCTCCATCCGCGCAATCGTCTCGTTCAGCCGGTCCGGATCGAGCTGCTCGGGATTCCTCACGGCTGGCCCGGCGACGAGCAGGTACTCCGCGGCGTGCAGAAAAGGATTGCTGATTTCCCCCCCTCCAGCCGCCTGGACCATCTCACCGGCGTAGTAGATTGCGGCGTCCAGGTACTGGAACTCGCCGTCCTGGGTGTAACGCTGGCCGAGCAGGCAGATCAGGCCGGCCCGGATACCCTCCCGGAACTGCGACTCGGCCGGAGCGATATCGGCGGCGCGCTTGAGCCGGTCGATCGCGGCATTCACCAGATCCGCGTCCGGCGCCAGGAGGCCTTCTATGCCCTCGGCCATGCCGAGCAGGAAATGATTGGCGGCCTCGTCGAGCTGGCTCGCCGCGGGCCGCGCGATCGCCTTATCGAGCTGACGGCGCAGCTTCTTCAGGAGTGGCACGGAGCGATCGAGCTCGAATGCCCGCCCGATCAGGAGGCCGCCAAGGCGCAGGAGGGTCTGGGCCCGGGCCGGATGGTCGTCTGGTATCTGGTCGAGGAGGGTGTCCAGGAGTTCGATCGCGGCGGTGCTCTCTTCCCGCGAGGGCCGCCGACCCGGGGGCGTTCCGAACGCGCCGCCCAGCATGCTCTGCAGGAACGGGAGCATGGGATGCTCATCGCCGAGCTGGCGGGCCGCCGCGACGAGCGATTCCACCGACCGCCCGGGGGCGTGCCCGGCCGTTCCCCGCATTTCCTGCACGCTGTACAGCACGCCGAGCATGCCCCGCAGTTCACCGGCAGCCGGGTCATCCTCGGGCGTCAGCCGGAGAGCCGTTTCGAAGGCGGCCACGGAAGGATTGATGTCACTGTCCGGCGGCTCCCCGCCTCCCTGCCGCCCTGGGCCTCCCAGCGCCATGGTCGCCACGCCGCGTAGCCACGGCTCGAGACTTGCGTATCCGTCCGTGGTGGCGGAGCCCGAGACGCGGTCGAGATGGGCAAGAGCCGACCGGGCGGCGTCCGCCGAGATCTGCTCCCGCGGCTCCGCGAATAGCCGCCCGAGGTGGCCGGCGTCGAACATAACGGATCGTCGGCGCATACTCTCGGGCGCCGAGCGGAAGAGGAGGAGGCACGCGATGAAGATGTGGCAGAGATCAGCCGTCGGAGCGCCGGGCGCGGGCTCGGCGAGGATGGCCTCGAACCCGGACACCGCCTCCTCGACGTCGGTCTCGTTCCCCGCGTACCACATGAACCGGAGGGCCCATGCCGTCGCCAGCCAGTACCGCATCCGAGGCAGGAAGACATCGTCGGGCGGGATCTCCCGCCGGGCCTTGGTCAGCAGGCATATGGCCTCGTCGAGCGCATCGGTCCCGTCCGTAGCCGGGTCACCGTGCACCCACATGGCCAGCGCCACCCCCAGCCGGGCGTCCACGTCGGCGCGTTCGGGATCGTCATCAGGCAGCAGCGCGGCTGCTTCCCGCAGGTAGCCGACGGCGATAGGGAGCTCGGCGGGCAGCGGGCCGATTTCGGCCCGCACGAAATGGCCGATACCGAGCACGTACCGAGCGAACGGGTCGAGGTCCCCGTCCAGGCCGTCCAGGCAGCGCTGGGCGTACCCGAGCCCGGCGCCGATTTCAGCGGCGTCGCGACGTTCCTCTCCTCGCTCGATCAGGAGCACGGCCAGCCCGAGATCATCCATCGGGTCGTGCCCCGCGGGGACCAGCGCATCGCAGGCCCGGCGCAGCCATGTGATCGCCTCATCCCGGTCACCTTCGTCGCCGTGCAAGGTGTACCGGTCCGCTAATGCCTGTCCCAGCTCGGCGGCCACATCCGGGTCCGGCGTGTCGGCCGCGAGCATCGCCTTCATCGCCTCGATGGCCTCGTCGAGGTCTTCCTGAGGCCCTTCGTCGAGGTAGCCGTGCCCGCTCACGGTGATCCAGTCTCATCGCCGGATTGTCCCGGCTCAGCACGGGCCGCGGTGAATTGGTGGAAGCGGGCCTGGACGGGGCGGCGCACCCGGCCGGTGTCGCGCTCGATGAACCCAGCGAAGATGACCTCCGCCACCGTGTTGTGCCGGGATTCGTCGTGGCACGCCACGACCGCCACCGGGCGGTGCCGATCACGGTCGAACGGATCACCCGGCTCGGCCGAGAACACGTCGATTCCGCATCGGTCCAGGATCTGCGCGACGTCATCGATGAATGACGAGAGCAGCCGCTGGTCCCGCGCCTCCGCCCCCAGCCTGCGGGCCTCCCGGTCTAGCTGGTCGTACAGCCGGATAAGGTCGGCGATCACCGGCTCCAGGATGAGCCGACCTATCCCGGCACGGAGCCGCTGGTTCTCCTCGTGCAGCCGGTCGATGACCGATTCCCGGTGCGCCGAACGCCGATGGAATTCGGCGAGCAACTCTTCCACCTGGCCGAACCGCACGGCCAGATCCCCTAGCGCCGCAGACAGCCGCAGTTCCGGCTCATTGACTGGTCGCGTCGTACTCTTGCCTTCCTCAATCACGGCGCAGAATTCCTACTCATCGAGTGCGCTACCGGCATCAGCACCGATACCTGCCGGTCGACCGGCAGATTGCGATGGCTCGTGGGCTGACTTGCTGGGTCCGGCAGCAACTGACTGTGCCACGGTGGTGCCCAATAGGGTCAGTCCGAGCATCCCGCGTGCCTCGTGAATGAGTCTCCAAGCGCTGTCGACGTCGCTCGCTAGATGCCCCCGGGCGGAGGCGATGCAGTGGAATCCTTCGAGCAACCGCTCACTGACCGGCCGCTCCTGTCCAAGCTGACCGAGAGGGCCGCCCGGCAAGAACGCCTGACGAATGGTATGTAGCACCGCGATATATGCCTCAATGTAGTCGTTAGGCGGGATCTCGGAGTCAGGTTCCTGAGATGCCGCCGACGAAAAGATGGCCGAAGCCTGACGGCCTCGAACTTTGCAGATATCGGCCAGCAACTGTTCCGTCTCGTCCGGATCACGCCAGACGCCAGGCCAGGCCGTCGTGCTCTGCCTCTCGCTTCCCCTGTCGCCCCTTGCGCGAATGCCGGACGCTCTTAGTTTATCGTTCAGGTCCTCCCACAGCAGGATAGTCAGGACATCACAGAGAAGCGGTGGCTCGGTCCCGTCACCCTTCTGCACTTGACCCTTCTGCACTCGATCGGCGACATTCGCGAGCTGACGAGCCGCCCGAATCAGATCTCGCGGCAAACCACCGGATAGGCAGTGACAAAAAAGTGTTTGGGCATCCGTAATGCTATTACTTCGCCTCTTTAGAAAGTCGCGCGACTCTAAAGGTTTCAGCATATTGACGAGGACTACTTCATCGAATGAGCTATCAAATACGTCCCGGAGTGGAAGACCCCGACTCTCGAAGCGCGCCCACGCGTCCTCCGAAACCGATACAATGAACGAACAATCATGTATCGGAAACAGAACCTTTACGTGATTAAGGAACGTCATCGCCTCATCAGCGTCACGCATCTTGTCCAGCTCATCGATGGCAATTACTACCTGCCACCCATCTTCCGCGACGCTCTTCACTATGGTACGGAGTTCCCGCACGACGTCGATTTCATTGAGTGGCATCCTTGCGTACTGTGACCCTTCCGAAGTTGAGGCGCTTAGGCCGTAGCCCGAGACTCCCAGCTGAACACCTCGTGTATAGGTTTCGGTAAACTCGACTCTCATACGCAACGCGGCAGCCCGCTCAATGGTCGGTGTTCTGATCGGCGCATCTGCACTCGAACGCAGTTGCCGCGGGCTATGGGTCGCAAAGAACACGGCAACACCGGAAAGGATCAGGATAGATCCAATCACGAAGGGGGTAAGAGTGCTTATGTCCACCTCCGCTATCCTGGCAACCAGGATCGCTAGGCCAACGCCCGTAAGCCCGCTTGCGACGAGGCTGCGAGAGTGCAGACGGCGGCGGCGTTCGGCACGGAATAGTCGTCCGTACTCTTCAGAACTCTCGGACCCGGCCGAAATGATACTTATGCACAGCTCTTTCAGGAGGCGCAGCAGAAAAGTATGTGCGTCGTATTTCGCAGGAGCCCACAGCATCAGCGGAATTGTCCGGCTCGAAGGTTCGAGTGGACGCAGCTCAGTGAACGCTCGCGCCAACTCAGTCTTACCGGAGCCTCGGGGCCCGGCGAGAGCCACAGCAGCCCCATGGTGACGGCTCAACGCTATAGCCAGCCGGCTCTTAGCGTCGGTAGATATGAGATTAGACATTTCGGCCTTGGCACTGAGCTCAGGCCCGTCCCGTAGGCCAACTCGATCGATCGCGGAATCCTTCCAGCTAATTTGGAGTGCAGTGTTTACCGCTGGCTCGAGCACCAGATTAGTGATGAGAGCGGTGAGTTCGTCTTCCGGCATCAATGACGCCCGGGACGATTTAGATTTTTCCTGACCCTTTTGTCGGAATCCGATGGCCCGCAGAGCGGCACCGAGGATGGCGACCACTAGCGAGGTGATCTCTGCGGCGCGCCGCGCTTCCCCGGAGAAAACGGGCGGATAGTCGGCGAATAGGAGGCCGCTGACCACCAGGGCGACGGTCAATATGCATGATCCGCCAATGGTCTTGAGCCTGTGAATGCGAGCCAGGGAGCTGATGTCTTGACGCTCGGATTCTTGGCTGAATCGGACTTCCGACCACGCGTAGTAGGCAGGGCGGATATTTGTAAGCTGCTCCCTGGCAATTCGGGGTACATGGTCCCTGTACTCACGCCACGCTACGCCGCGGCGCCGGAGGTCAGACCTATCGGATATACGCTCAGCCAAATCACATGCATAGTTCACGATTGCGTCGTCGTAGGCCTCGGACACAGCTCTTTGCAGATCGGCCGCTCCTGTGCCAGCCACTGCCGGCTTGAGCTGCAATAGCTCACCTAGAATATTTTCGGCCCAGGTAAGCTCGCCTCGTTTGATATACGTCAGGCCGAGTGCAGCCTGGTGGTCGGGATTCGCTGGGTCGAGCCGCACCGCCGTGCTGAGGGCGTCTTCAGCTTCGGCGTACCTTTCCTGGGCGAACAGTGACCGGCCAAGCTCAGCCGTGTGGGCGGGGCTCGCTGGATCGAGCCGCACCGCCTCGCGGAACGCGTCTTCAGCTTCGGCGTACCTTTCCTGCGCGAACAGTGACCGGCCAAGCTCAGCCGTATAGGCGGGGCTCGCTGGATCGAGCCGCACCGCCTCGCGGAACGCCTCCTCAGCGGCAGTGTGGCTTCCTTGTCCGCGCAATGCGCGGCCAAGGTCAGCCTGACAAGGGGCGTTGGCCGGGTCGAGTCGCACCGCATCCTGGAGCGCCTTCGTAGCCTCGACGTATCGTTTCTGGGAGAACAGAGCCCGGCCAAGGTCTATGTTGTAGGCAGGGCTATCCCGGGCGAGTCGCACTGCCTCAAGGAGGGCATCTCCGGCAGCGGCGAACTCTCCTTGCGCTGACAATGAGCGGCCGAGGTCGGCTCTATAGGCAGCGCTGTCCGGGGCGAGCCGGATTGCCTCGCAGAATAGCCTTTGCGCTTCGCGATGTTGGCCTTCTACGACCAGGCACCGGCCAAGGAAGACGCGATAGGCAGGGTTCTTTGCATCGAGCCGAATAGCTTCACGAAATAGTCTCTGAGCCTCAGGATACCGACCTCTCCCAAGAAATGAATGCCCCAATTCTGCCCGATATTCGGCAGCATCCCGATTATTTTGAGCTAGCTCACTAAAGTACTTTTCTGCCTCGGCGAATTTTCCCTGAACGGACAAAGTCCGGCCAAGACCGGCCCGGTAGCCTTGGTTGCCTCTATCAAGATAGACTGCCTCGCGGAACAGCTTCTCGGCCTCGGAAAACCGCCTTCGGCTGAGCAAGTCCTGACCAAGATCAGCCTTGTAGCTAGGATCAGCGGGGGCAAGCCGGATTGCTTCCCGTAGCTCCCGCTCCGCATCGGCCAGGAACTTCTGGCTGAGCAAGGCGCGGCCGAGGTCAGCATGATAAGCGGGGTTGTCCCGGTCGGCCTGCACCGCTCGCCGGAACTCCACCTCAGCCGCCGCGTAGCGTCCCTGTGCGGCCAGGGCTCTACCAAGATCAGCCCGATGTCCGGGGCGGCCCGGGTCTGCCTGCACCGCTCGCCGGAATTGCACCTCCGCCTCGGCATGCCGGGCCTCACGGGCCAGCATGAGGCCGAGACCAGCATAAGCGGCCGCGGACGCCGGGACGAACTCGATCGCTTTGCGGAACGCTAGCTCGGCCTCGGCATGCCGGGCCTGGCCGACCAAGGCGTGGCCAAGACCAACATGGGCAGCCGCAGAGTCCGGGACAAGCTCGATCGCTTTCTGGAACACTACCTCAGCCCCGTCATGTCGGGCCTGGCTGACCAAGGCCTGGCCAAGGTGCACCTGATAGGACGGGACATCTGCGTCAAGCTTTATCGCCTCCCTGTACTGTCTCTCCGCTTCAGCATGCTTTCCCTGGCCGCCCAGAGCTTCGCCAAGGCCATCCCAGTAACCGGGATCGCCCGGGTCAGATTGGATAGCTTGCCGGAAAGCCGCTTCTGCTTCTTCATATCTCCCTTGGCCGGCCAAAGCGCGGCCGAGGCCAGCATGGTGGGAGGCTTTGTTCGGCTCGATATCCAACGTCTTCCGGAAAGCCGCCTCGGCCTGGGCATGTTTCCCCTGGTTCGACAAGGCCCGGCCAAGCTCGGCCTGCAAGGCCGGATCTTCTGGCTCGCATTGCACCGCCTTGCCGAAAGCCGCCTCCCCGTCGGAATGCCGGCCCAGGGCCGACAAGACCCGGCCAAGCAACACATAGTAAGCCGGGTTCCCGGGCTCCAGCCTGACGCAATCTCGGAATAGGCTCTCAGCATCGGCATACTGTTCTTGCCTGAACAGGACCGTGCCCAGCTCAGCACGGCATGCCGCATTCGCTGGCTCGAGCCGTATAAGTTCTCTCAGCCGGGCAATTTCATCCTTAGTCATGCCGGCTCTTCAGGTGAGCATGCTTCGTAATCACCCGTGGTGAGCTTCCAGCAGGCTACGGAATTATCATGGCCCCCCGCCATGGCTTACCCTCCTCAATGTCGGTGAGATCAGTGATGATCGGTTGGACGTGTACCGCTTCGCGGGCTGAGGCTCTCGGCCATGCCCGCAATGCCGGCCGCCAGGTTCTCGACCTGGCGGACCTCCACCTGGGACGAGTCTTCTGACGAGACCCGCGCGTACTCCCGCACGGCCACCGCCCCCAGGCCGCGCGTGACGAACCGGATGTCCTCGGCTTTCATCTGAGCCACCTTGGCCAGCACGAGATCCCTTGGACCGAGATCGCCGTCGCCGAAGATGGCGACCACCCGGTCACCCGAATACCCGTCCAGGATCTGATGACAGCGGCGCAGCGGGGCGAGCAGGGAAGTGCCTCCACGGGCACCCGTGACGGACGCGAGCAGGCGACTCGCCTCTGATCCATCCACCGACGGCTCGGCGAGCGCGACGACGTCGGTGTTCCAGAGCATCACGCCGACCTTGTAGTGCGCGGCGACAGCCTCCGAGACGAACTCCAGGGCACCTCGCGCCGCCTCGGTCACGGGAGTCCCGTCCATCGAACCGCTTACGTCGATGCACAGCATCACGGTGCCGCCGAAGCGGCCCTGTAGCGCGCCCAGATGGGGACCGGGCGGAATCTGGGTCAGGCCCGCAGCGGTGAAGGAACGGCGTATCCACCCAGCCACCGCTCAGCCCCTGACCGTGGTCATGCCGACTACCCGGGCCAGCCGCTCGGTTTCCACGCTGTCCACCACTCCCTCGACGAAGGCCTCGAGCGTGAGCTCCCGGCCCGATACCGGCTCGTGCGCCATGACGGTCAGGCGCCCATCGATTGCGATCTTCACCGTGATCCTGATGACCGAGCCCGCGGGCAACGGCCCGAGCTTGGTCAGCTCTCCGTCGAGCACTCGGCGGTTGTGCGCCACCTCGGGTGACGGCAACGGCCCGGCCTGCTCGTAGACCTGGATCCGGACCGATTCCTGGTGGTTGAGGATCGTGCCGAACCTCTCCTCGGTCCGGATGACCGGCAACGGCGTGTTCGCCTGGACCAGGTGCTCGACGAAGCTGCGTTCACCTGAGGAGTCGTAGCTGTCCTCGACCAGAATCCCGAGCCCGCGGGACGCGACGGTGCTGATCCTTCCGGCCTCAGCCGCCGCCGCGCTCTTTATGGACTGGGTGAGCGCGGTCAGCTGGGGCGTGGCCAGGATCTGGTGGGCGCGCAGCGCGGCGCCCTTCGCAACGGCCAGATCCGGCTCGACCAGCCGCGGGATGACACCCAGCATCGCAGTCAGCCGCTCGGCCAGCACCGGGATCCGGCTCGACCCGCCAACCATGATCACGTCATCGATAGCCCCCGCGCCCGCTGATCGTGCCGACGCGAGCACCCGCTCGATAATCTCGGCGGTCGTGTCGAACAGGTCGCCGCAGGCGGCCTCAAGATCAGCCCGGCTGATGGTGACTGTGAGCCGCCCGGCGAGAGTGCGGACGACGAGGTCGCGCGATATCCGGGAGCTCAGGTCCCGCTTGGCCCCCTCGACGTCCTGTGCAAGGCTGCTGAGCAGCCGGCCATCCTCGGCGAAAGCGCCGAACTCGGCCGGGGGGACGATGCGCTCCAGCCGTTCCAGGACCAAGTCGAGCAGGCGCTGATCCATGTCAGCGCCGCCGAGCTGGTGGTGGCCATCGGTGGCCAGGACGGTGACCGCACCCTCCGCGACCCGCAGCACGGTGGTGTCGAATGTCCCGCCGCCCAAGTCATAGACGAGCACGGTCCGGTCCTCGGCCATGGTCAGCCCGTAATGGGCCGCGGCCGCGACCGGCTCGTCGAGCAGTTCCAGCACGTCCAGCCCGGCGATGATCCCGGCCTGGTACGTCGCCTCCCGCTCAGCTAGGCCGAAATAGGCCGGGACAGTGATGACCACGCGCGGCCGCCCGGCTGAGCCACCCGGCGCGGCGGCGGCCAGCCGCCGCAGGACCAGGGCGGAGATCGATTCCGGAGTGTGCTCCTGCCCGCCCAGGATCAGCGGGAAATGGGAGCCCATCTGCCGCTTGATGTGCCGGACGCCGTTGCCGGGGTCGGCGGCGGTGGCCTGGAGCGCCTCATCACCTACGACCACGCCGCCACCGGGCTCGAAGAAGACCACCGAGGGCGTGATCTCGCTGCCGAGGGCGTTCCGCAGGATCACGATTCTGCCCTGGTCATCAATGGATGCGGCAACCGAGTTGGTAGTACCGAGGTCGATGCCGAGGACCGGGCGGCTCACCGGTTGGCCGGCCCTGTGTTGACGCGCAGCCAGCTGGCCGCGTGGCTGGTAACCCCGCCCAGGCCATCGAGCGGCCCCCGGCCACTCAGGCCCAGTCCGAGGAGCAGCAGCACCAGGACCGTGATTGTGGCCGCTGCGCCACGGAAGATCACGAAGGTCGGCGGCATCTTCATAGCTGTGCCTTCGCGGGCGTGCCTTGGTCGCCGTTCGTCTGGCTGCCCTGGCCTGGGCGGTTACGGCCGCCGGGGACGCGTGGCGAGCTCTCGGTATCCGGGCCGGCGCGCAGGCGCACGCCGCGGGACACGAGCAGCCAGCGCAACGGGGCGCCGGGGTCGTAGGTACGAGTGGTCTCCGTGGCGGCGAGCGAGGCGACCGCGAAGTACCGGACCTCGGCGAACTCACGCCGAGCCGACAGGACGAGATTGTGGACGCCGCTGTGCATCAGCCAGTCGGCGATCGCATCCGAGGCCTCGGGCAGCTCCAGGCCGCCCGCGGCGAGCAGGTCAGCTTTGGAGACCACGATGGCCAGTCGCTGCCTGTTCGCCGCCACGCCGTTGTCGCGCAGGCGGGAGACCACCTCTCCGTAGGCGGTCTCAGGATCACCGGCAGCCGCGTGAGCCAGCCGGATGACGGTGGCGTTCTGCCCGGCCATGTGGTCACGGACCGAGCCGATGGAGAACGGGTCGAGCACATAGACCAGGCAGTTACCGTGGTCGAGGAAGCCGAGCGAGTCCTGCATCTGCGGGCCGCGGTACTCCTCACCGGCCGCATCGAACAGGTGTACCAGGGTGCTGCCGACGCCCTGGCCCACCTGGCACGTGAGTGCGGTCGGCAGGGCGAACGACGTCTTCACGGTGTTGCGTCCTGACCGGATGACGTCGAGCGCGATCCTCGCCTGGTCCTCCGACTCCTCGTCCGGGAAACCCAGCGGGATCTGGGCCCGGCTGGTGGTATCGATGAGGCTCTCGAGCCCCGCGTACAAGAGACGCGTCTTACCCGCTGACGTGTCCCCGAAGATCGGGATACGGACATCGCGCAGTGTCCCGGAGCCGACCCGCAGCGGCTTCCCGCATCTCTGGCAGATGGCCGTCAGGCGCCAGGCGGCCCGCAGCACCATCGTCGGCAGCAGCATCCCGCACTCGCAGCGGCGGGTGAACAGGCCCAGCCGCCCCGGCCGCAGATCACGATGCAGCCTGGAGCAGCCCGGGCAGCGGTAGGCGGGCCTGGCCGTGACGTGGTAGCAGTGTGGGCAGGATGCCTCGGCTCGCATCATCCTGTGCCATGAGCTCTCGATACCGCGCAGCACCAGCGCGGTGACAGCGAACACCGCCGCGCTCACCCCGGCGCAGATCACGGTGACCAGTGTGAACAGGGCACCGAGCAGGACTGTGGTCAAGCCAGCGACGAGCAGGCAGATAACGGCCGCGGCCGAGATCGGCAGCAGCAGGATCCAGACGATCGGCCTGGACGGCCACTTCCACAACTTCCCGTACCTGGCCCGCCGCTCGGCCTCGATCCGGGCCAGGTCCGTCCGCGCCTGCCGGAGCGGATAGAAGGGCCACGCCAGATCCGGCCAGAACTCCCCGGTCCGGACCGGGTGGGCCTTCATGCGCTCGGCCCGGTAGGCCGTGGGTGTGATGACGTTAGCGCGCAGGGCCAGGCCGGCCACGACGCTGAGCACGCTGATTACGAGGCCGAGCAGGAGCCCTGCACCGGCCAGGACGACAAGAGCGGTAAGCACAGGTCTCCCCCTCTATACCGAGCGGAACTGCCGCAGCGTGGGCACGATCTCCGTGGCGACGGCAATGGGGGGCCCACCGCTATCGCAGCCACCCTTCAGGCACGGGAGGAGCCGGGGCGTCATCGCAGATCCTTGCCGCGGCCACGAAGCCCGCGGTGACGCGTCGCCGTTTCGTAGCCGGCCAGTCGGGTCCAGGCTTTGACGTAGCCCGGTGGGAGCCCGTCGCGCACCCAGAAGAACCATTGCTCCCGCTCGGCGGGACTGAGCTTGGACCCGTAGTCGCCGAGCGCGTCCGCAATGCGTGACCTCAGGTTTCCCGGTAGTGCGGGATCCTCGTGCCAGCAGACCCCCTCCACGGCGGCGCGGACGCCCTGGGCCCCGCTCACCTCACGGCTCCACCTGTCGATAAACAGCCGGGGCAGCGAGGAGGGGAGCACGCCGAGCATCTGCGCGCCGAGCCCGGGCACGGTCAGATCGAGGCAGGCCCGCACGAGGGAGCCGAGCCTGGCTTTGGTCACCGCCGGATCGACCACGCCCAGATGCTCGAGCCAGCGCCTGTACCAGTCCATGTCGTCACGGAACCGGGTGGTCGTGGTGGCCTGGATGAAGTCCAGGACTGCTCGGTCGGCCGCGAGCAGGTCAGCGAAGACTTCCCCGGGCGGCACTATCCGGCGGCGGTCGAGCACGCCGAGGGCGTCGAGCGTTTGCGCTGTCGGCCGGGCGGCCGAGCGACTGATCTCATCGGCCGCCATGCGGATGACTTCCGGCGCGGGGGGGACGGTGTCGGGGAGGGCCTGCAGGAGCATAAGCGCCTCGGCCGGGCCGAGCGCTCGCCACTCTATGAGCGCCCATTGGATGCCCGCGAACGCCGCCGCGGGCTGCCCCGCGTGCTGGGCCTGCTGGATGAGCGCGGACAGCCGGTCCAGTCGCTGCTGGCCCGACAGCGCCCGGATAGCCGCCGACTGAAGATGGCTGTACAGCGGATCAGTGGGGTCACCCGGCCGGTCAGCGAAATGGCGCCAGATCTGCCGGAGGGCGCCCATGATCTCAGGTACACCGTCTCGGGCGAGCCGCTCATGGAGCTCGTCGTGGGCCAGGTCCAGGATCTCGTCGCGCAGCGCCCAGTGAGCTGGGCTGTAGTCACGTGCCGGGTGGTCGATCCAGCCGATGGCGAATATACGTAGCCGGTCACGCAGGGGCGCCAGCTGCGGCTCGATGAGATGGCGCCGGGACAGGCGGAGCAGCAGGTCGACTTGCGGGTCTGGGCACAAGACGATGGCCGACGACAGCTCGCTGTCGGCGTCACGGCGGGTGCTGGCGTCGGCTGAGACGTCAGTGAGGGTCTCAGTGGGAGGAGCGCCGCCCGCGCGGATCTCGGCAATCTCGGCGGTCAGCAGTGCGGCGCGTACCGCGAGGCGGTCGATGTCGATGCGCCCCAGAGCACCCGCCCGGTCGATCCAACGCAGCGTGGCGGCGGGGGGATCGGCCGCCAGGATCCTGCGCACGACCGCGGGCCCGTGCTCCTGCAGGAGCTTCGGGTCAGCGTTCGACAACCACCGGAACAGCGCCACAGGGGCGTCGAGCGGACTGTCGGGAACGGTCAGCGCCCAAGCGGTGATGAGCGCGTCCCCCTGGGCAGCTCCCGTCCCCGCGCCCAGCAGCTCGGCGAGTTCGACGGCGTCGACCGCGTCGTACGGGTCGTCCGTCTTGGCGAACAGGTCGACCCAGAACCGAGCGCGCTCGCTGACCTCCGCCGCATCGCTGACGGCTTCTTCCGCGTCAACAACGAAGACCGAATCCGCCCGGCCGGGAACGACCTGGGGATTCAGTTCCTTCAGCACGGCGACGATCCGGTGGCTGGCTTGCAACGGGTTGGAGCAGAACACCTTGAAGGACACATCGAGCGCCGCGCGGATCGGCAGCAGCAGAGTCGCCGCGGCGATCCACCGCAGCGCCTCGTCCGGGGCGGCGGCGGTGATGACCACCCGCTGACCAGATGGATCCTCCAGCACGCTGACCACCCGGGCCAGGACGGGTGCGCGGGCCGGCCTTTCCCGCAGCCAGTCTGCGACGGCGTCCACGGTCAGCGGCCCTAGGGGTGGCGTTTCCCCGAACTGCGGGCAGTCTGTGGTGGCCCACGCCTCGGCGCGCCAGAGCGGCGACCGCCAGAGCTGTGCGGGCCGGGTCGGGCCATAAAGCTCCAGTTCACGGGTGAGCAGGCAGTCGGCGAGATGGTTGCCCTGGCGGGCCCCGGTCGCCTCCGTTCCCACATAGCGGCTCTGCGCTGTCCCGTAGCCGGCCACGGACGCGTGCGCGAGCCCTAGCGGGAACTCCTCGACCGGCCGCCGTTCCATGATCCACGCGTTCGGGGCGTCGTACAGGAGCCACCCGATGGCCATCTTCGCTTGGGCTGCGTCCACGTCGGCTGACTGCGCCTGTACCTGGAACCCGCCGCCGGCCCCGCGGCCCGTCCCCGCGCGGCAGTCGGTGTACAGCAGGCGGTCGAACGCCCCCGCGGTCATGCCGCCGACACCGTCCCGGTCTTGGATAGCAGCCAGAGAACCGGGTCTTCCACCCGGTGTGGCTGCACCCCGCCGGGCGCAACGACCCCGCCCGCGTAATCTGGCTCGGCACCGAGCGCGGAGACGCCGAAGTAGCGGTAGTCGGAGTAGTTCAGCCGCATGTGAGTGTCAATGTCGGCGGCATTCCACTCATGCATCAGGGCCAGCATGTGCTCGTGCACGTTCTGGCCGTCGGCATCCTCATACGCGGGGATCCCGGCCGGCCTCGCCATGATCGGGTTCTGCCGGTCCAGGCTCGGATAGAAGGCATCGACCTTGGTGAACACGATGGCGACCGGGAGCTTGATCTTCTTCTTGTTCTTGACCTTGTGCTCGGTGCGGAGCAGTTCCGTGATGCGGGAGACGACATCAAGCGGGACATCGTCACCGACCTGGATCGCCTGCTCGGGCAAGTTGAGCCGGGCTCTGGCCCCGGGCAGGGCGAACGGGTCGAGCGTGATCATCAGGGCGTCGCAGACCGAGAGGTACTCCAGGGTGAAGGCGGTGCCGAGGTCGTTCAGATCCTCACCGGCGGTGTCGACGAAGGACAGCACCGTGGACTGCAGCGACTGGCCTCGCATCAGGCGGGTCATCTCCTGCCGCCAGCGGAGCACAACCGGCGTGGTGCGCAGCCGCGACGCGGAACCTTGCTGCTGGGTTCCGCTGGGCAGCGTGCGGTTGCTGTACAACGGGACTTCCCGGCTGGTCTGGTAATCGCTGACGCCCTGATGGCCGTCCGGGTTGTCGGTCGCGATCCGGATATCGGCCCCGAAACGCAGGCCGACCATCTCGCGCAACTGCTTCACAAGGACGGTCATCAGCACCGTCTTGCCGCTTCCCTTGGCCCCGACCAGGCCGATCATTGGGCTCTTGGAGTCGACGAAGTCGATGGGGAGGGCGGTGTGACATTGCGGGCAGGCCCTGCGCCTCGCCGGCCCGCCGCAGGTCGGGCAGTTGACTGACCCGCTCCTGTTCGCACCGGGAATGACCCCGCCTTTCGGCTCGGGCAGGAAGGTGGGAAAGGTCTCCAGCTTGATGCCGGTCAGCTTGACCCGGGCTTCGTCTTCGCTCTTCTTGCATTCGACGTTGCCCCGGCCGGCGCACTGGTAGGCCAGGCGCGATGAGTCGATCTTCCGGAAGCAGAACGGGCACGCAGTGATCGCCATCAGGCCCCCTTCAAGCTTGAGACAGGTGGGTCTACGAGCCTCGCCCGGCCCCCTACGACGAAACAGCGCACCCAGTAAGGCCGCTTGACCAGTCGCGGGACCGTGACGTGATGCTCGACCGGCGCGCCTGGCCTTAAGACCAGGGTGGTGTCAAGGAGCACGAAGCCGCCCTCGGCCCGGGTGGGCATCACCCGGCCGGGCAGGGCCACCATCCGCACGTGCACGCCCTCGCAGTCCTCGTCGGATCGGAAGGTGACTTTCTTGGAGCGGCCGCCAAAGAGGCCAACGCTCTGGGTCGCCGAGACCGTGTAGCTGACCGTGACATCCACCACGCCGTCGACCACGGTCTTGACCGGCGGGGATGCGAACGAGACGCCGTCGGCCATGATCACCGCCCGGACCTCGATGGTGCACGGCCCGTGGCCCAGCGGAACACGTGCGCCGCCTTGCGATCGGTATTGCGCCTGCCCGATCGTGGCGCAGTCGGCATCGTCGTCGACCTCCCAGCTCAGCTCGGCCAGCTGGGCCGTGGGCGGCCACTCCCAGGAGACGGTCGCGTAGGTGGCGAACGGCGTGACGGCCAGGCGCCGCACGGGGTCGGTTATCCCGACCGCCGCGGGACGGCCCATCACGATGCCGGTTCCGCCGATCGAGAACGGCACGAGGTGGTGCACGCCGGGAGAAAGGTCGGCCTCGATGGCGACCTCGTTACGTCCCGCCACGCGGCGGCCGGTCACCTCCTGGCCGAACCGCGTCATCTCCTCCTGCGACACCCACGTTCCGAAC
>Ga0066793_10000310_pt1 | contig 18414 bp, 14 predicted proteins | sample PersoiDNA2013189_FD_83876 | JGI IMG/M metagenome (GOLD analysis project Ga0066793, IMG submission 83876) | Permafrost soil microbial communities from the Arctic, to analyse light accelerated degradation of dissolved organic matter (DOM) -... | ecosystem: Environmental > Terrestrial > Soil >... | reverse complement strand
TTTATCTTTATTTTGCAGTGATCGTTTGTACTCCATAAAAACCGGCTGCACAATTATTGTACCAATTCGTCGGATCGGCGCTTAATTCAGCCACGCCTTGCACCATGTGATCGAGAGCATTTACCTTAATTGCCACCAACCCATTGGCTTTTTGATTACGGATCTCTTTATCTCGCAAATCCCAGGCACTCGCCAGGCTTTGGCGGTTTGGAATCTGTTCGTAAATTCCCTTAGACAAATAAATCGGGTAAAGTGTCAGCATCAATAAAAACAGAATTGTTCCCGGATAGAGTAAATTATTTAATTTTGAGTGGCTCACCAGGTTATATCCAATACCTCCCAGCAGCAGACCCAAGAAAAACGTCTCAATCACCATGAACCATCTTGCAATAATTAACACCCGTGACTCTGGATAACCCGATTCACCATAAACGCTGGGGGCTATGCAGGCGGCAATTATGACAATCATGATGAGAATCGAAATAACGGCTGTTATGCTTAAACGCTTGAAATTTATCGTTTCTGCGCTCATTGCCGATGAGAAGAAAATCATGACGGTTAACATGGCGATGATCACAGAAATCAACATGGGTAAAGGCTGTCCACGAATTGAGCCATAAATAAAATCAAACGTGTATTTCAATGAAATGCTTATCAAGTCCCATATACCGGGAATGGTCTTAACAATTTTCAACCGGGATTGATTGGCAGGTGACAAAATTAATAAAGCCATCGCGACCAATGATCCCAACAAAGCAATGCCTGTTGTCAGAGGACCCAGTTTGATTATTACCCCCCTTTCTACCCATAAGATGCCAAAAAATGCCAGGCCACACACCAGGGTTTGGACAGCCGCACCTGTTTCAGATACTCCCCCAACAAGAATAGTTAACACAAATACCAAGATTAACCCTAAAGTTTTATTTTTTTGCCCGTTAATGAGCGATAAAATCAGGCCAATATCCAGGCAAATTCCAACAACCGGTATCAAATATGCCACCTGGCCCGCGCGCCAATAAACCGACTGGGTAATATTGGGCGCTTGATATAAAGTAAAGACAACGACCGCTTCAGATAACCACAAACAGGTCAGCCAGTGAATTGTAAACCATCGCGACAGCTTTGAAAGGTTACGGAATGTCCAATAAAGAGAGAGCACCCAGATTAACAATAAAGACACGGTGATTAAGCCATATTGGTCAGGCCTAAATCCATTGATGACATCGGATATAAACGTCGCCGAATAACGGTCACCAGAATATGGCATCCCGTACAAATAAGATATAGATTGGGTTTTCCAAAATCCATTCGTGTTTAATACGGACAAATAACAATAATCATCTCCGTTTAAACGAAATGCAGTGGCGGTAATGAGATAACCAGCCAGAGGGATTAAGAATGCCAGGCTAAGGATTGCATTGAGGATGTTCGGTAAATAGGATGCGAATCCCGTTTGCGTTCTATCGGTCATGGAATCAGGGCTTCAATGGCTGTTCTGAGGGCCGTGGTCGTGGAAATAACCCGCCTGATGCATCCTTTGATGCAAACTCCGATAAGCGGAATCCAGGATTAACCTCATTTTTTTATAAACTCGGTCTTCGGCACGAGTTCCAATCGTGTCAATATAGGCCAATGAGCCCTCAATTTGATCGAGAATTGTCACTGCATCTGCCGCGGCAATTAATGGTGAGCCGATTACCTGGATCATTACGGGTGATGAATGCGCCGCAACGATTTCCGGATGCCCATCTTCATGACCTCTGACTAAAAGAGCCAACCAACAACTTTTTTTGACTTTGTAGGACCAGGTACCAATCCCATCTTGCGGAGACACGGGTGTGCTTTCGACAATTTCACCATTGACGATCAGCTCCACCCGGGTCATTGGAACCGTGACACTTGCTACCTGCCAGGGAACCTGAACCGTACCGCCATTTGAAGAAAGCATGAAACGGCTGCCCATTGTGTGACCATCCACATTAAACTCCAATAGAGGACCATAAGTCACAAAGGTGTCACCCTTGCGCACAGCTTCTTTCCAGGTTTCATAAGTAAACTCAATCCGAGGATCTAACCAGGCATACGTCCGGACCGTACCCACTGCCGTAGCTGCACTCATCTTATCAGTACCGCCGACCACCGGAACCATATAACCGCAATTTAAATATCGGTACCAGTCTGATAACGAATAGGGATCGATCCCCTGGTATACATTTTCCCAGGATGTCATCTCTATTGCATCGATGTCTCCTCCCACAATGCTGACAGCATGCTCAGCCCGAGGATTAGGGAAGTGGGGTAAGACGACCAATCCTTCCTGGCTGCGACACTGCCTGGCCCATTCAGTGAGAAGGCAATCCACCGGATCACCTAGAGCTGATTCGTCGGGTCCACCCACTGTCATTGGGGCGATGATATTCCCGCGATATCCGAGTAATGAGATATGTCCGAGAACATGCTGCCTGTTTTCTGTCCCTACACGTACCAGGTATTCACCATTACCGCCATTTTCTTTCGATCCCCACGTATGGTGTCCATCAAAATCACCTACGTTTGTCATCAACTCCCCCCACTGGCTGGCAAGCAGGTTGATGATATTAACTCCTTCGGCTGCTCCCTCCAGCATGGCGGTGATTGGGCTGAGGAAATGGACATGAGTATCTGCCGTGACCCAACCCTTTTCACGCCAGAGAAGGACTTTTTCAATCTCAAATATAATTTCATCGGTTGAAGGTAGCACCTCAAATACCAACCTGACCGGTTTCACTTCAAAACCTTTAGAAATTTCGATATAAATATTTCCTAAGGGAAGTTTAACCAATGTCTCGCCTGAGATATAGGTGCACGGGTGGGAAACGCCAGGTCTTTCCCAATCAAAATGTAAATATTCTGGGCCATAATCCTCAAACCAGGCAGGGTTAACAATCCTGTGTCTGTCGACCGGCGCCAGGTATTCACCGGCTTCACCATGGATATGTAATTTTACCGGGACTACTTCGCCTGTTATTTTATCGACTATGCGCAAATGGACTGTTTTCGCTGCCGGTTGGACCACGCTAAGGAGGGTGTCCCTTTGCGGCCTAATCTCATGTACCGGAATAATCTGTCCATCTTCGAAATGAAAACAGGCGTCGGGATGGCAGGTATATTCGACCAGTAGTTCGTTTTTTGATAATTGGGGTAAGCTGTTATTATTCGACTCAGCCCAGCCCTTATCCGGATATAACAAACGTGGGCGGGCAGATATGATTTGTCCCAGATCTAGCTTCAACTGCTTCAGACATCCATGGTCATCTAGATCCGGTAGAAATGGTTGCCCAGCGTTAAGGGCGATGATTGCCTTTTTTCGACTGCCCCACCTTAATGGCTGTTCGGTTACATCACCCGCGGAAATACCAGATAAGACGATTTTGCCAGCACCGGGTTCGAAACGGAACCCCTTGATTGTTTTTTCAGGACTTGGGGTTTCCCAGGCCCATAACCAATTCACCCATTCGCCATAATCAGCGGTATCGACCCTGGTTTGTGTAAATCCCCAAGCCTCCCTGAGTTGTTCGTGGGCTGCATGAATCGAGTGTGGTTTAGTGGCAGCCACCGCCTCAAAACAATTCTCACCCCAGTGCCGTTGAAATGCGCCCACATGCCGGCGCCGGATGATATTCATTTGAGATTCGCTGCCATCGGTATAACACAAGTGATAGGTCGCCGCTAATTCACCTAAGAAACCTTCTCCGCGCAGAGGAGTTATAAAACCATCTTTATTTTTCTCAGCAATCCTCTGATCAGATGTATGCATGAAAACAATCCATCTCGCCTTAAATGGATCGACATCTATTTCGACTGGCTTGTCATTTAAGACAATGACCTGATTCACCACAAAAGGTATTCCCCAGGCCACACATTGGTCAACTGGCGCCATTTTGGCGGCTTCGGCCATTTTTTCAGAAACACCAAATAGGTTAAGGTCGGTTAACTTAACGGTCCCTTCAAATAATACCGGTTTAAACCAGGAGGATGCAGGCCCATCGATCAACATATATCCACCTTACTCGTGTAGCACGCATTAATATCCAGTTTCAATTGACTAAAAAGTTATATCAACTTTTTTTCCCGTTTCAGCGCTTTTTATAGCGCTGAATACCATCGCCAAACTTTTTATATTATCGGTACAAATGGTCTCGGGTACCCCACCCTTACGAATAGCATCAGTAAATTCCCGGATGATCGACAGGTGGCTGGCGGTTTTTTGGGGATTGGCTCCGTCCGGAATTTGTATGGGTTTATATTGCGAATGGAATCCACCCGCTGCCTGTACGACTTCACCTTTTATCTCATGGGCGCCGTCCCATTTGATTGTTCCTTTTTGGCCGATCATCCGCCATTCACTATTCCAGGAGGTGAGCATTCCTTCCGAGCACCAACTTCCACGATATGAAAAGGTGATTTGGTGCGTCATCTCAAAAATAGCGAACGCGCTCGCCCCGTGAGCAAACCACGACCCTTCAGGATTGACTTCCGTACAATAAACCGATAAAGGGTCCGCACCACTAATAAAACGGGCCGCATCAAATGTGTGGATAGCCATATCCTGCAGTAACACGTGCGGCATAACATCCCTGAAACCGCCAAAATGGGCGCCAATAAAAAAATCACTGTTCAGGGTGGTTAATGGGCCAATGTCGCCAGAATCGATCGCTTGTTTCAAGTTACGGATATCCGCATTATAACGATAGTTTTGGATCACTGCATAAATTTTGCCTCTCGCCAAGGCAGCGTCCACCATTCGGCATGCATTTTCATAAGAATTAGCCATTGGCTTTTCACCTAACACATGGCAGCCATATTTTAATGCTTCCAACGTCGTTGCCGTATGTGCATCCGGAACGGTGCAATCAAATACCGCATCCGGCTTTGTCTCATGTAACACAGCCGTCAAATCATCACTCACCTTAACATGATTTAGCGCGAATTCCACAGCTCTTTTATGGGCATTTTCCGGAAGAAGATCAACCAGTCCAACGATTTCCAGACCCTCAACTTTTCTAGCAGCGGACAACCAGGCGTGACTGATACCACCACACCCCACCAACACGACTTTTACATGATCGGTCAATTTGTTTCGCCTTTTTTGTGGATTTGAAACCATTATATCCCTAACAATTGTTTGAAACCGGTTGTATTAGATTTATTGTATCCTCATCCAATCGATGCGAGCATAAACAACCGGGTAGGATTTGAGGTCTATTAAAGTATGTTAAAAATATCCTGTCTGGCCAACCGCCAAATTAAATGGGTAACCCGGCCACAATCCTATAAAACTGAATTTTAAGCTGCAACCATTCCTTCAACCTTTTCTGGCCTGACCTGTTCGAAGAGAGCAAATCCCGGTAGGAAATCAAAGCCACCCCCCATAGGTGCGCGTTTTAGGGATCATTAACATACCCAACAACAGGTATTGAGCAGACCATAAAATGACTGGCGCATAATAAATATTAGACAAAGCAATTTCGATCCAAATACTTATCTCTTCCGATATCTCATTTCCCCCGTATTGGGCTGTAGAAATCAAGGTGTAATTATGAGCGATTTGGCGGGATAACTTTCATTTTTATGATACTGGGGGGCTTGGGTTGCTTGAATAAAGACCTGAGTCCTTCTTTTATAAAACCACCCATGACAATGGCAGGATTAACCAGACTTATTTCTAACCCGGTTTTTCCATCGGTCGCACTCGAAGCAAGCCAGGCAATTTTTCTTGCCGGCACTTCTGGAGGCCTTGCTAGAATCCTGACGATCATTGGGAATCGATCGAGGCGAGATTTGGCACTCTCAAAGACTTCAACATCGGTTAATAAATCCGTTAAAACCATGCCTGGATTAATCGCGTAAACACCTGCACCACTGTCTTTCGTTTCCCCGGCAAGCGCTCGGGTGAACCAGCGAATCCAAACCTTCGAAGATGCATACGCATTTTGAAATGGAACCGGCTTATCCCAACCCGCACCAAGGATATTAATGAGTTTTCCTGAATGCTGGGATACGAAATAGCTCATCGCGACCCGGCTGCCATTGTATACACCGATGATGTTGGTTTGGATGACTTTATAAAAAGCATCAGGTGAAAAATCTAAAGTCTCACCGTATGGACCAGCGATTCCAGCATTATTAATCCAGATATCCAGATGACCAAAAGTACGACAGGCAAACGCAGCCAGATCTTGGACTTTTTGGCTATCGCTGACATCGATGACCAAACCAGCGGCTCTACCACCCGCACTTTTAATTTGCACAACAGCTTCGTCGATAGGACCTTGTGATCTTGAAGCAATCACAACTGCCGCTCCTTCTAACGAAAGCATTTTCGCTATTCCCAATCCCAAACCCCTTGATCCGCCTGTGATAACAGCCACTTTATTGGTAAGTATGCCCATGTTTTACCTCCAGTCAAAAATATCAAGTTTCATCAGAAACAAGAAAATCATCGAGGTCCTGATGACAAGGACCTCGATGATTTTTTATGATTAGGGATTGGTTGAAACTGCGAAAGATTTGAAAAACACTTCCGCTAATCCAGAAGGATTTTTATCTTTTATTTCGACCATTCAATAAATACAGGCGCAATGCCAACCGAAAGAGATTGTGATAAAGGCTGGGGCGCTGGTTTTCCATCCGTGCCGATCAGATTAACTTCACTAGGTACAGAAGGTAAAGTAATCTGATGGGGTGTAATGATGGGTGGTTTGGGATATTGATAGATTTGATCGATCGACCACATAACCCATAAGGTACTGCCACTGAGCGTAGTAAACGCATACACCCTTAGCCCAGGATATGTACTGATTTGCTGCGTAAATGCGGCGCCAGCGAGTTTTGTTGAAGTAAACTGATACGTATAATAAGGGGGTAATGGAGTTTGGTTTAAGCTAATTAAACCCATATTTCCCGTAATTGGAACCTCGTATATCGAGAACCAAATGTTGGCTCTGAAATTAGCAGCCACGGAACTTGCATATACCTGGGCAACATAGTAAGCCTTGCTGGTTAGATAATCAGGATAACGCTGAGCCGGAGCACCTGCTTCTTGGCAAAATATAACCTTGCAAACAATGGAGGATTCAGTGCTGAGCAGGAATTTGTTGGTCACATTGTATTTTGCCAGGACGTAATTTAAATAGTTGGCTTTACTAACTACCACCGGGTTAGTCGTATAATGTGACTTCCAATTATCATTGGAGTAATACCCAATCGATCCTTGATAAAAATCGTAACCATGGAATGAGATCCCATCAAAATAAGGCCCGGCGCCATCTGCCAGGATGCCCTCTAAGAATTTTGCCGGGGCACAATCTTTCCCAGCAGGGGGTGTTCGGGGATCGCAATCCAGGAGAAGCCCACCCACCAAAACTTTGATTCCAGGGTTTATGGCTTTAATAGCCGGGTATACGACCTTCAGCATTTCGCCATACGTTTTACCGCCATAATAGGATTTGTCATTATCATCACCCCAGCAGCCCAGACTGTGATAGACATCCGGTTCATTGTAAAATTCGATGTATTCCAGGTTATAGGGCGCTACCCCATAACGGGAAACAGCCGCTTTTATATAGTTAGAATAGGCCGCGAATTTATCGGCTCGTATGCGTCCATCGTCGCAAACGCCCAATAAGCTGGGATCTAAAGCCCAATCCGGAGTAGCTTCGATGTCGAGGACCACTTTAATGTTTTTAGCCGACGCGGTTTTTAATTGGGATTCAACGTAGCTGTTGTTCGGTGACGCCCAGTTATAAGGATCACCTTCGTTGGGCTGTACCTCTTTCCACGAGATCGTGCTGCGCGCCCAACTTGCGTTAGCAGCAACCGCTTGATCGAGTCCTCCAGCCGAATCAATCGTTTGGACAACAATACCAAAAAGTGACGGCTGGATATTGATGATTGTTGGAAGATAATTTTGAATAGGCGCACTAGTCCCATTAGCAGACATTTGGGCTGCACTGGTGCAACTAACCGTGAGGAGCGCGACCAGTAAGACAGTATTTAAGGCAATAGATAGATACGAACGTTTGATTTTCATCTTTATTTACCCTTTCTTTACGTTAAACATTCAACTTTATAAATCTCGAATTGAACTACTACTATCCCATCAATGACTAATTATATAAGAAGGTCTCCCAAGCCATAGGTCTACCTGAATCAACTGGTTATTGAACTCAGGCAAACATGGTAAAGGGATATTCCAGCATCTGCCTAACACATCATCTGGTACGTTCTCCTTTAGGCCTATAGAAGTTTGCTCTTCATGAAATTTCGGTAAACCAAGGTGATGGATCCCAACCATTGGGTTTAGCCCAGGGATATTGAGTTTGGGGTTAATCTCTGGCCAGGCGAAGAACAACAACAAGCCAATCACAATGAGGGGGGTCAGGCTGGCGAAGCGAAAATTATTCTTTAAGTTAACGATCAAATCGCCAAACCCAAGTGCAAAAACCAACAAACTAAGTGCCCAAATAGAGCCATCTGCAAATCGAATATCTGGAGCATTGATAAACCAAAATACCAGGGAACAAATAAATGGTAAACCAGCCCAGAGAATAAAAATATTTTTTGTTAAACCTTTCTTAAGTATCCTTAATAAAACAATGGTTACAATCCCAACCGTTAACAGCGATACGGCAATAACGATATCGGTTGGTATTTTTGGTCTCCACAAAGACAGCCAGTCCAGGTTAGATAATACTTTTTCGGTAGAGTTGGGATCGTTGGTTCTGGCAAAGATTTTTATCCACAGATATTCATTCTGTGCAATGGATGTTGGTATCTGCCAGAGAACTGGTATTTGGGTCGCGACGACTGGGAATGCCAGGTACCCACCCAAGATCACGCTTCGTATCATCCAAGTGAGCACCACAAACAACCAACTCAAGCAGCTCACTATCAATCCCGGAACCAATAACTTGTTTTTTTCGTACCATATCCACCCTGCTAGGATACTGGCCAAACCGAATGCGGTTACTCCTAATCCTACAAAACTAAGTTTTATCGTGATTCCGACCGAAGTTAAACTGGCAATGATAAGCAATCGAAGACGGATAGAATATTTATCTAGCTTAACTTTATCATACAATTCTATTAGCTGTCCTGCAAGAACTAAACTCATTACAAAAATGCATACATCGGGCTCTAAAGAGCTAATCAAATTTATTTTAAATACTAAGGGCGCCAACATCAAAGCGAAATACAAATTTTTCAATTCTGGACGATTATGGTGAATGATTACATTCTTTAAGCCAAAAATCGCCTGGATCACCCCTGCGTATAGGATGATCCCATTTGCAATATAATAAGAGCGATTTTCCCAATAACCATTATCAGTTAAGGCATCAAATAAAAAAATTGAATTATTATAGGCAAGGCGATAATTAATGTTACCCAGACCAGGAATAATTGGGAAAGTTTTTATCCATTGAATAGCCTGGAGATGATAATTGCCCATGTCAAAGCGAACAATTGCGCTCCAGGGATCGATTATTGTTAATGCCTGGTTTGCCATTGCGATACCCACAACAATTATGCCAAAGATTGCAATAAAATTAGAAAATTCAATCTTTTTTATTTGTAATAAGCGATGACTTAATAAATAGAAAAACCAGACAGCATTAAATATTATCAGGACGAGTAGAAAAAGCCAGCTCACTGGTAAAAATAAGTGCCAGATTTGCAGAATAGCTATGATCGCAGTAAAACCAAGCCAGAATAAATCTGGAATATCATTTAAGCCAGGTCTTTCTTTTTTCAATGCCCAGAACATTGGATAACCCGAAAAAGTAATGAGCGCTAATAGGGCGATCCAGGCGCAAGCTATCATTAAGGTCTCAAAAACAACTCTTTGGATTGAAAACGCCATTAACAATTGACTCTCGTGGAAACGGAAGATATGATTAGCATAAGTGATTAAATAAATATATAGCCCACCTCAAAATCACGAGGAATAAAATAGTGAATAAAACTTTTTTTCTTGGCATCAGTCTCTGCGGTATTCTATTTTTATTAACCGCGTGTTCATCTCGCACAGCCATTCAACCTACTCAAACTGAAACTGTTACGCCAGCAAATGAGCCTATTCTACCACCTACCCTAAGCGCAACTTCAACCGTGACTTTAACCTCAATCCCGGCAACCCTCACTTCAAATCTAATTCCTCAAACTCCGACCAGACCATCTGATAATGTTTTAACCATGAAACCCGGTCGAACTGCGATTTCTATCGATGGTGATCTGGTAAAGAATAATCGAGTCAACTACCTGATTGATGTAAAAGCCGGTCAATATTTATTGGCTTCCCTTAGTACAACCGACCAAACATTATCTATAGAAATAGTCCAGCCAAATCACAATCCCCTATTACGGGCATTAGATCAACTGCAATCCTGGCAGGGAATACTACCTGTCGATGGACAGTACCAGGTATCCGTCGTATCAAAGGAACTACCGGGTAATTATAATTTAAGTATCACCGTCCCGGTTCAGGTTATTTTCAACCTGGGATCACCCAGCATCACTTTAGAAGGGTCAGTGGATGCGCACCAAATTACTACCTATATGGTTAAAGGTGAAAAGGACCAAACCATGGGCGTCAACATTAATGTGCCAGGTAATGATGTGTTCTTAACGATATATGGGCTACAAGATGGCCAACCATACATCCGTTCTGTCACCGGGAACAGTACCGCCAAGATTAAACTACCCGTCTCGCAGGATTATGTCATCCAATGTGTCTCCACTGGCGATTCAGACGAGAATTTCAAAATCACATTTGAGGAAAAATAATCCTGGGTATCAGTCCGTCCTCTTAACCGGTTAAATTCCGGTACTTGATTCGATGCGGCGTATCGGCATTAGTCCCTAAGCGTCTGTGCCGATCAACTTCATAATCCGACCAATTTCCTTCAAACCAATGCACCGTTCCATCATCCTCGAACGCCAGGATCTGCGTGGTAATCCGGTCCAAAAACCACCGGTCGTGGGATACCACAATCGCACATCCCGCAAAATTTTCTAGTGCTTCTTCTAATGCCCGCAATGTGTTTACATCCAGATCGTTTGTGGGCTCATCCAACAAGAGAACATTGGAAGATTGTTTAAGCATTTTGGCAAGTTGGACTCTGTTGCGCTCACCACCGGATAAAACGCCAACTTTCTTCTGTTGGTCAGGACCCAGGAAGTTGAAAGAAGTCACATAAGCTCTTGAATTTCTTTTACTACCCCCTAAATTGATAATTTCTTCACCTTCTGTGATTTCTTCCCAAACAGTTTTCTCCGGATCAAGTTTTTCACGACTCTGGTCGACATAGCCTAACTTCACAGTTTCCCCCAGACGAATAACACCGGCATCGGGTTGTTCTTGCCCAGTGATCAATCGAAGTAAAGTCGTCTTCCCAGCCCCATTTGGACCGATCACACCCACGATACTTCCTGGCGGAATGCTTAAATCCAGATTTTCAATTAATAACCGGTCACCATATGTTTTTTTGATCCCTTTACATTCGATGACGATATTTCCCAGGCGAGGACCCGGCGGGATATAAATTTCGAGATCCTCATTTCGTTTCTCTTGCTCCTGACTTAACAACTTTTCATAAGCGGTGATGCGCGCCTTGCCCTTGGCCTGCCTCGCCTTTGGCGACATTCTGATCCAATCCAGCTCACGGGCCAATGTTTGCACCCGCTTACTCTCAGATTTTTCTTCACGCCGGAGCCTTTCTTGTTTCTGCTCCAACCAGGATGTGTAATTCCCCTTCCATGGAATGCCAAACCCCCGGTCAAGCTCTAATATCCATCCCGCGACATTATCTAAGAAATACCGATCATGTGTTACAGCGATAACCGTTCCACGATACTGCTGCAGGTGACGTTCCAGCCAGGCCACTGACTCTGCGTCCAGATGGTTGGTCGGTTCATCAAGGAGGAGGATGTCCGGTTCTGTGAGCAGCAAACGACACAGGGCCACCCGGCGGCGTTCACCACCGGATAATATTTTTATCTGGACATCACCCGGAGGGCATCTTAATGCATCCATCGCGATACCTAAACGGTGATCGAGGGTCCAGGCTTCGTGTTTATCGAGCTCTTCTTGCATCCTTCCTTGTTTTTCGATTAATGCGGCAAAATCGGCATCTGGCTCTGCAAATTTTGCATTAATCACATCAAACTCATGCAGCATATCAACAATCGGTTGTACAGCCTCTTCAACGACCTGTTTCACAGTTTTTTCTGGGTCTAATTGCGGCTCTTGCTCCAACATGCCCACCGTGTAACCTGGCGAAAAAACGACTTCACCTGTATAACCGTCATCTTTCCCGGCAATTATTTTTAATAATGTACTTTTTCCGGCCCCATTAAGGCCCAAAACACCGATTTTTGCACCAAAGAAAAATCCAAGCGAGATATCACGTAGAACCGTTTTGTTCGTCGGCGGAAATGTTCGCCCAACCCGAGACATCGAAAAGATAACTTGTTGATCAGACATCATTTGTTCCCTATTGAGACATTAATAAAAACCAGATATCCGCAATGAAACCACTTGTATCGAACTTGTAGATAGTATTGCCTGTTTATGCTTTATTCTATATTGCATGCTACTCTTAAATCGTCTCATGCCCAGTGACTACGGCAGAGAACTACTCAGCATTGGGATTGTTAGCACAAAATTCCGTTTCTGGCGGAGTAAGGTTTGTATCTTTATTGGCTTTGGCATCAGATGGTAAATTTTCACCCACGTTAAAATCATATCGCCATAAACGCTTCTTTCCGGAAATCATATTAACCCATTAATTAAGATAATGACAGACGCCTGTTTACCCAGGTGTCTGTCACCTCATTATGCTCCCGCGCATTCAAGATGTCAAGTTCTGCATAAAGATCATTGTTCTCCAAGATTTCCCGTGGAATGGGCCGCATTTTGGGATGTGAGCGCGCGTACGCGCGCTCACATCCCAAAATGCGGGGATTCACCACGGCAATTCCTAAAGACCCAAGATCAAAATGCCATGTTAAAATAGTTACTAAAAATATTTCATGGGTTATAGAGAACCATTGCTTAATGATCAGAAAACTTGTAAAATCCAATCGAGATGAAAGAGTCAGTATCATCCATGAATATGTAGGATATAACTATTCTCGCCAATCTAATCCAAAGCATTGGTGAATATTTTCGGTTCTTATCGAGGAGATGAATGAATACCCCCATAGAAACTTTACCTGTATTAAAACTTGAGTCCATTATTATGGTTAAGTGGGAAAAATTATTAGAGCGTCTTTCTTCAATGAACTCTGCATTGGTCGCTTTTTCGGGCGGGGTTGACAGCGGATTATTAAGTGTCGCAGCGTACCATGTCTTGAATAATCGAATGTTAGCCATAACCATTAAAACGCCCGTTGAAATTAAGGGCAGTATGGATATCGCGCAGAACCTTGCTCGCCAATTTGGTTTTCCGCACCGGGTTCTTGAATACAACGACCTTGATAATGCTGATTTTATCGCTAACCGGCCCGACCGCTGTTATGTATGTAAACAAATGGATTTTAAAATGCTTTGGGATATGGCCCATCAAGGAGGTTTCGATTATCTCATCGAAGGATCAAACGCAGATGATACAAGCGATTATCGGCCAGGTAGAAAAGCTGCTGAAGAATGGAAAGTGACCAGCCCTCTTCTGGAGGTAGGGTTAAAGAAACCCGAAATCCGCGCAATTGCGAAAGGATTAGGTATGGTGAATTGGGATCGACCCAGTTCCCCATGCCTGGCATCACGCTTCCCATATGGAACTAAGCTAACCCGTGAAGGATTAGAAAAAGTTGCGGCAGGCGAAGCCCATTTGCAGCAATTGGGTTTCCGAGTTGTTCGGGTCAGATTTGGTGGAGCAATCGTCCGACTAGAAGTCGATCCTCAAGAAATTGATCGCCTCGTTTCACTCCGAACGCAAATCGTTCCATATTTTAAACAACTAGGTTTTAAATATGTATTAATTGATCTTGAAGGCTACCGCCAGGGCTCATTAAACGAAGTATTAGAGAAAAAAGAAGTCGCCAGGTGAACCATCTGGCGGTTTCTTCCACGTGACTTAAAGGTTATTCAGCTTGATTATTTCCTTTTATACCGGGGGAGCACTTCATCCATAAAGAGGCGGATCCCAGTTAAACCAGGATAATCGACAAAGCGCAGCATGAAGTGCTCCACCCCCAATTGAATATATTGATCTAATCTGGCGGTAACCTCATCCGGTGTACCTATAATGCCTGCTTCAGCATTATAAAAACGGCTGGCCATGGCATTCCTCTGTGCCTCTTCTGATGTATGCGCCACAGATACACAATCTGTGCTGAAGGTTTTGACAATACTACTTGGGTCTCTGCCAACCACCTGGCAGTGTTCATCTAAAACACTTAAAACCTCTTTATACTGCTGTAGAGATAGGCCCACCCCATTCCACCAATCCGCATACTTAGCGACAACTCTTAAGGTTAACTTACGGCCAGAACCACCAATCATAATCGGTGGAATAGGTTCAGGTTTGGGCTCACAGATCGCTTCGTCCACATGATAATACTTTCCATGGAAAGTCATTTTGGGTTGGGTAAACATTCCTCGGATTATTTGTACAGCTTCATCCAATTGCTGGATGCGGATCTGGGCTGATGGATAATCATATCCATAAGATTTATATTCATTCTCTTTCCAACCAGCGCCTATCCCAAGAATAAACCGTCCATCAGAAAGGGTCTGTAAAATGGAAGCCATTTTTGCTATTAGAGCCGGAGGGCGATAGGACTGTGACATCACGATTGTCCCAAAATCCAACTGGGGATATTTGGCACATAAATAGATGAGCGTTGTCAGACATTCAAATGTACCCGTTGTCTGATCCATACTCGGCATCCAGGGTTGAAAATGGTCAGCTACCCAGACGGAATCAAACCTGCCTTGAATTTCGTCCAGGATTGCATAATGCTGATCGCGAAAAGCCAGTGTTGAACTCCCATCAACGGGAAAATCCGGAGTGCGCCAACCAAAATGAACTGTCATGTAAACCACCTATCTTGTAGGAATCAAGGAAACTATTACAACTGACTAATTATATGCTCAATTATAGGATATAAATATACAATAGTATATTCACTGGTTGGCTAATATGCCAATCAATGTTTATTGGTCACTACACAGAGCCTCGTGAAAAGACCCGAATTTTGAGTGTTTGCGGGTGCGGTGCACCCGCAAACACTCAAAATTCAGCAACTTTCTTACCATGGCTGAGCAGTCACCAGTAATTACCTTCTGGAAATAGCATCCGCAATGCAAGCGATGGATGATGAAAGTGCGTTTACAATTTTAAATAAAAGGCAGCTATTGCCAAAATTGTTTAAACAAAATAACCCTTGATTTATCTCCAGTTTTGGCTCTTTAGGATTTCCTTTAGAATGATCCGCATTTTGGGGTATTTCCACGGAAAATTCCATTGAACCGATATTATTGCGGTCATTCCCGATCAGGGATAAAATACAAAACAAATTTGTAACTACTCAGCCATGGGGTGAAAGTTGCCGAAATTGAGGGGTTTGCGCTTGCCTTGAAAGCGCCTACGCCTCAATTTCGGGGTTTTTCACACGAACCTGAGAAGTTACACCAATTTTACCTTTATTGGTAATTCGACTTTAGTAAAAATAGATAACCTCATCAGGATGGTATGATGAATTTCGTTATTTTCTCGCCACATTTTCCCCCAAATTATTATCCATTTTGTGTGAAATTAAAACAGATGGGGGTAAACGTGCTTGGCCTTGCGGATGCATCGTATGACGAGTTACGCCCTGAACTCAAGGCTGCCCTGACTGAATATTACCGGGTTAATAACGCGAATAATTACGAGGAACTCCTGAGGTCATTAGGATATTTCACACACCGTTTCGGGAAAATCGATCGATTGGAATCACAAAACGAATACTGGCTGGAATCGGATGCCAGATTGCGAACAGATTTTAATATTCCCGGGTTACGCACGCAGGATATGCCGAAATTGAAGCAGAAATCCGAGATGAAAAAAATATTCAATCAAGCCAACATCCCCGCGGCCCGTGGTCAAGTTTCAAAGAAGATTGAGGAAGTAAAAGAACTCATTTCAGAATGGGGTTATCCCATTGTGGCGAAACCAGATATCGGTGTTGGAGCTTATAGAACATATAAGATCAGCAACGATTCTGATCTTGGCAATTTTTTCCAGAGACCACCCCTCGTGGATTATATATTTGAAGAATTCATATCGGGAACAATTCAAACATTTGACGGGCTCACCAACCAAAATGGAGAAATCGTTTTCTCCTCTTCGATGGAATATAGTGAAGGTGTGATGGACCTGGTTAACCAAAATCTGGATTTTTGGTACTATACACAACGGAACATCCCAAAGGATCTAGAAAGTTATGGCCAAACATTAGTCGAGGTTTATCAAACCCGAGAACGTTTTTTTCATTTTGAATTCTTTCGCAAGCCAGAAGGCCAATTAATCGCGTTAGAAGTCAATATGCGCCCACCAGGTGGGTTGACCACGGACATGTGGAATTACGCTAATGACATTAATATTTATTATGAATATGCAAATGTTGTGGTGAACAACCAATTTAGTGGGATTGTCAATCGACCTTATTATGTGATCTATATTGGACGCCGAAATAACAAACTTTATCGTCATTCGCATCAGGAAGTCATGACATCATTTCCGGGAAAAATCGTTCACCATGAACCGATCAGCGGTATTTTTGCGTCCGCGATCGGCGATTATGGCTATCTGGCCCGTTCTTCCGACTTAACAGAAGTCGAACAAATTGCCCAATGGGTCCTGGAGAAGGCATAAATTCATGAATGTGGAGTATCACAAGGAATGGAGCCAGTGCCTAAATCAGGAGATGGAATTCAAGGTTTATGGGTCTTCAGGCAAACCTGTGCTTGTTTTCCCAACTCAAGGGGGGCGTTTCTTTGAGTTTGAAGATTTTGGCATGGTGCAGGCTGTCGATCAGCTCATTGGAGGAGGTTTTTATCAATTTTATACTGTAGATAGTATTGATAAACAATCCTGGTCGAACTGGAACATCCTCCCTTATGAGCGGGCTAAACGTCATGAAGATTATGACCGTTATATCACACAGGAGATATCCCCATATATCCAATGTCGTAACAAGCCTGGAACGCTGCTGTTGGCCACAGGATGTAGTATGGGCGGCTATCATGCAACAAACTTCTTTTTCCGCCATCCGGATTTATTTGATAGTTTAATCAGCATGAGCGGGCTTTTTCAGTTAAAATTGTTTGTCGGTGATTACATGGATGACACAGTTTACTTCAATTCCCCTCTTTATTACCTGCGAAATTTAAACGATCCCTGTTATTTAGAAAAATATCGCCATAGCAAGATTATCATTTGTGCTGGCCAGGGTGCATGGGAAGAGGAAATGAACAATGACATTCAGGAGTTGCGCCAGATTCTCGAAGAAAAAAAAGTCCCTGCGTGGATCGATTTATGGGGACATGATGTGAATCACGATTGGCCCTGGTGGCAAAAGCAGTTACCCTACTTTTTAGAAAGTCTAAACAATCAGGACCGCTAATGTCAACTTCCGGAGAACGTGTACTCCAAACAGTAAACTTTCAAACGCCCGACCGTCCTCCAAAAGATCTGGGCGGAATGCGTTCGACGTCCATCAGTGCATTTGCTTACCCCAAACTGGTTAAAGCATTGGGTTTACCTCTTCGTCTCCCTCGGGTTGAAGATACAGGACAAATGCCGGCTCTGCCGAACCTGGACGTGCTTGATGCCATAGGCATTGTTATAGTTTACATACTGGATGGGGTTACCAACGCGGTCGAACCACCTGGTATCTGGCAGCAGTATGATTTTAAGGGTCGTTTACCTGCCCCGGTGCGCTGGCCTAGACGTTTCAACGCCCAACCCGATGGATCGATTCGTAATGGCCGATCGAAAATGTTATCTACTTCATACGTTTTCGACGAAGAGCACGGCGGTAAGCCATTTAATTTAAGCGACAATTTACCCAAAGTAAATTTAAGGTTGCTTCGAAGGAAATTAAAAAACTATCCATTAACGGATGAAAAAATAATCAACCTTAAACGACTCGCTTTACAAGTGCGTCAATCGCCAGATAGAGCAGTATTTTTCAATGGCGGTACTTTGCAAGCGCCGATCGGCGCCGGCGGATGGAACGGCGTCGCGATTTTCCCCATTTTATGTCTACCTGAACCCATTTTTGTCTCGGAGGTGCATGAGATTGTGACGCAGAACACCTTAGAAAATATCCAGGCATTCCTCCCAGAAATCCGCGATAACATCGATATCATCATGTTAACCGCAC
>Ga0066793_10000309_pt1 | contig 18445 bp, 14 predicted proteins | sample PersoiDNA2013189_FD_83876 | JGI IMG/M metagenome (GOLD analysis project Ga0066793, IMG submission 83876) | Permafrost soil microbial communities from the Arctic, to analyse light accelerated degradation of dissolved organic matter (DOM) -... | ecosystem: Environmental > Terrestrial > Soil >... | reverse complement strand
GGCGGATGACGTCCTGCGCCCGCGTGTCCTTGAGGTGACGCAGGCGAAACTCCACCGGATCGAGCTTCGCGGCAAGTGCCAGCTCGTCCATGAAGCTCTCGATGGAAAAAATGTTCATGTAGGCGCCGAGCGAGCGTAGCGCGGACACCCGCAGCGGCATCCTCGGGATGAAATGATGGGCGACTCGGGTGTTGGCGATGTCGTAGAGCGGCACCGCATTGCGATCTCCGCCCCCCTCGGGTTGCGGAATAGGCTTCGGCGTCGGCAGCGCAAAGGGGCTTGGCAAGAGCCACGCCGCGGCGAGATTGCCGGCCGCTCCCGGCCGCGAGGAATGCGTCCCCGTCCACACGTCGAACTGCCAATCGGTGATCGTGCCTTGCCCGTCGAGGGTCGCCTTGGCGGTGGTGAGCATCGCCGACCCGTAGGGCTCCCAGAGATGCTCGTGCTCGCGCATCCATTGCACGCGCACCGGCCGGCCGGGTATCGCGACCGCGATCAGCGCCGCGTCCGCCGCGGCGTCGTCGGCGGCGTTGTGGCCGTAGCAACCGGAGCCCTCCATGTGAACGCAGCGCACCGAATCCGCGGGCAGTCGCAGCATCTCGGCGAGCGCGCCTTTCAGTGGATAGACGCCCTGGCTGTGGGTCCATACGGTCAGCTTGTTGGCCTCAAACAATGCCACGGCGCACGACGGGCCGATCGCAGCGTGCATCTGATACGGTCGCCGATAGCTCGATTCGACGCTCCAGGGCTTGGCGCCGGGCGTTGCGTCGCCGCGAATCTGGTAATCGTCGTGCGGCAGGCTTTGCAGCTCGGCGTACACGTCGGATTGCGGGGAGAGGGTCGCTTGCTCGTCCCAACGCGCGCCGCGGGATAGCGCCTGCATCGCGCCGATGGCCTGATACTCACCCTCCGCGATGACGGCGACGAAGCTGCCGTCGCGAACGACTTTGAGCACGCCGGGCATCTTTTCCGCAGCGCTGCTGTCCAGCGCTCTTAGCCGCGCGCTATAGCTCGGCGGGCGCACGACGCGCGCGTGCGCCATGTTGGGAAGGCGCAGATCCTGCACATATGCCACCGCGCCGGTGACTTTGCCCGGAATATCGACCCGCGGCAGCGCCTTGCCGACGACGGCCCGATGCTTCGGATCGCGCAGCTTCGATTGCGCCTGCGCCGGAACGTGAAGCGTCTGGCCGGCGACGAGCTCGGCGTAGGCAACGCTGCGACCGTCCGCGGCGCGGACCCTGCCATCCTGTACCACCAGGCTGTCGGCCGGCACACCGAGTCGTGACGCGGCAATGCCGACCAGCATCTCGCGCACCTGCGCCGCCGCATTCATGATCGCCGTGCCGCTGTCCTTCATCGAATTGCTGCCCGCGGTGTAGCCTTCATTGGGCGTGCGCGAGGTGTCGGCGGTGACCAGCTGGATGCGCGCCGGGGCGACAAAGAGCTCCTCCGCGGCGAGCTGAATGAGCGCCGTCTTGACGCCTTGTCCGAATTCCACCTTGCCGGTAAAGACGGTAATCGTTCCGTCGGCGTCGACGCGAATCCAGGCGTCGAGCACCGAGGTGTCCTTGAGGCTTCCGGGTAAGGTCGGCGCGCGCGCTGTCTGAGGACCCTGCCCGGAACTCAAGCGCGGCAGCAACGCGAAGCTGACGACGAGCGCGCCCGCCCCGGCGACGAACTCGCGCCGCGAGAGACGCAGACCCGGGCCGATCGCCTGGGAACGCACGCGCAAGGACGAAGGCTTGTCGTTCACCGTCACGCCGGCTTCCCGCCAGGAATCGCGCCTTGGATCGTCTTCGACGCGCGGCGGACGGCACGCAGGATGCGCATGTGCGTTCCGCAGCGGCACAGACCCGGGTTCATGTGGGTGCGGATCTGCTCGTCCGAGGGCGATGGGTTGCGCTCGAGGAGGGCCTGCGCACGCATGATCATCCCCGGAATGCAGTAGCCGCACTGCGCCGCCTGCTCGTCGATGAATGCCTGCTGCAGCGGCCCCGGCTGCGCGGCGGTGCCGAGGCCTTCCAGGGTCTTGATCGCCCGACCTTGCAACTAGAGGATCGGCGTAAGGCACGAATAGACCGCTTCGCGGTCGACCATGACCGTGCACGCGCCGCATTGCCCGAGCCCGCAGCCGAATTTGGCGCCGTTGAGCTTCAGCTCGTTGCGCAACACGTAAAGGAGCGGCGTCTTCGGGTCGACATCGACCTCGTGCGCCCGGCCATTGACGTTGAGTGTGATCATGATGGCTTCCGGTCTTCGCCTACCTGCTCGCGCTTGGCTTTGGTGACCTCGCCGCCGACATCTTGCCACGGCGGCGCGCGGCCGAATCGTGTGCGCAGGAACGCGACCAGCGACGCGATCTGCGCGTCGTCGAGTGAGCCGCGAAAAGCCGGCATCAGCTCGCCTGTTTCGCCCTCGCGTGGATGGATGCCGTCGAGGGTCACCCGAATCAGGTTGGCGGGCGTCGTGTCGGTCACCGAGGTGCTATAGGCGAGCGCGATGCCGCGCTGACCTTCGTCGTGACAGTCGGCGCAGGCGGTGCGATAGATCGCGTCGCCATCGTTGGCTTGACGGGCATCGGTTGGCGCGTCCTCGCCGCGCGCGGATGCACCCCCACCGGCTGCGCCGGGAGCATTGCCGGCGGCGGTCGCGCGCGCGCCCGCGCTGGCTCCCATGCGCGCCGCGATATAGACGGCGATGGCATTCACCTCGGGCTCGGGCACGGCCGAAAGATTGTGCGCGACCGTCGCCATCGTGTCGGCAGCCGTGCCATGCGCGGCATCGAAACCCGTTCGCAGATACGTGACCAGCTGCGCGACCGTCCACAACGAAGGCGCCGGAGAGGTTTCATTGAGGGCGGGCGCTCGCCAGCCGTCGACGGTCCCGCCGGCGAGATCCTCCCGCTCCTTTTCGGCGCCGAGCGCGTTGCGCGGCGTGTGGCAGGCGCCGCAGTGACCCAGGCCATCGACCAGATAGCGCCCGCGGTTCCAGCTTGCGTCATGGCCGGCGTCGGGGGCGAGCGCTCCGGACTTGAAGTACAGCGCCTTCCAGACGGCGATGGCCGATCTCGGCACGAGTATGCGGTTGGCAGGTGTCTGCGCACGCACCGGATCGCGCGTCATGAGGAAGGCGTAAATGGCGTTGACGTCGTCGTCGGCGACATGCGTGAAGTGGTCGTACGGAAATGCCGGATAGAGATGACGCCCCTCTCTGTCGACGCCTTGATGCATCGCGCGCAGAAATTCTGACCGCGACCAGCGACCGATGCCGGTTTCCGGATCGGGCGTGATGTTGGTGGCGTAGATCGTTCCGAAAGGTGTCGACAGCGGCCGCCCGCCGGCAAAGGTCCTGCCGTTGGAGGCGGTGTGACAGGTGTTGCAGTTGCCGATCGCCGCCAGCCATGCGCCCGTGGCCACGAGCGTCGGATCGTACATTGCATTGGGCGCAGGCGAAGCCGCGCCCACGGGAGACGCATGGCGGCCGATGGCCAAAGCGAGGGTGAGCGCCACCGCGAGCGCGCCGATCAAGGCCAGCGTAATCTTCCGGGGGCTGGTGCGCTCAGCGGACTCGCTCATGCTTCGACTCCAGCGCGCTCCTTGTTGCCGATGAGTCTTGGTCAATTTACTCTCCGTCAACGTACTCTCGCAGCTCGCCAACGGCAATCAAGCAAAGAAAGTGCCCGCAATCTGAGACCCATAATCGATTGTGAATCAAGCGCCAACCCGCGTCACGGCCCTTCCACGCCTGCAAGATCTTCTACGGTGGGTAAGAATTGCATTGCCCGCGCTAAAGGACGGTCCGCCAAGGCTTAAGCGCACCATGAAACCGACATGAGCGAATCGCCGGAGCCAACCGGCGCGGCGACGAGCCGCGCGCGAATGCAAACGTGGGGGTTGATCGGCATCTCGCTTGCGCTCTACGGGGTGCTCCGTTTCGTGTTCGGACCGCTGCCGCAGGACCCGGCGTATCACATTCTTGCTGACACTCGGCGTTGCGGATTTATTCCGCGCGCAGGCGACATGTTGACCAATCTTTCCATCCTGGCGGCCGGGGTCGCCGGCTTGTTGCTGTGGCGCCGCGTGCATGTCGAGCCTCGGGAACGTGCGGCTTACGCGCTGCTCGTCGCGGGCATGCTGCTGACCGCGCTCGGGTCCGCGTATTACCACTGGGCGCCGGGCGATGCGCGCCTGGTCTGGGATCGCTTGCCGATGACGCTGGTGCTGGCGGCCTTGCTCACCTTTCTGCTCGCGGATCGCATCGATCCGCTATTCGCCAGTGTCGCGCTGTGGCCCATTGCGGCGCTGGGCGCGGCAAGCGTCCTGTGGTGGGCATGGACCCGCTGGCAGGGAGCCGACGACCTGCGCCTGTACCTGATCGTGCGCGTCGGCACGGGTGTCGCCATCGCCTTTCTGCTGCTGTTGCGGCGCGGACGATATACGGCCGCGCCTTGGCTGTGGGCCGCGCTTGCGCTCGATATCGTCATGACGGTGGCGGAGCGCCTGGACAACGAGATTTACTCCGCGACCGGCATGTTCGTTTCCGGGCACAACGTCAAGCATCTCCTTGCCGGCGTGCTGCTGGGATGCACGCTCGCCTGGCTGGTGCTGCGCGAGCCGTTGCCAACTTCCAGCGATCGGCCCCGACACTCGTACCCACTGCGACACCGGGCGGCGCGGCAACCGGCTTTTACAGCGACGCGCACATCGGTTATTGTCGCTGCCAGAGACAAAGCAGCAAACGTAAACAGTCAGCGTTGAGCGCAGGAGGTGTGATGTGACAATGCGCATGATCGGGCGCTTCATGTGTGCCCTTGTTATTGCATTGGCGATTCAGGCGCAGGCGCAGGCGCAGACGCCGGCGCCGGCACAGACGCCGCCACCGCCGACGGCTCTTCGCGTCATCACTTTCAACGGAGGCTGGAATCTTCCGCTCTGGGCGGCTCAACGGCAAGGCTTCTTCGAGGCCAACGGCGTCGCCGTGCAATTGAGTTATACGCCGTCGTCCGAGGCGCTGGTCACCGGGTTGTTCGATGGACGATACGACATCGCGCTTGCCACCATCGACAACTTCATCGCCTACCAGGAAGGGCAAGGCGAAGTGAAGATTTCCGGGGAGCCCGATCTTTTTTCGTTTATGGGCGGCGACGGAGGCTTTCTTTCGGTCGTCGCGTCTCCCGGCGTCAAGTCGTTTGCCGATCTCAAGGGCAAGACCTTGTCCGTCGACGCGATGACCAACGGCCTCGCTTTCGTTTTGCGCGAATTGCTCGAGCGCAACGGGGTCGTCGAGTCCGACGTGACCTTCGTTCGTGCGGGCGGCACGCCCAACCGCTATCGCGACCTGATCGCGGGAAAGCACGCCGCGACGCTGCTGCGCACCCCGTTCGAGCTTCTCGCGCGCAATCGCGGTTTCAATCAGCTGGCGACGGCCGAGTCGCTCGGCGCGTACGAAGGCACGGTGGGTGCAGCGCGGCGATTGTGGGCGCGCAGCCACGAAGACGCGCTCATCGGCTTCTTGCGCGGTTATCGCGCCGGCGTAGAGTGGCTGTACGACCGGGCAAACCGGGAGGTCGCGGAGGCGATGCTCGTCGCCAACATCCGCGACATGACTCCCGCGCTGGCGAAACAGTCATACGAGCTGCTCCTTGCCGACAAGGGCGGGTTGGCGCGCGAAGTAGCGCTGGATATCGACGGCATCCGCACCGTATTGCAGCTCCGCAGCAAATTCGGCAGCCCGCAAAAGACACTGAACGATCCGATGAAATACATCGACCTGTCCTATTACGACAAGGCATTCGGGAAACGCTAGCGGCGCGAGCTACCGGACGAGGGGCCCCGCGAAGCGGGGATCGGCCGGGAATTGCGAGTCGACGCATGAGGCCGACACTCGATGGTTAATGTTGCGTTGCGGCTGAAGGAGGCCGAGGCGAGCGATGGCAAAAAAACGTAAAGACCCGAAGATCGTCCGCCCGGACGACATCGACCCTCATCACCGCTGGGATCGTCCGCTCCAATCGCCCGGACATACCCAGGTCGATTTCGAGGAGCGCGTCAACTTCAGGCGGCTGCACGATTACCGTCTGGCGCGAACGCGCGCCGCGCTGGCGAATTCGGGGCTGGGGGCGCTGCTCTCGTTCGACCAGCACAATATCCGCTACACCACCAGCACCGTCATCGGCGAATGGGCACGCGACAAGCTGACGCGCTATTCGCTGCTCACCGGCAACGGCGACCCTTACATCTGGGATTTCGGCTCCGCCGCCAAGCATCATCGCCTGCATGCTCCGTGGCTCGCGCACGACCATTGCCGCGCCGGCTTGCTCGGCTTGCGCGGCGCGGTCGGCGGCGACATCACGCTCTTCCGCGACGCCGCGCGCGAGATCAAATCGATACTCGATGCCGAGGGCGTGGGGAAGATGCCGCTCGGTCTCGACGTGGTCGAGCCCCCGATGCTGTTCGAGCTGCAGAAGCTCGGGATCGAAATCCGCGACGGGCAGCAAACGATGCTGGCGGCGCGCGAAGTCAAGAACATCGACGAGCTGACGTTGCTCAACATGGCCGCGGCGATGGTCGACGGCGTGTATCAGGACATCGCCGAGGCGCTCAAGCCCGGCGTGAAAGAAAGCGAGATCGTCGCGCTGGCCACCGGACGCCTTTACGGCATGGGATCCGACTGCGTCGAGGCGATCAACGCCATCTCGGGCGAGCGCTGCAGCCCGCATCCGCATAACTTCACTGACCGCCTGATCCGTCCCGGCGACCAGGCCTTCTTCGACGTCATCCAGTCGTTCATGGGCTACAGGACCTGCTACTACCGCACCTTCAACGTCGGCCGTGCGACAGCGTCGCAACGCACTGCGTACCGCAAGGCGCGCGAGTGGATGGATCGCACCATCGACTTGCTGAAGCCGGGTGTCGGCACCGACAAGATCGCGCGCTCGCTGCCGACGGCGAAGGACATCGGATTCGCGAGCGAAATGGACGCGTTCGGACTCAACTTCTGCCACGGGCTGGGCCTCGGCCTGCACGAGCGGCCACTGGTGTCGCGCCTGAACTCGCTCAAGGAGCCGATCGAGCTCAAGGCCGGGATGGTCTTCGCGGTGGAAACCTATTGCCCGGCAAGCGACGGCATCTCCGCGGCGCGCATCGAGGAGGAAGTCATACTCACGCCTTCCGGGCCGAAGATCATCTCCCTGTATCCTGCGGAAGAGCTGCCGATTGCCAATCCGTATTAAGGCGCACCCAGTGCAGAGTTCAACGAAAGAATAAGTGACAGAGCAAAAATTGAAGGTTGGCTGGATCGGCGCCGGCCGCATGGGCTACGAAATGGCGTCGCGGCTGGCCAAGGGCGGCGCCGACGTCACGGTCTGGAACCGCACGCGCGACAAGGCCGAGCCTCTAAGCCAATACGGTGCGAAGATTGCGACGGCGCTACCCGAGCTTGCCGCCTGCGACATCGTGTTCTGCATGGTGTCGACCTGGGATGACGTCAGGCAAGTCATCGCCGGTCCGGACGGGCTGTTGTCGGGCAGCGGAGCGCTGCCGCGCATGGTCATTGAGTGCTCGTCGATCTCGCTCGAAGGCTCGGCCGAGCTGCGCGCACTCCTAAGGGAGCGCGGCGTCGAGCTGCTGGCGGCGCCGGTTTCGGGAAACGCGAAGGTGATCAAGGCCGGCAAGCTTTCGTTCGTCTGCTCCGGGCCGAAGGCGGCGTACGACGCGGCACTGCCGTTTCTCAAGATGATCGCTCCCGCGGCAAGCTACGTCGGCGAGGGCGAGCTCGCGCGCATCGTCAAGATCTGTCACAACGTTTTTCTGGGCGTGGTGACGCAGTCGCTCGCCGAGATCACGGTGCTGGCGCAAAAGGCCGGCGTGCCGCGGCACGCCTTCCTGGATTTCCTGAACCAGAGCGTCATGGGCTCGGTCTTCACGCGCTACAAGACGCCGGCCTTCGTCAACCTCGACTTCAAGGTGACGTTCACGCCGTACCTCCTGCGCAAGGACCTCGACCTCGGGCTGGACGCGGCGCGCCGCTACGGCGTGCCGATGCCGCTGGCGTCGATCACTCGCGACGCGGTGCAGACCTTGATCGGTCGCGGCACGACCGAAGAAGATTTTGCCAAGCTGCTGGTGCTGGAAGCCGAGGCGGCCGGTCTCAAGCTTGAGCCGGAAGATATTCCGGTGAGCGACGGTTTGTAGTGATCGCATACATTCGGCACGGTGAAAATGCGTGACGCCGGGAACCTTAATGTCGTCATTCCCGCGGAAGCGGGAATCTAGTGTCTTTTTGACAAACGCCGCTGGATCCCCGCTTTCGCGAGGACGACGATTGTGTTGAAGGAGCCAAGCATGAAATTTGCACATCACTTTGCGGCGTTCGCTCTTGCGATGTTGTGGCCGCTACTGGCAATTGGACAACCCGCCGGACAACCGTATCCCAGCAAGCCGGTGCACGTCATCGTGCCGTTCACCGCCGGCAGCGCGACCGACATCCTGGCGCGCACTTTCGGGCAGAAGCTCTCCGAGCTTTGGGGCCAGCCGGTCGTCGTGGAAAACCGCGCCGGTGCCGGCGGGACCATCGGTGCGGCCGTCGTCGCCAAGTCACCCGCCGACGGGTACACGCTGCTGGTGCATTCCGCGGCGCATGCCTACAACCCGTCGATCTATCCCAACCTGCCGTTCGACACGGCCAAGGATTTCGTCGAGGTCGTGCCGCTCGCCGGGCAGCCGAATGTGCTGGTGGTCGCGCCCTCGATCGGCGTCAAGTCCGTCGCTGAACTGATCGCGCTCGCCAAGCAGAAACCGGGGCAACTGAATTTCGGCTCGGCGGGCACCGGCAGCGGCACCCATATCAATGCCGAAAAGTTCAAGCTCGCCGCGGGGATCGACGTGCTCCATATTCCCTACAAGGGAACGCCCGAAGCGCTGACCGACACGATGGCGGGGCGGGTCACCTATTTCTTCTCGCCCATTTCCGCCGCCTTGCCCAACGTGCGCGAGGGCAGGCTGCTGGCGCTCGGCGTGAGCACGGCAAAACGCTCGGCGGCGCTGCCCAACGTGCCGACCATCGCCGAGTCGGGGCTTCCGGGGTTCGACTACAACCTTTGGGTCGGCGTCTTCGCGCCCGCCGGAACGCCGCCCGACATCGTCGACAAGATCAACAAGGACGTGGCCAGATTGCTGCAATCCGCCGAGGTCAAGGAACGGTTCGCCAACCTCGGCGCCGAGCCGATGCCGATGACTCCTGCCGAGTTCAAGAATTTCGTGCGCGCGGAAATCGACGAGTCGGCCAAGGTGATCAAGACCGCCGGCATTAAGGCACAGTAGAAATCTCGAATTCACTTAGCAACCCTGCGCGAGCCTCGCGCCACCGGACACTGCAGCTTCGGGAGTCGTTGTCGCCATCTGGCAAAAGACATACCATAGCCGCGCAGCGCGACGTCCGGGTCGATCGCCTGCCGACGAGTAGGCGAGGAGGACATGGAAGCAAAGCTGGCGACGTTCCCGCGCTTGTTGCTCGAGCACGCGCACGTGCGTGGTGAACGTCCCGCAACGCGCGAAAAAGATCTCGGTATCTGGCAGACGTGGACCTGGGCGCAGGTCGCCGACGAGGTGCGCGCGCTCGCCTGCGGGCTCGCCGCGCTCGGGTTCAAGCGCGGCATGCGGCTGGCGATCATCGGCGACAACCGGCCGCGTCTGTACTGGTCGATGACCGCGGCGCAGGCACTGGGAGGCATCGCAGTGCCGATGTATCAGGACGCGCCGGCGGCGGAGTTCGCTTATGTGCTGAACGACGCCGAGATCGTTTACGCCATCGTCGAGGACCAGGAGCAGGTCGACAAGATCCTCGAAGCAGCGCCGCAGGTACCGAGCCTGAAGCACATCTATTACGACGATCCCCGGGGGTTGCGCAACTACGAGGGTGTGACGAGCATCGATCGGTTGCAGGAGATCGGACGCGAGTTCGATCTCACGCACCCCGACTTTTACAACGACGAGGTCGCAAGGGGCCGGCCCGGCGACGTGTCGATCGTGCTCTACACCTCCGGCACAACCGGCAAGCCGAAGGGAGTTTGCCAGACCCACGCCGCGTTCATCGTTTCGGCGCAGGGCGGCTGCGGTTTCGACAAGCTCGACTCCCGCGACAGCATCCTCTCCTACCTGCCGATGGCGTGGGTGGGCGATCATCTTTTCTCGTACGCCCAATGGCTGGTAGCGGGCTTGACGATCAATTGCCCGGAGTCGGGCGACACCGTCATGACCGACCTGCGCGAGATCGGGCCGAGCTATTATTTTGCGCCGCCGCGGGTGTTCGAGAATCTGCTCACGCAGGTCATGATCCGCATGGAGGACGCGAGCGCGATCAAGCGTGGATTGTTCCGCTACTTCACCGGCGTCGCCCGGCGCTGCGGCGCGGCGATACTCGACCGCAAGCCGGTGACGGTGGGAGATCGGGTTCTGTACGCGATCGGGAACTTACTGATCTACGCACCCTTGCGCAACGTTCTCGGCATGAGCCGCATCCGCGTCGCGTATACGGCGGGCGCCGCCATTGGACCCGACTTGTTTCGCTTCTATCGCTCGATCGGGATCAACCTGAAGCAGCTCTACGGCTCGACCGAGACCTGCGCCTACGTTTGCCTTCAGCCCGACGGCGGGGTCAAGTTCGACACCGTCGGCCAGGCAGCGCCGGGGGTCGAGATCAAGATCGCCGAGGGCGGGGAAGTGCTGGTGCGCGGTCCGATGCTGCTCAAGGAATACTACAAGCGGCCCGATGCGACCGCGGAATCCATCGACAGCGAGGGTTTTTTTCACACCGGAGATGCGGGCCTCATCGACGACAGCGGGCAGCTCAAGATCATCGACCGCGCCAAGGACGTCGGCAAGATGAACGGCGGCGCAATGTTCGCGCCGAACTATATCGAGAACAAACTCAAGTTCTTCCCGCACATCAAGGAGGCGGTGGTGTTCGGCAACGGCCGCGATACGGTGTGCGCGTTCATCAACATCGACATGGGCTCGGTCGGCAACTGGGCCGAGCGCCGCGGCATCGCTTACTCGGGCTATACCGACCTGGGTGCGAAGGCGGAGGTCTATCGGTTGATCGGCGAATGCGTGGAGCAGGTCAACACCGAGCTCGCGCGCGAGGGCCCGCTCTCGGCGTCGCAGATTCATCGCTTCATCATCCTGCACAAGGAGCTCGACCCCGACGACGACGAGCTCACGCGCACGCGCAAAGTGCGCCGCAGCTTCATTGCCGACAAGTATGGGGTGTTGATCGACGCGCTGTATTCGGACAAGAACGTGCAGCACATCGAGACGCTGGTGAAGTTCGAGGATGGCCGCAGCGGCATGGTTGCCGCCGACCTGAGAATCGAGGAGGTGAAAACCCTGCCCGCTGTCCCCGCGCGGGAGGCAGCATGAGGGCCGGGATCTCGGCATGACACCGGCTCGAAGCAGCGGTGCGGTTCTGCTTGCGGTCGACAATATCTCGCTTTCGTTCGGCGGAGTGAAGGCACTGACCGGAATAACCTTCGACGTTCGCGAAAGGGAAATCCGCGCCATCATCGGCCCCAACGGCGCCGGCAAGAGCTCGATGCTGAACGTGATCAACGGCGTTTATCACCCGCAGCAGGGAACAATCACCTTTCGCGGCGAGGTCCGGCGCGACATGAACACGCACAGGTCCGCCGCGCAGGGCATTGCGCGCACGTTCCAGAACATCGCACTGTTCAAGGGGATGTCGGTCCTCGATAACATTCTGACCGGACGTAATCTCAAGATGCATGCGACTCTCATCGAGCAGGCGATCTACCTCGGCCGCGCGCGGCGCGAGGAGCTCGAGAACCGACGCAAGGTCGAGGAGGTCATCGATTTTCTGGAAATCCAGCACATCCGCAAGACGCCGGTGGGGAAGTTGCCGTATGGATTGCAAAAGCGCGTCGAGCTCGCCCGCGCGCTGGCCGCGGAACCGATCTTGCTGCTGCTCGACGAACCGATGGCGGGAATGAACATCGAGGAAAAACAGGACATGTGCCGCTTCGTGCTCGACGTCAACGAGCAGTTCGGGACAACGATCGTGCTGATCGAGCACGACATGGGTGTGGTCATGGACATCTCCGACCGCGTGATAGTGCTCGATTACGGCAAGAAGATCGGTGATGGCACGCCCGACGAGGTGCGGGGCAACCAGGCAGTGATCGACGCGTATCTGGGCGTGGCGAATTGAGCAGAGTGCGGACGAATCTCGGGGCTGATCGCATATGCAGTTCTTCTTCGAAGTCCTGATCGGCGGGCTGCTCTCCGGCGTGATGTATTCGCTCGTCGCGCTCGGGTTCGTGTTGATCTACAAGGCGTCGGGAGTATTCAACTTCGCGCAGGGCGCAATGGTGTTTCTCGCGGCACTGACATATGTCGGCCTGCTTGAGCAGGGGCTGCCCGCGTTGGCGGCTCTGCCAGCCACCCTCGCAGTGATGGTGGTGTTGGCGCTGGTCATCGAGCGCGTGGTGTTGCGTCCATTGGTCAATCAGCCGCAGATCACGCTGTTCATGGCGACGATCGGGCTCACGTTCTTCATCGAGGGTCTCGCGCAAATAGTGTGGGGCGCCAACGTACGCGGGTTGGATCTCGGACTTCAGGACGAGCCCATTCAGTGGGTGACGGACACAACGGGTATGGTCGTCTCGAAGTTCGACCTCGTGGCCGCCGGCGTGGCGGCGATCCTCGTAACGCTGCTCGCGTTGTTTTTCAACCGAACGAGGATCGGGCGGGCACTGCGCGCGGTGGCCGATGATCATCAGGCGGCGCTGGCCGTCGGCATCCCCTTGCAGCAGATCTGGGCGATTGTGTGGGGTGTGGCCGGCGCCATCGCGCTGGTCGCCGGTCTTCTTTGGGGTGCGCGTAACGGAGTCCAGTACGCGCTGACCTTCGTTGCGTTGAAGGCGCTGCCGGTACTGATCCTGGGTGGCTTCGAGTCGATTCCAGGCGCCATCGTCGGCGGCCTTATTATCGGCGCGTCGGAAAAGCTCGCGGAAGTCTATCTCGGTCCGTTTGTTGGCGGCGGCATCGAAGGCTGGTTCCCCTATGTCCTCGCCCTCCTGTTCCTGCTGATCCGGCCCGAGGGCTTGTTCGGTGAGAAGATCATTCGCCGCATTTGACCGCCACGCTATTCAGGATCGTGCATGTTCTATCGGGAAGCAGGCCAGTTCAAGACGTCTTACCAGGCGGACGTTGCGATTTTCCCGATCCGGCAGGACCGGATCGCTATCGCGCTGATCGCGGTCACCGCCTTCATCGCCATTCCGCTGCTGGCTACACCTTATGTGTTCACCGGAATCCTGATCCCCTTTCTGATCCTTTCGCTCGCCGCGATCGGACTTAATGTCCTGACCGGCTATGCCGGCCAGCTATCGCTCGGCACCGCGGCTTTCATGGCGGTAGGCGCGTTCGCATCGTACAACTTCATGCTGCGCGTTCCCGGAATGCCGATTCTTCTTGCGTTCATCGGCGGCGGCACGATCGCGGCGCTCGTGGGGATCCTGTTCGGCCTGCCCAGCCTGCGCATTCGCGGTTTCTATCTCGCGGTGGCGACCCTGGCCGCGCAATTCTTCATCCTCTGGTTCCTGACCAAGGTCGGCTGGGTCACGAATTACAGCTCTTCGGGCGTGATTACTGCCCAACCGATCGTCATTCTTGGCTATGCGTTTACCACTCCCCCGGCAAAATATCTGCTGGTGCTGTCGATCGTGACATTGATGGCGCTTGCGGCGAAGAATATGGCCCGGGGCAACGTGGGCCGCTCGTGGATGGCTGTGCGCGACATGGACGTCGCGGCAGAGGTGATCGGCATCCGCCCAATGCGCGCGAAGTTGCTGGCGTTCGCGGTGAGCTCTTTCTATTGTGGGGTGGCGGGCGCGCTGTTCGCGTACGCGTACCTGGGAACCGTCGAGCCGGAGGCCTTCAACCTCGACCTGTCGTTCCGCATCCTGTTCATGGTGATCATCGGAGGCATGGGTACGATCCTGGGATCATTCCTCGGTAGCGCTTTCGTCACGCTGCTGCCTGTGCTGCTCAGCGTGACCGTGCGTTATCTCGACAGCAACCTGAATCTGCACATCGCCGAAAGCGCGATTTCCAACCTCGAATTGATGGTGTTCGGCGGCCTCATCATCTTCTTTCTGATCGTCGAGCCGCATGGTCTCGCGCGGCTCTGGCAGATTGCGAAGGAAAAGCTTCGCCTGTGGCCGTTCCCGCACTGATTTCGCGCAGTCGTCCTATGGCGGGAGGGCCGTCGAGGGGTACTATGCGAGGTTGTCCCAGTTTGATTGATTCCGGCCGATGGTGCCGGTACGCGGAATTGCAGGCTGTTTAAATACGGATGTGTCAGGAGGAACAAATGAAGGCGATCAAGAAGGTGTTGTTGGGCATCGCGCTGCTCGCGGTAACAACGGCGGCCAGTGCGCAGAAAGAACAGTACATCCCGGTTCTGTCCTATCGGGTGGGACCCTATGCGGCAGGCGGGTCCGGCTACTATGGCGGAGCGATCGACTACTGGACGCTGGTCAACATGTCCGGTGGCGTGAACGGCGTGAACCTGAAGTGGGAGGAATGCGAGACGGAGTACAACGCTTCCAAGGGCGTGGAATGTTACGAGCGGTTGAAGAAGAACCATGGCGGGGCCTCAACCGTGGATCCGCTGTCGACTGGCATCGCCTACGGCCTCTTCAGTCGCGTCGCCGAGGACAAGATTCCCATGACGACCTTCGGCTACGGCCTCGCGAGCTCCGCCGACGGCCGCGTCTACGATTGGGTATTTCCGCTCGGCACAACCTACTGGGACCAGATGGCGGCGATGATCGCCTATCTCGGCCAGAAGGAAGGCGGGCTCGACAAGCTGAAGGGCAAGAAGATCGCGTTCCTTTACCACGACTCGGCGTACGGCAAGGAACCGATCCCGGTGCTCGACGCGCTGTCGGCCAAGCTCGGCTACGATGTCCTTAAGATTGCGGTCACCCCGCCCGGGCAGACGCAGGAATCGCAGTGGCTGCAGATCCGCCAGGCCAAGCCCGACTACGTGATCGTGTGGACGTACGGCGTCATGAGCACGGTGGCGTTGAAGACGGCTGCAAAGACCGGTTATCCGCGCGACAAGCTGCTGGGTGTATGGTGGGCCGCCTCGGAAGAAGACATGGTCCCTGCCGCCGATGCCGCCAAGGGTTACGTCAGCGCCACGTTTTCCGCGCAGGGCACCAATTTCCCGGTGGTACAGGACATCAAGTCGAAGGTCTACGGCGCCAAGAAGGGCAACCTCGAGGACCCGGCGCGGCTCGGCAACGTCATGTACAACCGCGGTGTCACCTACGGCATGATCGTGGTCGAGGCGCTGCGCATCGCGCAGGCCAACTACGGCAAAGGCAAGGTGATGACGCCACAACAGCTGCGCTGGGGGTTCGAGCATCTGGACCTGACCGAAAGCCGCATCAAGGAACTCGGCGCCGCCGGGCTCTTTCCGCCGATCAAGACGAGCTGTGCCGACCACGAAGGGTCGGGCATGGTGAAATTTCAGCGCTGGGACGGTACCGGCTTCAAGCAGGTCACGCCGTTCATGGCGGGCGACCGCGACATGGTGCGAAAGATGGTCGAGGAGTCCGCGGGCAAGTACGCCGCGGAAAAGAAAATCGCCCTTCGCGACTGCGCGAAGGAGAACTAGTCGGTCGCGCGGAGGTGCCGCCCCGGGCGGCGCATCCGCTCGGGGCGTGAAACTTGCCAGTGGGATCGCCAGCGTTGCCGCTCCCGCTGGCCAATCCTGCCGGCACCGCGACGGCTGATTGAGGCTACAGCGAGTTTCATTCTTCACATGAGCCACTCGTACGGACGCTTGTTTGCCCGATGACCGCCACCGTATCCGCCGCCGCGCGCGGTCTTTCGGTCAACAATATCGAGGTCATCTACGACCACGTCATTCTCGTCTTGAAGGGAGTGTCGCTGGAAGTTTCGCAAGGGAAGATCGTGGCGCTGCTGGGCGCGAACGGCGCCGGCAAGACCACGACGCTGAAGGCAATCTCGAACCTCCTCGGCGCGGAGCGCGGCGACGTCACCAAGGGGACGATCGAGTTCATGGGGCGCCGTGTCGACAAGCTCACCCCGAATGAGCTGGTGAAGATGGGCGTTTGCCAGGTCATGGAGGGACGCCACTGCTTCGCGCACCTGACGGTGGAGGAGAATCTCCTCACCGGAGCATTCACCCGCAAGATTTCGCGTGTGGAAACACGCGATGCACTGGAAAAAGTCTACCGTTATTTCCCGCGCCTCAAGCAGCGACGCACAAGTCTCGCCGGCTATACCTCCGGCGGGGAGCAGCAGATGACCGCGGTGGGCCGGGCGCTGATGGCGCAACCGTCGATGATCCTGCTCGATGAGCCTTCGATGGGGCTCGCGCCGCAAATCGTCGAGGAAATCTTCGAAATCATCCGCGACCTGAACAAGAACGAGCAGGTGAGCTTCCTTCTTGCGGAACAGAACACCAACGTTGCGCTTCGCTTCGCCGACTACGGATACATACTCGAGAACGGCCGGGTGGTGATGGACGGCGCGGCGGACGAATTGGCGCGAAACGAGGACGTGAAGGAGTTCTACCTCGGCCTGTCGAGCGCCGGCCGCAAGAGCTTCCGCGACGTGAAGCACTACCGTCGCCGCAAGCGCTGGCTCGCGTGAGCGAGAGCGGCGGGCGAACCGCGTCAGCCGGCGAAGCATTCCACACTGATGTCCTTCAGCCAGGACTGGTTCTCGCAGCACATCCCGATCTGGACTCGGCTGCTGCAGGAATTCAAGGGCAGAGCGGGCCTTCGCGTGCTGGAAATCGGCACTTTCGAGGGCAGATCGACGTGCTGGCTGCTCGAAAACATCATCACCGGCGAGGGCGCGCATATCGACTGCATCGACACCTTTGAAGGCGCCGAGGATATGGTCGCGCTCAAGCTCGACATGAGCAATATGCGCGACCTATTCGAGTCCAACATCGCGCCCTGGCGCGACCGGGTGTCGGTTTATGCAGGCGAGAGCGCTACCGTGCTTCGCGGACTTTCAGGCCCGTTCGACCTGGTGTATGTCGACGGGTCGCACCGGGCGGCCGACGTGCTCGCCGATGCGGTGCTGAGCTGGCCGCTGCTCAAGGATGGCGGCATCATGCTCTTCGACGATTATCTGTGGCAGCAGGATCCGCGGCCCGAGCATTGCCCGCGGCTTGGCATCGACAGCTTTCTTCGCTGTCAACGGGGCTGGTTCGACGTCCTGCTTGCGCAATACCAGGTCGCGGTTCGCAAGCGCGCCGAATATGTGCAGCCCGAACAAAGCAGCGCGGACGCAGACAAGAAGCAGGGCGGATCGACTCGCGACGCCAAGATCGTCTATGCCGGCCCGAAATTCACGTTCCGTCGTTAGTGCGGCGAAACTGACCTGATCATGGCCGATTATTTCGACACGCTCGAGACGCGCGACCCCGAGCTGCGCGAACGCGCGCAGCTCGCTGCGCTGCCGACGCAGATCAGTCACGCCAAAGCTCACGCACCGGCGTACGCACGACTACTGGCCGACGTCGAGCCGAGAGAGGTGACATCGCGCGGAGCGCTGTCGCGGCTGCCGGTGGTACGGAAGTCCGATCTGCACGAGTTGCAGAAATCCAGTCGCCCGTTCGGCGGCTTCGCCACGGTTGGGTGGGGCGCCGCCGCCACGCTGGTTTTCGCTTCGCCCGGTCCGATCTACGAGCCCGAGGGGCGCGACGCCGACTATTGGCGCCTCGCGCGGGCGCTCTATGCGGCGGGATTTCGTGCCGGTGACCTGGTGCATAACTGCTTTTCGTATCACTTCACGCCGGGCGGCGCGATGGTGGAAAACGGTGCACGCACGCTCGGCTGCACCGTCTTTCGCGGCGGCACCGGCCAGACCGAGCAGCAGATCGAGGCGATGATCGACCTTAAGCCCGATGGCTACGTCGGCACGCCTTCGTTCCTGAAAATCATTCTTGAAAAGGCCGACGAGCGTCAGCTCGCTGTGCCGAGCCTCAAGAAAGCATTGCTCTCGGGCGAAGCGGTTGCTGCGTCGTTTTGCGATGCGCTCGGCGCGAGAGGCATTCGCGCCCAACAGGTCTACGCCACTGCCGACGTCGGTTCGATCGCGTACGAGTCCGAGGCTCGCGCAGGTCTCATCGTCGACGAAGGCGTGCTGGTCGAGATCGTGCGGGCGGGGACCGGCGATCCCGTCCCTGCCGGAGAGGTCGGCGAAGTTGTGGTCACGCTGCTCTCCAACCGGGAATACCCGCTCATTCGCTTCGGCACCGGCGATCTCTCGGCAATAGTGCCTTCCTCGTTGTCCACTGCATCACCGTGCGGCCGCACCAACATGCGCATCAAGGGCTGGATGGGCCGCGCCGATCAGACGACCAAGGTCAAGGG
>Ga0066793_10000308_pt1 | contig 18449 bp, 18 predicted proteins | sample PersoiDNA2013189_FD_83876 | JGI IMG/M metagenome (GOLD analysis project Ga0066793, IMG submission 83876) | Permafrost soil microbial communities from the Arctic, to analyse light accelerated degradation of dissolved organic matter (DOM) -... | ecosystem: Environmental > Terrestrial > Soil >... | reverse complement strand
TTCCCGTGGAATGGTCCGCACCCCAAAATGTGGGGTTTCACCACGGTAATTCCCAAAGAACCGATCTTATTTACGGATTAACAGGAATTAAGGCCTTAACCAGGGGTTCATTCCATGTTTTATCGGCCAGGTTGTAAATGCCGAAACCCGAACAAAATTCCCAATAAGACAAGCTCCAACCCAGGCTTTCAGCTTGCCTGGCAACTTCATTCGTCCATTTGGCTCTATCATCCATTGGGGCTTTACTATAGGCGCCAAATTCGCCTAAGAATATTGGGCGGTCGTATTGGTTGGCCCATTTAACTGCCATAGCAAAATCATTGGCGATATCATCCTTGTCTTTCTGGCTGCCTGTCCAGCGGCTGCCAAGCCATGGGGTTGAACCATCTACCCACTCTGCACCCTGATGCGTAAAGTGGAACGGAGAATAATAGTGAACACTGATGATAATGTTTCTATCGCCTTCGTCAATACTTAAATAATCCAACCAACTGATCGAATAATATCCCCCTGGCCCGAGGACAATGGTCCGGTTTGGATTTGTTTTCCGGATGATTTGAATGGCTTCATTGTAAAAATCGTTGAGAGAAATGGTGGCCAACATGCCGGTTGGCTCGTTGAGCAATTCGAAGTATACATTGTCCGAATAATCTTTATAATGGGTTGAGATCTGAGTCCATAAGGCCATAAATTTGGCTTTTTCAGTATTGGGGTCACCCATTACTTCGTCATACGCATGCATATCCAGGACCACAACCAGATTGCGATCGAGGCATTGTTTCACGGCCCAATCCACACGGCTAAGGAAGGCCGGGTCGATCGTATAAGGTGCACTTGACGATGTGTGGCCCGACCAGCGGATCGGCAGGCGGACTGAATTGAAACTCTTGTCTTTAATTAATTGGAATAACTCCGGTGTTAACCTGACTCCCCAATCCCCTTCCTTGGGGGCTTCCAGCGCATTTCCGATGTTCATTCCACGGCCAAGTCGTTTGTTTTGAGAAAATGCCATAACATCCCTTTCTGAGACGGGTTTCAGGGTGGGCGTTTGGCCAGGCACGGGTGTCTGGGAGAGAATAATTGTGGCGGTTGAGCGAAGGGTATCGGTAGAAATTGCCGTTGTTGAGCCCGACGTAGGACTGGATGACGGCAAAGGGAATTGAGTGAGGGTTGTCGAAGGTGTCATGATGGGCGGTTGAATCGTTCCCCCTGTATTACAGGCGGTGAAAATGAATGCGAGTGATAAGATAATGCATATTTTTTTAAACAAAGAGGTCCCTCACTATTGGATTTTATAACCAAGATTGCTAATCTTCTGAGAATCCCGTTTTAATCACACCATCCGGATGTGAGAAAACACGGATCACCCCCATCCGGCCCTCAAAAGCATCTTCAATCCTGGCCTGTGTGATGTGGTTGATCGGTTGGGGTAAATTATCCGCCGCGAAATATCCCATTTCTGTGATCGTTTCGTTTGGTTGCCATTCGCCTTCCGCGATCATTTCGGCCTCGATCGAAAGAACCAAATCGTCGTTAAAAGCCGTTGAATAGGCTCCTAACAACCGGATGGGTTTTATCCGTAGACCGGTTTCTTCTTTTACTTCCCGGACCAAACCCTCAATGGGCGATTCACCCTTTTTTAGTTTGCCTCCAGGTGTAGTCCAGTTTCTTGGACCGTAATTGCGTTTAACACACAGAATATGCCTCTCATTATCGAAAACAATCGCGAAGACTCCAATGGTTGTCATGATATCACTCGTTCAAATTTCCAGTCGGTTAGGATGGTTGGATAATATCATTTAACGCGTAAATAGTGAACAATTCTGGGATGAAAACCCGTGCCCCAGGGCAGCCCGTCTCAATCTTTTTCTTGAAACCAGCCAGGCTGGCTCTTTTTAACCAGGGGAATTGGCGTTGGAACGGTTCAAACATGGGTTGGAGGGGTTTTGAAAGCGGGAGCATAAAATTATCCCAGTGGATCGGGATGACCAGGCAGGGATTAATAACTTTCAAGCGGGTTTGAAAAAAATGGTCAGGCTGAAATGGGTTGGTCATCAGGATATCCACCGGCACATCAGCCGTTCCGTGCATCAATGTCAAATTCCCCATAGTCATGTGAAATGATAATACAACGTCCTTATGGTAATCGATCGGCCGGATGGGTTTATGCAAATTGGGCGATAGGGGCGCGTTCAGCCAGTGATCGAGCGGGGTTTTGACGTGATCGCCGGACAATACGGCAATCTCATAAGGGGGAAGATGAACCTGGTCGCCTACTTTTATCGGACAAATTTGCTGAGACGGTAGCCCTTGCAATTTCAAGATCTGGCAGGTGTTCTGCGAACCGTATACGATAGAACCAAATTTTCGAGCAATTTCTGCCACATCATATAGATGGTCCCAATGCGAATGGGTGATGAGGATTGCCTTAGCTGAGCGGAGATTCAGGTTGATCTGGGTTTGGTCAGATCCTGCTCGATCGAAAATTTTATGCATCGGTAAACGGGTCAGATAGGGATCGATCAATAAGGTTGTATGGTTGATCTCGAACTCTACCCCAGCCACACCCAGCCATCGAAAATTAAGCGAGGACGACATTATAAATCTGCGCTTTCACCCTCATGTAACATGATGACTTTGGTATTTAATCCAGCATTGATTATTTTCTGGCAATAACCTTCGACGTTGTCTCTGGTGCGCATGGCGGGCAGACGTGGGGTAATCCCTAGATGCACCGGGAAAACAATTTCAGGGTGTATGGCCTGGGTCGCTTTTAATGCGCCATCCATATTAATCGTCATAGGTATCCGATAAGTGGTCACTGGGATCAGTGCAGCGGTTATATTAAATCTGGCGCCGATATCTTCCAGGAATTTACCGTAGAAGGTATCCCCTGAGAAATAAATTGTAGTACGCCCTGCCTGGAATACATAACCCCCTGCGCCAGGAGAATGAATCGCTGGGACCGCGGTGACCTGGATCGGGCCAAAATGTTGGCATTCCCATGGAGCGAGTCCTACCAGGCGAGAGATACGTTCAAGACTGAAAATGGGCTTTAGAATTTTAGGGACCACAACCGCGGTTCTGGCAGTCAGGCTGTGCAGGTATTCAGGATCCTGATGATCCCAATGGTCATGGGAAACCAATACCAGATCGACATCGCGCAGCATTTCAGCGGGCTGGGCAGGTCGGGCGAGACGTTGATAGAATACATTTCCCCAGTGGTTAAACCAGGGATCGGTTAATATCCGCGCACCGGCCATCTCAATTAATACTGTGCTGTGACCGATCAAGGTGATCTTAGGCATCGTTTTCATCTCCTGGAGGTGTCGTTCCCACCCTTGAGCTGCGCCTTTCGAGCAAAAGCACGTCTCGCCAGATTCCTGCGAGCCGCCCGATGCGTTCCCTCCGCCCGGCGATGTGAAATCCGCAAGTCTGATGAAGAGATAGGCTGGGTTGGTTTTCGGGGAATATACCCGCTTGAAGCGTCCATATTCTCTCGTTTTCAGAATGGCTTATTAATTGGGTGAGCAGCGCTTTACCGACTCCCTGCCCACGGGCAGGCGAGATAATATAGATGCTGACTTCAGCCACGCCGGCGTAACACTGGCGATGCGAATAAGGACTCAACGCAGCCCAACCGATGATAGGGCTATTGGGGTCTACCCTGGCTACCAGGCGGCAATATGGGAGGTGCCGGTTGTCCCATTCTTCCCAGGTAGGAGCAGTCGTGTCAAAGGTCGCGTGACCCGTAAGGATGCCTTCGGTGTAGATGGCCCGGACCGATTCCCAATCGGCGGAGCGCATGCCAGTAATTATGGGGATCATCTTGCATCCAAAGGGGTAATTTTTTCCTCTTCCTCGACAACTGTCATATGTCCTATTCCTTGGATAACGATGTAGGCCTGTTCGGAGTCATGGCGATGAGGTGTCTGTTGACTGCCAGGTTCTACTTCGACCCAGGTAACTGCCAGGTGATCGCCAGGGACATCGTCTTTTTGGAGCAAAATATGGGAGACCAGGCCAACTCTCTGGCGCTGTGGGGCATTTGAGATTGATTGTTTGAACATTTTTCCCTCCGGTTGAAGCACGATTTTATGACCACCCCAGGGCATAGGCGTGTTCCCCACTGGAGCAGACTCCACCACTCATGACCTTGGTATCTGGATCGAGACGAACCGCCATCATATTTTCACGGACGTCAGCGTTCAGGCGCACGATATGCCCGCGTTTCTGCAGACCTTCGATTACCTTCTCATCCAGGCGATCCTCAATCACAACCAGCCCTGGGGTCACATGGCGAGGGGTAAATGAACTGGGGAAAGATTCGCTGTGAAATGATGGAACATCCAGGGCTGCCTGCACGTCCAATCCAAATTCTACATGGGCCAGGAACAATTGTAAGGTCTTTTGATCCTGGACGTCTCCTCCCCGCATGCCAAATGCCAACAGCGGTTCACCGTTCCTGGTCACCAGGCTGGGGGTAAGGGTGGCACGGGGGCGTTTGTGCGGCGCCAGTGCATTTGGCCGCTCAGGATCGAGGTAAAACATTTGACCCCGGGTCCCTAGGGGAAAACCTAACCCGGCGATGACCGGCGATGAAGAGATCCAACCTCCGCTGGGGGTAGCTGCCACCATGTTACCTTCCGCGTCGACCACATCCAGATGGGTGGTATCGCAGGCATGACCTGGTAACCCCGATGAGCCTTGGGGGGCATCAAAACCCAGACCCAGGCGGTTGCTGCCCCGGACATCGTTAATATCAAACGCGGGCAGCCCGCCGCCTGCATCACCTGGTTGAAGCGTCATAGAAGCCTGTGAGGTGATTAAGCGCCGGCGCTGTTCGTTGTAAATGGGACTGAGTAAAACATCGAAAGGCGGTTTGTCAAACAGCGGGTCGCCATAATAGGCTTCGCGGTCCGCAAAGGCCAGTTTGCTGCTTTCGAGGATCGTATGAATATAATCGACCGAATTAAGCCCCATATGTTTGAGGTCAAAACCGGACAGTATAGCGAGCTGTTGTAAAAAGACCGGTCCCTGGGTCCATGAATTGCATTTATTGACCACCAGACCTTTATAAATGAACGATAAAGGCTCCTCGATCCGGGCTTGCCACCCAGCGATATCGGAATAAGACAACAAGCCAGTGTGGCTCTGACCACTATCATCCTCGACTGAATGGTCTTGGATAAAACGGACAATCTGTTCCGCGATCGGCCCCTGGTAAAAGGCGTTAACGGCTGCCTGGATCCCTGCTGAACGCCCTTTGTTGGATTGTTCGCTTTCAGCCTTGACCATGATCTTCAAGGTATTGGCAAGATCAGGGTTGGTCATGCGCTCGCCAATTTGTGGAACGCGACCCTCGGGTAAAAACAATTTTCCAGTCGTGGGATAACGCTTGGTGAATTTTTCTTTTTGGTGGGTTAATACCCGAAACAGACCTTCGTATACCGGGTATCCCTGTTCAGCCAGCTCGATGATGGGATGGAGGATCTGGGCAAAACTTAACCTTCCAAATCGTTCAACGGCTGCGCCCCAGGTACCCACGACAGAAGGAACCAAGGCAGGAAGAAAGCCATCTCCCGGGATCATGTCCAGGCCATGCTCACGGCACCAGTCGATTGTGAAAGCACTGGCATTCCACCCAAGACCGCTGACGGCGAAAGTTTTTTTCTCTTTGGCTGAGTAGATGAGGGCTGGAACTTCACCGCCTAACCCGCAATTTTGGTTCTCAACCAGGTTCAAACAAAAACAAACCGTTGCTGCGATATCAATGGCGTTTCCACCCATTAAAGCCACACGGTATCCGGCGGCAGTTGCCAGATAATGGCCTGAGGTAATTAAACCCTTAGTTGCCAGAATTAATGGTCTTCTTTTCATTGTCACCCTATGTCAGATAACCCTTTTAATGATATTAATTTGTGAACTGGATCCGTAACTGCGATTGTCTTTTTATCGAGTAGGGATAGGGACGAAATTGAGGTGTTGCGGGTGATTCACACCCGCAAACACCTCAATTTCGGGTCTTTTCATGTGTGCCTGAGTAGCTCGACAATTTCACATTCGGTATATGCCGGTCATTTTGCATAAACACCGCCAAATATGGCACGTCGTGGGTATCAACATATCTGGGTAACTTGACCTGAATTCATGCAGGAAAGCTGTATATGGTAGAGATGCCGAGTCGAATTCATAGAACAAATGTTTAATGTGACATTGTCTGAGTAGTCACTATTTTTTAGCAAAAGCTGGCTCGAGTATTTCTAAACGGGTTTCCATAGGTGCTTGCCCATTCTACTACGTGGGTGATTAATTTACAAACGAGGTTGATACCTTCCTATTCGTGCAGTCTGCCCACCCGCAGGTAAAGTGGCCATTGGGCAGGATAGAAGGTAAAGGGATCGACCCAGGCTTTCAGCATGTCTTTTTCAATCTCATCCCAAGGGTTATACCTCCTCGTTTCGATAAATTTTTGTGTCGCTGACCAACTATCGACATATCCTTTCAAGGATCCTAGCGAGAGATTTACCTGGATAGCGTAGGACGGCATGTTGATTTCATCGAATGGAAAGGGCAGTGTGCGGTAATGTTCATCGACCAACTGCCGCCGGGGTGACCAATAAGGCCCGGTGATATCATCCATTAAATGTTTGAAGATGGCATTGATGGCCTGGTTGATATCGATTTGAGCGTAACACCATGCCGCAATAATTCCGCCGGGGACAACGACACGTTTAATTTCTGCATAAAAAAGATCCAGGTTGAACCAATGGATTGCTTGTGAAACCGTCACCAGGTTAACCGAGTGAGAGGCCAGAGCTGCATTTTCAGCATGAGATAAAGCATAAAGTATCCCAGGCCGTGGCGCCGTTTGTTTGATCTGCCTGGGATTCGCATCGGTAGCGATCACTTTGGGGAACAAATGCGCAAGACTTTGTTCTGATTGGCCATTACCCGTCGCACAGTCCCAGGCAATGGTATGATGTTTGACCAGCGAAGCGAGGGAATTAAATAAGGCCAGGGGATAAGAGGGTCGAAATTGCGCGTAAGTTGAAGCCTGTGTAGAAAACAACTCTTCGTTGCGCATAGATTTCCTTTATTGAGGCTCTTGCCTATCGCATTTTCTGCGAACAGTAGAGGACTTGGCGCCGCCAGTTTTTAGGCAGCCAGGCACTACGGAATCCAGACTTGAGGTCCATTATACGGGGTCGAATCTTTTGGCGATACCACGATGACTTTACTTAAGTCTATCGATCCAAGTATCTTTGCGACTTTTTGGATATCAAAATCAGCCCGTTTTTTAAAGACCCACACTGGGGGGTGATCATAAACGCTGAATGCCTCTTCGGCAGCCAATATGCTGTTATTAAACAGGGGCAGCTTCGGTTTTTCGTTCCAGGCGACTGTACCACCCAGGTCAGATATATACAGAGGGCCCAATTGAAATGGCGAATTGAAACTGGCAATCAGGTCGAATCCTAACTGACCTTGGAATAACGAACGGTAATAATCCAGGGTCATTGGATAAGTTAAAGGCAGGCGAGTGGCGCTCCAAACGGCTCTCTGACTCGGTACAATGACATAATCTGCTTTAGAGAGCACATCCAGGTACATTTTTAGCTTATCTGGATTGTCATACCAGCGCGCTTCCATCGAAATTCCATCGAAGTATTGGCTGTAAGGGTCATACCCTTGCATACGCACGGGAAGTCCTTCATCCCAACTTTCATTTGATATAATGACCCGGTCGAGATTGAAAACGGCCTGGTCCTGGGGGACTGCGAGAAGATAATAATTTTGGCCCGATCGCAGATCGATAGGTTTAAATTCCGCTGTAAAAGTTTGCCCACGTTTCCCATCGGGAGCCAGGCTGATATCTACATCTGCTTCCGATAAGGGTTTTTGACCTTCGCCATCCTCAGCCACGATGATGCGAAGAATCGCGTGTCCCGTGGCGATACCGCTGGGTGAGGGGTTTAAAGATGCGATCGGGAGAAGCACGCTATGTAAGACCCCGGATGTCGATGGGGTAAAGACCTGGGAAAAAGGAGCCACTTTGGCAACTTGAAGCCCGTCTGGGACTGAGATAGGTTCGTCTTTCTGACCGTTGCGAGTTTCCAGGTTGAGCTGGATGGGTGATGGAATGTTATGAACCATCCATAGGGTCGCCTGGATGCGGGTGTGACCGTCCACATAGACTGCTTTTACAAAGGATGTTGCCCAGGCCAGTGTGCTCAACAACACAAAAGCGGTTAACAAACCTGAGGCAATCATCCATCCAGAACGAACGGGGTTTTGTTGACGGCGAGTCGGGTTGATTGGAAAAGAATCTGGGCTGGCCGGAATAGAGGACGGAGAGCGAGAATTTTTCCACAATTCCATTAATGCCCAGGCGGCTAATAATGCCAGGAAAGGATAGATTGGGAGAAAATAACGGATCGATTTTACCCAGCGGGTTCCCATGAACAAGAAGTATCCACCAACCCACACCAGGTTAAGCAGGTGTGCATCCCAGTGACGCCCGTACCGGATCACCTGCCAGAACGCCATGAAGAAACCAGCCCAGGCCATCAAACCAAGGGGGAGCCCCATTCCCCACAGGAGCATATTGGAAAGTGGGAAAATAATGGCTGGCCGGGCAGCCCATTGTTCAGCCGGCGGTCCACCCCCAATACCACTCGATTCCTGAGAAGCCAGCGTCATGCTGTTGACCCATTCAGGGTTAGGATGAATAGTAAAAAGTGTGGTATCGCCCCTCGTGGCTCGGAAGCTCATCGGTTGGGTAACCCGAAATGTTAGAATGGCTGCCAGCCCGCATACAGACAGGAGCAGACCCGCCCAAATCGCAATGGATACCAGGTCCTGCTGACTTTTTAATTTTAATTTGGCTACGCTGATAAATGCCGCAATTACGATCATCCCAGCGAGGGGTAACAGGTTAATGCGAGAAGCCAATGTCATGCCAAATGCCATGCCGAACAGGATTCCCCATAACCAACCCTGGCGGGTGGGACGGTAACCCTGTTCCGTTCGTGATAAAACCGGTGATTGTGCAAAACACACGGCAAAATACATCGCCAACGTGCTAAAAAAGACACCATACATGTCGACGGTCATGAAATGAGACTGCTGGATCTGCATGACGGCCAGACCGCTCAAAGCAGCCGCCGTGAGCCCGACCCTGTTGTTATACAGCTTGCGCCCAATAAGATAAATCATAAGCAAGGTCAGGCAATCGATCAGGGCTGCCATGTGCCTGCCCATCAACCGGATTTCATCATAACCCGTATTACCTGTGATTTCCCCCATCACCCGCAGGATAATGATAGGCCATTGGCCCCAACGCATCGCATTGTCAGGGCCATTTTGCGTGGGTTGGCCGTTGATGTCGTATTTCTCATACGGGCTGAGAGGTGAAAGCCGGGTGTTAAAATAATCGGCCAGTGATTTCGGTACACTTAATTGAACCAGGGTGTTCGTCAGCCCGTATTCATCCGGGTGCAGGTTGGCTCCCTCGCTCCAATTAGACCAGGAGAACCGGTAATAAACCCCGACCAGAATTAACAAGATCAGGAAAAAGTCGAATAATAATCCGGACCAGGTTGGGAGGTGTTTATCAGATGGGTTGGGTTGGGTGATTGTAGGCATGGGCGGATTATAATATTAAATGGATATAATAATAGGATATGACCAGGCGGAAAATCATTATTACCGTGGCCTATTATGCATCCTTCATTGCCATGGGAATATCTATGGCCTCTCTCGGGCCGACTTTGCCAGGATTGGCGCAGAACACCGGCGCGAGCCTTGGGTTGATTGGGATCCTGTTTACCGCCAGATCGTTTGGCAGCCTGGTAATATCCAGTGTCAGTGGTTCTATTTACGATCGGCTTCGTGGGCATTTGGTAATGGCTTTGATGATTGTGGTTATGGCGGGTTTAACCGCCTTGACGCCCATGGTTCATTCGATATGGCTTTTGGTAGCTTTGCTGTTTTTAACGGGTGCATCTCAAGGATTACTCAATATCGGTTCGAACACTTTTTTGGTATGGCTGCACGGTGATGAAGTCGGCCCCTTAATGAATGGGCTGCATTTTTTCTTTGGGGTAGGTACATTTATCGCGCCTATTATTGTGGCACAATGGATCTCGATACAAGGGGGATTAACCTGGACTTACTTATTATTAGCAGTGATCATTTTGCCAACAGCCTGTGTAGCTTTTATCCCAGGTCCAACCGTTCCAAAACTGGCTCACTCCTCGCAGAAGGCAGATCTCGATTGGGGGCTGATCATCCTGATCGCGTTAATTTTTGCCTGTTATGGCGGAATTGTCAACACCTTTGGGGGATGGATCTATACCTATGTGCTAAAACTCGACCTGGCTAATGCAACCCAGGCGGCTTATTTGAATTCTATCTTTTGGGGTGGATTAACCGTTGGACGGATAATCGCAATTCCTCTTGCCATGCGTTATAAACCACAGAACCTTTTATGGGTCGATTTTCTGGGCGCGTTTATATGTCTTGTGGGTATGCTGATTTGGCCAGGGCCGTTAAACGTTATTATCCTGGCTAGTGCGGGGCTAGGTTTATTCATCGCCTCAATTTACCCGACTACCATGTCAATGGCAGGCCAGCTCATGCCGATTAATGGCAAGATTACGGGTTATTTTTCGATTGGATCGAGCGCCGGGATGATGGTTGTTCCCTGGATTGTTGGCCAATTATTCGTTTCAAATGGACCACAAAGTTTCATCTTTGTGTTGATTAGTAATGCGGTATTAGCATTTCTTGTTTTGGCGATGCTGGGGCTGCGAACAGCCAGAAAATCTGTGGTGGAAATTATATGAAAATATTGGAAATAGATCCAAAGAACAGGCGCCAACGAAAACAGTTCCTGGACCTCCCTTTTCGTCTTTATCGTGATGTTCCTCAATGGGTTCCCCCTTTGGATATGGATATACAACATGTTTTTAGCCAGCGCCATCCCTTTTATCGTCATGGGGAGGCCGCTTTTTATATAGCCCAGGATCATCAAGGACAGGTCTTGGGCCGGATCGTTGTCTTGAAAAACCGCCTTTATAATGAATTTAACCACGATCAGGCTGCCTTTTATTATCTTTTCGAATGTATTCAAGATTATGAAGTATCGCAAGCATTATTCGAACAAGCAAGCGTCTGGGCAAAGTCAAAGGCATTAACCCGCCTGATCGGTCCAAAAGGGTTTACTGTTATGGATGGGTTGGGAATGCTGGTGAAGGGTTTCGAGCACAGACCGGCGTTTGGTCTTCCTTACAACTTGCCGTATTACCCCGAGTTGGTTGAAGCGGCTGGGTTTACTTCTGCTGATGAGTTGGTGTCAGGTTATGTAAACATCGGTCGATTCAACATTCCTGAAAAGGTACGCAAAATATCCGAATTGGTTCAAGCCAAGCGAGGCCTGAAAGTGATCCGTTTTAAAAACCGGTTTCAATTCAATAAAATGATCCCTTTGTTACACGAGTTATATAATGCGTCTCTCACCGGAACGACTGGCAATGTGCCCTTAACGATAGAGGATATCCGTACGATGGTAAACCAATTGTTCTGGTTTGCTAATCCTCGTCTGATCAAAATCATTGTAAAGGATAATTCACCGGTGGGTTTTCTGCTGGCCTATCCGGATATTTCTGCGGCAGTTCAACGCTGCCATGGTCGAATTTTGCCATTGGGTTGGCTGGATTTGATTCTGGAAAGCCGGCGGACACGATGGGTGAATATTAATGGGGCTGGCATTATTGAAAAGTTTCGTGGTCAGGGAGGAACTGCTTTATTGTTCAATGAAATGGAAGAAAGTATCCGTTCTGGAAAATACTTGCATGCAGACCTTGTTCAAATTGGCACTGATAACGATAAAATGCAGCTCGAGTTGCGCAGTCTTGGGATCGACTTTTATAAAGTCCACCGTACGTATCAAAAGATTCTCTCGTAGCCAGCCAGCCGAATATACACTCCCAACTTTAATGAGACAGAACTTAATCTCACCCATTTTCAACCAATCCCTATCCATTTGATAAGCATATGTAAAGTTTGTCCGGTCATTCTCATGTTAAACTGTAATAAATGTAATTGCTCAGGCTTGAGTGAAAAAGGCCCGAATTTGAGGTGTATGCGGGTGCTTCGCACCCGCATACACCTCAAATTCGGCCACTTTCACCTCATAACTGAGTCGTCACAAATAACATGGGGTTGTTCGATTTCACAGGGAAGATGGGATTATGAAAAGGATATTCATCACATTGATTTCCATTCCTTCTGATTTCCGGTGCAGCCGGTTGCAATAGTTTACCCGGGATACAACTGCCGGTTGACCAGGGAGGCGCCAGCGCGACTCCTGAGGTCACCCAAACCCCTGTGGATACTCTGACTTTTTGGCCCACGACGACTTTTCAGTTTCCTCCGACATGGACACCCGTGTGGATTAAACCGGTTACATCCACACCAGTTCCGGTGCAAAAAAGTCTGACACCATCAGCCGACCAGACTCCAGCGTCAAAAATAATTACACCCCTCTATCCAACGGGATTATTTACAATCCAGGGGTCGACCAGTCAGAAAACGAGCACCATCCCTTTTAAGGCCAGTACGATTACGTTGGTTTGGAAATATACCGGCACTCAAACCGAACAGGATGATCGGGTGCAAGCCGGAAAAATGCATAAAGATCGTTTGAATACCTTGAATACCAGTTTAAATCAGACGTTAGACAAGCTAAATGGTTACCTGGCTGATGCGACCAATCAAAACAATGCCAGCCAGATCAGCTACTGGAACGACAACATTAAACAAACCAAGGCAGACTTTCAACAACAAATCGATGAAGAAAATATTCGTTACCAGACTCAGGTGGGAAAAATAACCACGGCTTTTAGCATTAAGATAAGCCGGATATCGGTCAATAAACCCGTTACCCTCGTGACTGCTAAAGGTCTCTACATCGGTCAGGTACCTTATAAGACCGTTTCCGCTGCAGATTATTATTTTATTATCGAGGCTTCTGGTGCTTTCCAGATTGATATAACTCGTTAAATTGTAACTCCTCAGCCTTGGGCTGAAAGGCGCCGAAGTCCTGGTTGTCCAGTACGGTTAAGGTATTGGCAGATTCTCCCTGTTCTTGCTCGATGATGGCAGGTAGATGGATGGTTGGTTTCCGCTGAATGCGGATCCATCAGGCGTGCTGGGAGTCTGTTCCGGGGTTGGGGGAATTCCAGTATAATCGGTTGAGCGGCTCGGGTAATGCTGGCATGACCTGGAGGGGATAATCCCAGGGGTAAAAGCCCAAGGACAATGTTTGACTTTTAGAGGGCCGGTTGAATAACCATTTATTTTTATCGGAATACAGTGAGAACTGCTTCACAACTTAATGTTGAAATGAGTGTCACCGTCGTGTTCGCTGGTTATACAAAAACCATAGGCGAGATAAAATCCAATCGCATCTTGCCAGGTCGATGTGGTTTCGAGGACGATGGTTTGACAGCCCCGAATTTTTGCCTGGTTGATCAGTTCGACTAAAATGGCCGAACCAATCCCTTGTCGGCGCGCGTTGGATGCAACGGACATGCGTACCACGCGGGCCACGCGCGTCATTCCCTCAACCTCAAGGATTAATGCCCCTGTTCCGACCAACCCATTGTCAATCCAGGCAGTCAGAAAAAAGCCGCGGCATAACTCGCGTAAACATTATCCAGATCCGGGTTTTTATCTGAATCGAGCCAGCCCCAATGTTCTACCAGGCCCGACAGGATCAATGATTTTACCTCATCCTGATCACGCGCCTGGAAGGGACGGAAGGCCAACATCAGAACGGCAGCCCTTTTACCCCTTGAGCGCGGCTGTCTCGCCCACATGACCGAGGCGATGGATGAAAATCATTAGGGTTGTTCAAATAACCTGGCAAAGCCCGTATATGGGATGAGTGGGATGATGGAAAAAGAGATTAAGCCAGCCCTGACCAGAGGCAGCTTTTCCAGGATATTTTTGGCTTCTTCGGCATCTTCACATTCAAGAATCATGTTCGCAGCATATCCATCCTTTTCGAAGTATATTTTACGTATTGTGTTATTCTGGTAAAACCCAAAAACATTTGCAGCCTCTCCCTTCAAATGAGGTTTGAAGTCATCATTAATGATACCTGGATTATCTTTGCTGATCGCCAGTATTTTCATCTCTAAAGCCAGATTAAAAACTTCATCCTGCTTATTGTCAATAGACTTTCTGGTAATTGTATAAAAGATGGTCATAAAGCGTGAATTTACTAATTATATCCAACTTGTGGGTTAAGTTATAATGACTCGTGGATAATGAATGGGTGCCCATAAATTGATCGGGCTTGAGGTTTTAATGGACATTGACCGGATCGATGAATTAAAAGCTAGTCTTCTCCACAAACGGATTCATCTTGATGTGGAAAGCGCTCCCCATTGGTTTTACCTGGAAGGGTTTGCTACCGCGATTGATGAGCCATTTGAAATTCGGGAAGCAAAGGCCAGGTTTAATTTTTACCAAAAGATCCCCATCAAAATTCACCCTGGCGAAGGCATAGTGGGTCAAATCGATTGGAATGAGCCATTAATTACTTATGTAACGGATACACACATTCGCGAAGACGTTTTACAGAAAATATACGCCAGTTCAATGGATGGCGCTACCAAAGAAAAAATTAACCAATGGGTTGATCGGGTCCGCCCTTATTGTTTTAATCCATGGCCTCACATGACGGACGAAGAGAAGGCAGTGCAGAACAGCCATCTTGCGCCTTCAACATTTTTCAATGGTCATATTGTCCCGGATTTTACCTCTTTACTCCAAAAAGGTTTCAGCGGCTTGATGCAGGACGTTTTTCGCAACCGACAAAGCCGCCTGACCCAGGTCGAAGATAATTTTTATACGGCGATGGAAATAACCATCCAGGGGCTGTCTCATTACATTTCAAGATATGCCGATCTGGCAGAGCGCTTGTTAAATGATAAGGCGCAAGGATACGATCCTGAGCAGTTACTGGAAATTATAGATAATTGTCGATGGATTGCCTGGAAACCGGCGAAAACCTACCCTCAAGCTCTCCAGTTGGCCTGGTTTGTAATGTGTTTTGTTGATTATGATAGCTTTGGGCGCTTCGATCAATATATTTATCCTTTTTATCTCGCCAGCCAACAGCAAGGAATGTCTGAGCTGGAAGCACTTTTGTGGCTGCGTTACACATGGATCAAGATCGAAGAGTGCGGAGCAATCCTGAATATGACCATCGGGGGTCGTCTTCCAGATGGCTCAAGTGCCACAAACCCATTGACTTATGCGGTTTTACAAGTGACCCGCGAGATGCATTTCCGCAGCCCAAATTTATCTTTGCGGATCCGTGCCGGCGATCCGGATGAGCTCTGGCACTCGGCGCACCAATCCATATCGGGCGGTCAGGTCTACCCGCTTTATATAATGATGACTTGATTGTGCCCATGTTGGTTTCATTAGGATATGCGGAAATTGAAGCTATGGATTTCAGCCTGGCAGGCTGCAGCCAGGTGGTCCTACCGGGACGCAGCAATTTTTCATGCGATGTGGGGTGTTATAACTTGTTAAAGGCGCTTGAATTGGCCCTTCATAACGGATACGATGTCATCTTGCGCCAACAGGTTGGCCCCCATACCGGAAAAATCGAAGAAATGGCCACTTATGATGCATTGAAAAGTGCTTATGATCGACAAATGCGGTTCATGACCAGGATTGGTGTAGCGATTAATAACAAAGATACCTTCCTGCGCCAGCAAGAAGGGGCATGTGTACGGTCGCTCCTCACCATGGATTGCCTGGAAAGAGGGAAAGGGATTTTCCATGGGGGCGCGCGGTTTTATGCCATCGAAAATGAGGCTTGCGGTATCACCAATTCCGCGAATGCGCTGGCGGCCATCCAACAGTTGGTGTTTGAAGAAAAAGTCATTTCACTGGATGGCCTGGTTCAGATTCTTGATCGAAATTGGGAAGGGCAGGAAACCCTCCGGTTGCGTTTCCTCAAGAAGGTCAAGAAATTTGGGAATGGCAGCCCGGCCGTCGATACGATTCGCTCGCAAATATCAAACGATTGGTACCGGGAGATCCAACAATATCCCGCAATCCTGGGGGGATTCCATTGGCCGGGCGAAGTGGTTTTTATTTACCATGAATGGCATGGCGCTTTTACGGCTGCCTCAGCGGATGGCCGGAGAAACGGGGAGCCTCTGGCAAGTTCCGCGGGTGCATCTTCAGGCACAGATACATCGGGTCCAACGGCATTATTGAACAGCATGATCTCTCTGCCTCAGGAACAATGCCGCACTTGTTGTGTGCTTAATTTACGCTTTTCAAAGAAAATATGGTTGAATGAAGCCTATGCCGTGCAAGACTTAATCCGCACTTATTTTCTTAAAGGCGGATACCAGGTACAGATTAATCTTGTAAGCCGGGAAGATCTGCTTGCGGCCCGATTAAATCCAGATCAATATGCCGATCTGGTTGTTCGCGTGGGCGGTTTTTCTGATTATTATGTCGGGCTTTCAGAGCAATTACAGGATGAGATCATGCGGCGGACGGAGCTCGAAGCTTAGTCCTTTTTATTGGTTTTCTGGAGAATCCACAAGAACTGCAAAATCACGTCGATCGTACGGGAAACAGGTTGGATATCTGTCACGTATAGGTCATCGGTGCTTGTGTGGCAGGCTTCTTGAGCACGTTGAGAACCGGTCATTATAAATTCTATATGGATCGGTTTCATATCCAGTTAAGGATACCAATCGTTCATGGTCCGGTTCTTGTGCTGTTTGGGCTTGATAATCAATGCCAGGAAACCAGGCGAGGCAAGCATAAAGTGCCTGGTCATAAAACCAATGCGATACACCGACATCTGCCGCGGTCACCGGACCTGGCGTATAAATCGGCCCGGCAGTATTCCCGCAATAAACGCGCAGCCCAGGGCTTCCGTTTTTTTCCGCGGGATTTCATCTAAAAAGCCTTATAAACCTTCTTTGGGTTGATTATTAATGTGATAAACCCCTGGCCGCCGCCAATGGAAAAATTGCCGGAGTGGGTAATCGACGGCATTACGAGGGCGAAGAATAGGCGCCAACCAGAAGGTTTTGGACGTGTGTATTAAAGCCCAGTTTATTTAGTTTGTTCAGAAACCAGTTTGATTAAAGAATAGATAGGTTCAAAATCGATCATCTGTTGAGCCCGGGTCATATCGACCAGACATTCTGTGCCGCGAAGGGGCCGTTTACGAGTTATAACTTCGGGGAAGAACACTTCTGCCAACCGCTCTGCCTCAATGCCGGCCGCGTTACGATATTCATGGACGTAAAGGATGTGGCTGCCTTCATATCTGGCCATCACCGCTTTTTCGAATGCTTGCGCAGAATCTTCCCCGCTAATTACGGCCCAAAAATCTGTCCAGCCGAAAAACATCAATAGCTTAGTGCTTTCTTGTTGCCAATTTATCTCCGGCCCAGAATCTTCCCAGGACTGTTCAAAGGCACGTTGGGAGCGCAGTCCATCATGCCAGGTGATTAATTGGCGCATCTGTTCATCGCGTTCCCTTTTGGGCAGACTGGCAATTTGTTCGAACACTTTACGGTAATTACTAAAAAATTCCTTGCCCATCCACATATCTACCATTGATTTTTGGTAAACCCAGGGTAAACGGAAACAGATGCTGGTGATGCCATCTCGCCGCCAATAATAAGCCGCGATTTGTTCTAAGATGTCTTTTGAAAAAGAATATGGGTCGGTAGTCACCCCGGGATGATCTTCATCGATAGGGAAATATTGAATTGGAAAACGACGCAGGCCGAAATTGAAACCTAATGCGTTTATCGAGCTGGCGCAAACGACGCGTTTAATACCTGCTTGGGCGGCCGCCTCGAATAAGTTATAAGTGCCTGAAGCGTTAATCCGAAATATTTCTGGCCCAGTGCCAGCTCCCGGATAAGGCAGGCCGGCCAGGTGGATGATGGCGTCCTGGCCTTTGACTTGTTCCTTGAAAGCCTGGAAATCCGTAATATCACACCGGGTCAACATGGCTCCGGCAACTTCGCCTTCTACGCGCCTGTCAATAATCTTCACCTGGTGACCATGCTGGATTAACCTTTGGACTAGAGGTGTTCCAACGTTACCGATGCCACCTGTCACGACGATTTTCATTGGTTTATCCTTGAAGGCTATAAATTGGGCCGTATTTTTGTTTCAAATAATTAATGTACGGTTCAATCATAATCGACTTACCGGTGACACGGTTTAGCAGATCGGAAGCTGTATATTTACTCCCGTACTGGTATATGTTATCAACCAACCATTGGTGCAAAGGCTCAAAATTTCCCTGGGCAATCTGGATCGGAATCTCTGGGTGAGCCTGTAGAGCCGCGGCATAGAATTGGGCGCTCATAATA
>Ga0066793_10000307_pt1 | contig 18466 bp, 14 predicted proteins | sample PersoiDNA2013189_FD_83876 | JGI IMG/M metagenome (GOLD analysis project Ga0066793, IMG submission 83876) | Permafrost soil microbial communities from the Arctic, to analyse light accelerated degradation of dissolved organic matter (DOM) -... | ecosystem: Environmental > Terrestrial > Soil >... | reverse complement strand
GCGGGGCATGCTCACTGGGGACCAAGCCGTTGGACGCGTCATTGCACGTCCGTTTATCGGCACGCCCGGCGCTTTTCGGCGCACAGAGCACCGGCGCGACTTCTCATTGGCACCGACCGGGACCACGCTGCTCGACCTGCTCAGCGCGGTGGGGAAAGAGGTCATCGGCATCGGCAAGATCGAAGATCTCTTCGCGGGCCGTGGCCTGACGCAACGGGACCACACGGAGACGAATCGCGAGGGTATGGCGGCGACGTTGCGCTGGCTAGAGCGCGACTTTACGGGCCTCCTTTTCGTTAACTTAGTAGAATTCGATATGCTCTGGGGCCATCGGCGCGACAGCCAGGGCTACGCGCAGGCATTACGCGACGTGGACGCCTGGCTCGCACAGGTGCAGCGACTCATGCGGCCGGAGGATGCTCGCTTCTTCAGCGCTGACCACGGCGTCGATCCGACCTATCGTGGAACCGACCATACACGCGAATATGTGCCGCTGCTCGCCTATGGTCAACGGCTACACGCGGGCGTCGATCTCGGCACACGCGCGACCTTCGCCGATCTGGGTCAGACGCTGGCGCAGGCGTTCGACGTGGGACTGCTGGCGGCAGGAACAAGCTTTGCAAATGCGCTATTTCAGTATCCTCAACCGGATCGAGAAAGGACATGAGTTCCTGCCGCTTCCAGTGAGGAAACCACGAAAACTTACGACATCAAGTGAAAATGTACCAGGACTAGCATGACAGAGACACAACACGACAATAAAACAGAGCAGGCGCTGCACGGAGAGCGCGTCTACCTGCGTCGGCCCGCGATCAGTGATGCCACGCGGGTCTTTCACTGGGAACGCGATGACGAGGTGTGGCGCTACGATCCGCATCGTCCCTACTCGCGCACCATGACGGAGTTCATGCCCACCTTTGAGCGAAACTATGTACGGGGCAATGGGCGGCAGTTCTGGTTTATCATAGAAGACGAGCGGCACATTCCTATTGGTACAATTACCTATTTCAACATTGATCACCGCCTGGGACAGGTCGAGGTGGGCCTGGGGCTGGGCGAAAAGTCGCGCTGGGGTCAGGGCTACGGCTCGGAAGCGATCCGCACGCTCGTCAGGTACCTCTTCACCTTTCCCAGTATCATGCGCGTTTACGCGGAGACCGCGATGGCCAATCAGCCAGCGCGCCACGCGTTCTCGCGCGCAAAGTTCGTCGAGGTCGGCCAGATCTACGATCCACGCAGCACGGGACAGCCCTGGGTGCTGCTAGAGATATGGAAAACAACGACCCTGCAAGAGATGGCATAAAGAGTTACAGAACAGCATTGTTCTCGATGAAGAAAGGAGCAGAGCATTTTCCTTCTTGCACACCTTATTTCGGGGGAAAGTGCTTACATTAAAAATGAGTACATCGCATAACACTGTCGATCCTTCTATTTTCAAGGCGTACGACGTACGTGGCGTCTACGGCGAGAACCTCACTGAGGAGACCGCCTACGCAATCGGGCGCGCAGCCGCCCAGTACCTCAATGTGGCGGAGATCGCTGTCGGACGCGACATGCGTCTCTCCTCACCGCAGATAGCGAAGGCGCTCATCCAGGGTATCAGCGACCAGGGCGCGAACGCCATCGATCTCGGCCTGACTACGACCGACCAGCTCTATTTCGCCGTGGGCAAGTTCAACTATGCCGCCGGTGCTATGGTCACTGCCTCGCACAATCCTGGCAAGTACAATGGCATTAAGTTCTGCCGCGCCCAGGCGTTCCCCATCAGTCTAGATACGGGATTGGGCGACATTCGCGACCTGGCGGTCAGCGGCAGCTTCACCCAACCCGCGCACAAAGGCGAAATCACACAGCGCAATACCAGCGAGGATTACGTCAACCACGTCCTCTCCTTTATCGATGTCAGCAAGATCAGGCCGCTCAAGATCGTTATTGACGCGGGCAACGGCATGGCGGGCTTGATTGCTCCACGCGTCTTCAAGCGCCTGCCTTGCGAATTGATTCCGCTCTACTTCGAACTCGACGGTAGCTTTCCCAACCATCCTGCCAGTCCAATTGAGCCGGAGAACATGGCCGATCTGCAGAAGAAGGTGCGCGAGACCGGGGCCGACATGGGCGCGGCCTTCGACGGGGACGCCGATCGCATGTTCCCGGTCGACGAACATGGTAATATCGTGGATGGCTCGCAGGTCACAGAGGCCGTATCGAACAGCCTGCTGCGCAAGTATCCAGGCTCAACCATCCTTTACAATCTGGTCATCTCCAAGAGCGTTCCCGAACTCGTCGAGAGCCTGGGAGGCAAAGCGGTGCGCACGCGCGTCGGACACTCCTTCATCAAAGCCGAGATGCGCAACCTGAACGCCATCTTCGGCGGCGAGCATTCCGGCCACTTCTACTTCCGCGACAACTGGTTCGCCGACTCTGGCCTGATCGCCTTCCTAATCATGCTGGAACTGGTCTCGATCGAGGGGAAACCGTTCTCGGAGATCATCAAGCCGCTGGACCATGGCGTCCGCAGCGGTGAGATCAACAGCATCGTCACCGACGCACAGAGCAAGCTCAAAGCACTGGAAGAGCGTTTCAGCCAGGGCGCAAAGCTTGTGGATCACCTGGATGGTCTCACCATCGACTACGGCGACTGGTGGTTCAGTGTACGCCCATCCAACACCGAGCCGCTGCTGCGCCTGAATCTCGAAGCCAACAGCCAGACCCTCATGGAGGAGAAGCGCGACGAGCTGCTGGCGTTTATACGCAGTTAAAACAATAGGATGGAGGGGCGCGGTATGTATGAGATAGGGGCGCGATTTATAAGCCCGTTTTGCACACACACACCGCTCCCATCCATTTACACGCTTAAACCGTAATCCTGCGCACCATTGCCCGTCTGCGACAGGAAGCGCAACGAGAAATTGTGCAGGCCGGACTGCACGGAAAAGACAACACGCCCATTGACCGTCTTGCCAGCGCCAAAGGTATAAGGCAAGGTATTATCAACGGGTGGATTGCCATAGCCGTTGACCACCATGCGCAGATAGTCGAAACCATAGCCGGGCGAGATGTCCACGCCATTCGGGTTAGCAACCTGGAAATTGAGGATGTAGAACTGCTTGTCCGCTTTAGCCTGGTTGCCCTCGTAGTCGAAGCGCGTCTCCACACTCGTCAGGCGGTAGTTCAAAGTGCCGCCCGAGAAATAGTAGCTGTAGGTATCGTCCTGGCGCGAAACCCTGTCGGCATACTGGCTCGCATTGAATTTTCCAGTCAAGGGAATAGTTACCAGCGACTCGTTCAGCACTGTAGAACCGAATTGCAGCGACAATGTATTCAACGGAACGTTCTTAGCGACAGAGAAGTCAATCCAGCCGCTCTCGCTTTTGCCTGGCTTTGGACCGGTCGAGAGCAGCACATTCGTCGGCGCAAGCGCATCCATGTGCGGTGCGATCAGGTGCGCGATCATGTAATAAACCACGCTGATCTGGCCGGTCGTATGGTTCGCGATCTGCATATTGAGGCGCACGATCGCCGCACCGGACTGAATGTTATCGTCGTCAAAAGAGGTCGCGTACTGCGCATTCACCACCGTCATATCCAGGCCCGCGTAGGGCGCAGTTCGCCCAACGTTCAGCGTCGTCACCAGAACCGTCGTAGCGGTCGGATTGATTACGCTGGCCGCGGTGGGCAGGTTAGCGTTTTGCAGCCAGTAGCCCGCGATAGAGCTTACCACAATCAGAACGACGGCTCCCACGACGAGCACAGCAACCAGCCAGAGCCACAGCCAGGAGGCAAAGCGGCGTTTGCGCGGATGTGTAACGGGGGGCATCTTCTCTTCTTCCTCTTCAGAACGTGATAAGACTGGTATGATAGCTGTTTTTTTACCCATGCATCGTGTTTGACGAGAACTTGCCCCCTTTTAGAGGATGGGAGCGAGCCGCGCCTCCTTCCTAAAATAACAAAAAATACTCATTGACCTCGGCGTATTGCCGCCTTCGGCGATATTTTGTACTGGTTAATACCTATAATATACATGAGCCAGATCGCCCATAGGTCATAGCATAGATGCGCGCACTCCCACGCCGCGATAATTTTTCCTCAATATACGCTATAATGTTTTGCAGATGCATTGTACCAAGTTCGCGCCGATACGTCTACGGAATCGCTACTATCCTGGACAAAAACGCTAAGGGCCGCTGTTTTGTCTCGCATGTGTCTCCGGCACCACAATAGATTTTTATAGGAAAGAGAATAGCATATGCAAAATAATAGTACAGATGCAGCCCGACAAATTGTTGTACAGATGGCACAGGGGAACTTTGCAACGGTGGAGCAACAGCTGGCAAGCAATCTCAGGCCATTACTGCCGCAGAGCAGACTTCAATCGACGTGGCAGACGCTTCAGCAACAGGTCGGGCTATTTAAAGAGCAGGTAAGCACCCAGACAGTACAGACGCCGCTGGGGCCAGTACAGATTGTTACTTGCACATTTGAGAAGATGCAGCTGGATATAAACATAACTTTCAATGATGTGGGCGAGATTAGCAGCCTGAGCATCACTCCACAGGGAGCGGTCGAGCAGCAGATAAACACCAGCTACGATCCTCCGCCCTACGCGCGCCTCGACCAGTTTCATGAAGAAGAGATACAGGTTGGAGAGGGCGAGTGGGCGCTGCCAGGAACACTGAGCATGCCAACAGGCTCGGGACCATTCAAGGGTGTCGTCCTGGTGCATGGCTCGGGACCAAACGACCGGGACGAGACGATTCCGCCCAACAAACCCTTGCGCGATCTCGCCTGGGGACTGGCTTCGCAGGGCATCGTCGTGCTGCGCTACGACAAGCGGACTAAGGTGTATGGAGCAAAAGTAAGTGAGAACGTCGAGACGTTCACTGTCAAGGAAGAAGTGATCGACGATGCGCTGGCGGCGCTTGCTCTTCTACGTGGGCAAGCGGAGGTGGAACGAGTCTTTCTACTGGGGCATAGCCTGGGAGGCTACCTGGCCCCGCGCATTGGTGCAGCTGACGCAGACATCGCGGGCCTGATTATGCTGGCGGCTATAGCGCGACCGCTGGAAGATGTCATCCTAGATCAGATGAGCTACATTCTCTCCCTGGACAACGCCAGCGCGGAGGAACGGGCCCCACAAATCGCCGCCATCAAAGAGCAGGTTGCGCGCGTAAAGGCTCCCGATCTAGCGCCGACCACGCCCGCCGAGGGGCTGCCGCTGGGAGTTCCAGCAGCGTACTGGCTGGACCTGCGCAGCTACCATCCAATAGAAGTAGCCCGCACCCTGAAGCAGCCAATGTTTATCTTGCAGGCGGAGAGCGATTACCAGACGACGATGCAAGATTTCCAGCTGTGGAGGGACGCGCTCGCTAGCTCTAGCAATGTGCAGTTCAAAAGCTATCCTGGCCTCTACCACCTGTTCATGCTAGTCGAGGGCGGACAAAAAGCCACACCCGCCGCTTATACAGTGCCCGGACACGTCGTCGAGGAGGTCGTCAATGACGTTGGGCACTGGATAAAGCAGCAATAAGTAGCGTTATACATGTACGATAAAAGCAAGCACGAAGACAATCGCGACGACAAAATGGAGGAGGCGTAGTCTCTGAGAGGCGCGCTTCCTCCTCACCACCAGCTCGATCCACCAGCCCAGACCGGCTCCCAAGCCCAGGAAAGCCAGCGCGATAAAGCCCGTAACCACCTCGTACAACGACACTCTCGTAAGGATAGGCAAGAAGTATAGTGCGTGCGCCGCAGCCGTAATCACGACCAGCCAGCCCAGGAACTGGTGCTGCTTGCGCAGGAAGAGAAATGCGTTGCGCACACGTTGAGTCAGCCAGGGTAGCGCGCCTTTTTTGAAGAGCAGATACGAGCGCCGTGCGATCCACTGGCTCCAAGAGTCTATTGCTATAAGAAAAGCAACGAAGCCCAGCAGGTTGCTCGTGCCAATATCGGCGGAGACGCCAATCGGCGCTACAAGCGAGAGGCAGAACAGGGCGCTGACCACAATGAGAAAGGTGCCGATGATCCAGGTGATCCAGTTGACCGAGATGCGCAACAGCCGCAACAGGCCGTAGCTACCGTTGACATCCTCCCCAAGCCTGGAAGGGCAGGGGATTCCCACCCTCACGAGTGGGGTTTACTGCTTCGTCGGAACGTGCGCGGTTCGGGTTTCCCTTTGCCGTGTCTTCCCTTCCCTCCACAGTCGGTACGCCGCTAGTCCAGCGGTATGGTCTCAATCTGTGAGTCATCGGCCACGTGGTTTTTGTGACCGGCAAAAGAAAGAGCATGTACACGGGGTCACAACGCTCGTGTCTTTACGCAAGGAAACGCTTTACCTTGCAACCTGGAAGCACGATTCTGTTCTCCATGTACGGTACAGACAGTCTAGCAGAAAAGAGAGGAGAGACAAAATCATGGGACTATTGGGGCATTCTTCCCCCATCGCGTCACCAAAAGGAACGCCGCTTTCATCCCCAGGTCTCTGCGGACGCGGGGTTTTCAGCGGCGGTTACTGATAAGGCAGAAAAAATCTAGAGTCGAGATGACCGTGACTAGAATGGAGCGTCCAACCAAGTTATTGAGCGTAATCATAAATGGTTATTGGGCCTCGCTTTGTTTTAATGGTGAGCATCTCCTGTTCTACAAACAGGAAGAAACCGTGAACCTGAGTTAAATGTAGCAGAAATCTGTCGCGGCACTATCAAATATACGTCGCAAAACTGTCATAGATGTCACAAAAAATTGAGCATGCAGACGTGACAACACTGTGAGAGATACGAACAAGGATACTCTTTAGTTCAAGTCTCTACATGCATCAAGCGTGCATAGTACGTGCGTCGCCTGTGCGACAAAATAGGCAGGGGTCGCGGCCACCAGACAGGAAAACTATTGATAAGCCACGAAACCTACCTTGACGCTCATCATTTCACGTGCTAGCATTTCAGTAGAAACAGTATTTCCTTCTCGGGCCAGTGGAGGGGGTCTGCAACGTGTTGCTTATTTTTTAACAAGGAGCATCAATCAGTGAAGATTCACGAATATCAGGCCAAAGATATTCTGGCGCGCTACGGGATTCCGATACAGCCCGGACGAGTAGCGTACACGCCGGAAGAGGCCGAAGCGATTGCTCGCGAGTTGGGCGGGCCGGTTGTGATCAAAGCCCAGGTCTACGTTGGTGGACGCGGCAAGGCTGGCGGCATCCAGTTCGGTGATACGCCCGAGCAGGCGCGCGCTTCGGCGGCCCGCGTGCTCGGCATGGACATCAAGGGATTGAAGGTCGAGAAGGTTCTGGTGGTCTCGAAGATCGATATCAAGGAAGAATACTATCTCGGTATCATTCTCGATCGCAAAAGCCAGGCACCAGTGGTGATGATCTCCAAAGAGGGCGGCATCGACATCGAAGAGGTCGCGGCGACCGCGCCGGAGAAGATCATCAAATATCCGATCGACATGCGCTGGGGTCTGCGGCCCTTCGAGGCACGCGATATCGTGGCCCGCGCAGGTCTGCCTAGCGCGATCGTCGGCAAGGCAGGTGCGATCCTTACCGCGCTGGCGAAAGCCTTCATCGAGAGCGACGCCAACCTGGCCGAGATCAATCCTCTGGTGCTGACAGCCGAGGGACAGGTACAGGCCGCCGATGCCAAGATTATCATCGACGACAGTGGCCTGTTCCGCCAGAAGGAGTACGCGAGCTGGGCCGAGTCGGAGGAGTCGAATCCCCTTGAGTACGAGGCGAAGCAGGCGGGTCTGACTTATGTGAAGCTGAATGGCAACGTTGGCATTATCGGAAACGGCGCTGGTCTGGTGATGACTACACTGGATATGGTGGCGCGCGCGGGCGGCAAACCGGCGAACTTCCTGGATATCGGCGGCGGCGCGAAGGCCGAGATGATGTACAAGGCGCTAACCTTCGTGGCACGCGACCCACAGGTGGAGGGCATCCTGGTCAACATCTTCGGCGGCATCACGCGCGGCGAAGAGGTCGCGAAGGGTGTCATTATGGCACAGGCTGAGCTGCCAAAGGGCATGCCGATCGTCGTGCGTCTCTCCGGCACAGGTGCGGAAGAGGGCCGCGAGATGCTGAAACATGCCGGACTCGCCTGGGGCAAGGATATGTATGACGCCGCTGAGAAGATCGTCAACGCGATTGCAGTACTGGATCGGGGGCAGAAGCTATGAGCATTCTTTTAGATAGCACAACACGGCTCGTCGTGCAGGGCATTACCGGGCGCGAGGGTCTGTATCATACGCGCAATATGAAGGCAGCCGGGACCAATATCGTCGCCGGGGTGACGCCGGGTCGTGGCGGGCAGACGGTGGAGGACGTACCGGTCTTCGATACCGTCTCGGAGGCGCAGAAGGCCACGGGTGCCAACGCCTCCTGTATCTTCGTGCCACCTCCCGGCGCGGCAGATGCCATCATGGAGGCTGCAACCGCTGGTATCAAGCTCATCGTCTGCATTACCGAGGGCATTCCGGTGATCGACATGACGCGGGCGATGCTGGTGGTGCGCGAATTCGGTGCCACGCTGATCGGCCCTAACTGTCCCGGCATGTGTACGCCTGGCAAGGGCAAGATCGGCATTATCCCTTACCAGATCTTTATGCCCGGTCCCGTCGGCTTCATCTCGCGCTCTGGCACGCTCACCTACGAGGTGGTCGCGCTACTCACCGAGGCGGGCCTGGGACAATCCACCTGCATCGGCATCGGCGGAGATCCCATCATTGGCTCGACCTTCATCGACCATCTACGCCTGTTCGAGAAGGACCCCGAGACGAAGGTGGTCGTGATCTGCGGCGAGATCGGTGGCAGCGACGAAGAGGATGCTGCTGAGTACATCAAGTCCATGACCAAGCCAGTGGTCTCCTTCGTCTCCGGGCGCACGGCACCCGCGGGAAAGCGCATGGGACACGCAGGCGCGATCATCTCGGGCAATACCGGGACGGCACAGGGCAAGGTTGCCGCGCTGCAAGCGGCAAAGGTTCCCGTCGCCGACACCATCTTCGAGATTCCGGGGCTGGTCAAACAGGTGCTTTAGTATTACAATATCCTCACAGAGTACATTGGGCGCGACGGATCGCGCCCAATGTGCAATCAATCAAAAACCCTGCAAAGGCACGAGGAAATTTGTATGACCACCGCCCTTATCTATGACTCAATTTTTCTAGAGCACATCACGCCGCAGCACCATCCCGAGAGGCCACAACGCCTCAAAATGGCAATGGCGATTCTCGAAGCGCTCAACTGGCTGGAGCGCGATGGATTGGTACAACTGCCACCACGGCCCGCGACCGTGAAGGAACTGGCGGCAGTCCACGAGCCGGACTATATTCGCGAGGTGGAGCTGTTTAGCCAGGAGGTCGCGCGACAGGCCGCGGCGAGCAAACGCCAGTCGCACTTCTTCGCGACCGATACGTACATCTCGCCGCATTCTTACGAGGCAGCGCGTATAGCGGCGGGTGCGCCGCTGGTAGCTATCGATGCAATTATGCAGGGCAAGATCGATAACGCCTACTGCCTGGTACGTCCGCCGGGACACCACGCCCTGCCGGGAGAGGCAATGGGCTTCTGCCTCTTCAACAACGTCGCTGTGGCGGCGCGCTACGCCCTCGATCAGCACGGACTTGAGCGTGTGATGATTATCGATTACGACGTGCATCACGGCAACGGTATTCAGGATATTTTCTACGACGATCCGCGCGTGCTCTACTTCTCCGTCCATCAGGCACCCTTCTATCCCGGCACCGGCGCATCCGGCGAGCAGGGCGAAGGCGCTGGACTGGGCACGACGATCAATGTGCCACTACCCGCAACGACCGCCTTTGACACCTACGAGGCCGTCTTCCGCCAGGTAATGTCACCGGCGGCGGACCGCTTCAATCCACAGCTGATCCTGGTCTCGGCAGGCTTCGATGCGCACTGGAAGGACCCAGTCGGGGACATGTACCTCTCCACGGCGGGCTTTGCCAGGCTGAACCAGATCATCATCGACCTCGCCAAACTCTTATGCGACGGACGCCTGGTGATGGTGCAGGAGGGCGGCTACGACCTGGACGCTATGGGTGCCTGCGTGGCGACCTGCATTAACAATCTGCTCGGCGACGACGCGGCGGTCGATAGCCAGGGACCACCTCCAACGAAGGCGTATCGCCTCAATACCGATGTCCTGATCGCGGAGCTGCGACGCATCCATCACCTGACAGGCTTTCGCATGCGCAATGCCGTGAAGCCGGACGTGGAGAAGCTGCGCCGCGAAATAAAGGGACCGGGACCAGAAGAGACAAAAGCGTAAATACTTACTAACAGAGAAAAGGGAAACCATGGCACCTGGCAGAGAGCAGATACGCCTGCTGACACCCGACGACATGCGAGCCATCGAGCGCCTGCTCAACACTTCTGAATATGTCTATCAGAGATTTACGCTGGAAGAGCTGCCAGACCAGCTCAAGCACTATCCTGCCATAGGGGCGTTCCACGGCAATTCGTTGTATGGCTTTCTGCTCTCACAGATCCTGAGCACACCCTGCGCGTGGATCGGTGGCTTCGGCGTCAGTTGGACTGAAAGCACGCACTATCTCGATATTCTCTATCGCCTGCTTGAACAGCTTGCCGAGCAACTTACCCTGCGTGGCGTGCGCACCCTGCACTACTCGGGCAACGACGCAGAGCACGACTGGCTGCGCGCAAAACTGTTGGCACGCGGCTTCGTGCCGTATCGCCAGCTTTATGCCTACGACAAATTCGACTTTACCATCCCTACGCAAGGGAATCAGCAGGTGAAGATCCGCCCGGTCAATCTGCCGAGGACGCCTCTCAGCGGCGATATGCCCGCGCTGCTCGCTATCGAGGGTGCGTGCTTCGAGGACCTGTGGCGCTACGACAGCACGGCGTTTACTACGATCGCCGCGACGCATCCGTACTTCGTGGTCGCCGAGCTGAACGGGCGGGTAGTGGGCTACCAGTTCAACGCGCTAGACGCGGACTCGGGCTACCTGGTACGCATCGCAGTACATCCCTCTATAAATGGGCAGGGCGTCGGCACATGCCTGATGGCCGAGGCCATACGCTTCTTCGCACAGGCAAAGGTGGCGCGCATCATGCTCAACACGCAGGACAATAACACGCACGCGCATCGCCTCTACGAATGGTTTGGCTTCTACCGCATTCAGCAAATGGGCTTCGTCCTGCGCAAGTATCTATGACGAATGGGCCAGCCCCAGCAGGCTACGCACACTGAGCGGCTCGGCCTTGTTCTTCACCTGCAGTGGGAAGGGCGGACTGGCCTTGACATAAGGATAGACCTGAATAAATGTGGACTCGTTGAGATAGATGTTATTGTCGGTCGCGCCATTCTGCAGGCGCGAGGCCACGTTCACCACGTCGCCGATCGCTGTATAATTCTGCAAGCGATCCTGCGAGCCGATATTCCCCACGGTCGCCTGTCCGGTATTAACGCCAATGCCGTACCTGACAATCGCCTCCTGCGGCTGTGAGCGCTGGTACGCTTCCAACGCAGCGCGCATCTTCCAGGCAGAACGGATCGCGCGCAAGGCGTGGTTTCTCTGCTGCAACGGCGCGTTGAAGATCGCCATCAGCGCGTCGCCCTGAAAGGCCGTAATCGTTCCCTCCTCCTCCCAGATCGCCTCGCACATGAGCTGCAAGTAGCGATTGATCAGGTTCATCACATCGGCGGGTGCCATGCGCTCGCTCAGGCTGGTATAGCCGCGAATATCGGCGAAGACCACCGAGATCTCCTTTGTCTCACCACCCAGATTGAGCGCATGGGGATCGCGGATCAATTCCTCCACGACGTTGGGATGGACGTAGCGCTCGAATATACTACGAATGCGCCTTGCCTGTGCCAGTGAGCGCTTCAGCTCAGTGCGGTCATCGATCACCAGGGCCATACCGATATCCTTGCCCTGCGAGTCGCGCAGAGATGAGACGTAGCAGTTCAGGCTGACATCGCCCGGACGGCCAGGAATCTGGCAATCGACGGAGGTGTTGACGAGCGTCGAATGTTCTGGCTGCATATGCTGCAGGGGTGCGTTGCGCAAGAGATTGACCAGGCCGACCTGCGGAATCGACGCGAAAGCTTCCTGGTAATGCTTGCCGATGGCCGTGGCAGCGCGCATATTGAGAATAACGCTGGCGGCTGCATTAAACGTCGTAATAATACCAGAGGAGTCCGTGGTGATGATGCCGTTGGCGATAGACTTGAAGATATTCTCCATGTAGCGCTTGTCTTCCTGGACCTGGGCGAAGAGGCGCGCATTTTCGATGGCAATGGCGGCTTGATTGCAGAAGGCCAGCATCATATCGAGGTGCCTGGGGGCGAAGAGCTTCTCGTTGATGCGGCTATCGACGTAGACGGCCCCGATGCAGGTATTGCGCACGATCAGGGGCGCGCACATGATGGAGAGGATGCCGAAAGTCATGATGCTCTCCATGCCCTGCAGAGCCGCGTCGGTCTGCGCGTTATCGGTCAAAACAGGCGTACGCGTATTGATGACACGCATCACCGTACTGCGACTGATCTGCGCGGTAGAAAACTCGCTCTCCGAGATCGTGCGCGCCTCTTTGTTGCGCGCCATGCGGAACTCCGGTTCCTTGGTATCGGGATTGATCAGCATGAGGAAGCCACGTTCGGCATTGACAAACTCGATGACACGATCCATCACCAGGCGCAGTACCTCGTCAAACTGCAGTGTCGAGTTGAGAGTGCCCGCGATCTCGTAGAGGATACTGAGCTCGTTCTTCTCCCGTTTCAGATGCGAGATGCTGGTGGCGAGCGCCTCGCGTTCGCGCTCGAACTTCGACGTTGCGCTTTCATTGATCGGTGCCGCCATCTGCAACCTCTGCGCCGCATTCCTGAGCGACTGATTGAGCTTTCCCAGTTCTATATCGGCGGCACGGCTCACATTGAGGGAGTCGTTGAGCAGGGCGACGCGTGGATTGTCCAGTTCACCGGCGTAGCGGCCTTCGACGGCGATCTCTAACTGGCGCGTGTGCTCGTGTAACGAACGCGAGATGCGCACCAACGCTTCACCAATCATGCGCAAGTCACTATTTACATTCCGTAACGGGTCAGATATCACAGCTCCCTCCGTGTATTTTAAAGCAGCATTTGTAGGAAATAGGCGCTAATAAATAAATTTTCCCAGGTAAGGCGACATGCACATAACGAAGAATGAGCATGCTCTATCATATCTACGAGCATGCCCATCCATTATAGCACAGAGATTTTGCGCGGCAAAAGCTACACGCCGTTTTCCTGCAGATACTGCTTGAAGGACACGGGCGTAAAGCCGAAGTCGCGCTGCACGCTGTCCAGGTCGGTCGTGTTATCGAACGAGAAGAGCGTCATGGCGGCCTTCGTCAGCGGCGGTTTGGGCAGAACGGCCTCCATGACGGCGGCACCGATGGCCACCAGGGGAGTAGGCGCGTAGACCTTGGGACGAGACTTGCCCATTGTTTTGAGCAAAAGGTCGAAGATTTGTGTGAACGAGTAGTATTCGGGTCCGCCGATGGTGTAGATCTGCCGGTTGGTGGTGTCTGGACTCTCAAGCACCTTAACGATTACCGTCACGACATCCTCGACGTAAATGGGCTGGAACATCGTCTTGCCACCGCCAATCAACGGCACAACAGGGGCTGCGCGCAGCAAACTGGTCAGGCCGGTGACGAAGGGCGCGCCCTTGCCGAACAGGACCGATGGGCGGATGATGGTCCAGTTGAGTCCGCTATCAATCAGCATCTTCTCAGCCTGATAGCGGCCCTCCATATAGCTGCCCTCCTTGTCGGGTTTCGTGCCCAGGCCGCTGATCTCAATGACGCGCTGGACACCCGCCGTTTTAGCGGCGGCGATCAGATTCGCCGTGCCCTGAACGTTCGTCTCCTGGTAGAAATTGCTGGAGAGCGCCTTGCGGTCCGCCGTGACAAACGCGGCGTGTATGATGGTATCGACGCCAGCGACGGCGGCCTGCAAGGCGGCGGCCTGCGTGGTGTCGCCCTGTACAAATTCGACTCTATCGGCGGGCAGAACGTTCGCGGCACTCTTTGGATTGCGCACGAGGCAGCGGGGCCGTTCGCCCTGAGCAACGAGTCGAGCTACCAGGTGTCGTCCGATGTAGCCTGTGGCTCCCGTAACCAACAGCATGATGGTCCTCCTTAGTACATTTCCACTTGACGTTGTAGGTGTTCATGGGTATACTTTCCCCACTGGGGGCAGCTGGAACTCCTATCCTTTCTCGATCCGCTTCAGGATACTGAAATTATGTAATTTATAGTATCGCTATAATGAAGACGTTGTGTGAGGGCAAATCAAGTAGCAGCAATTTTATATCCATTTCGTCTGCGGGCGATTTTTAAGCGTTTACCAGTCTTCACTACCAAGTATAGCGAATGTCTCGGCTCCGAGGATAGAGGGCTGAGGCATGATTAAAGAGGTGAGTAGGCACACAATTGATATTGCTGCTGGCGACCTCTGAATCCTCGCTGCTCAGCGGCTCACTCCCGCCTGGTAAAGAGTGATGGCAGTACATTCAGCAATAAACGCTCTGGCCAGAACAGCAAGTATCTGAGCCGCGGGTATCTTGCATTTCTCTACAACACGCCGATGATCGAAAGGGAGCGAGTGGAGAATCGCAGGTACATGCAAGAGGAGCCAACCGATTCCGCTTCAAAAAGGATGGGTTTCCTCGTAAAACACGGATGGGAGATGGTGATGCGTGGTGTTTCTCTTCTGGAGTGGACGAACCCGGCTGGATAAGAGGCATCCTTACATCCCGTTGAGACGATGAAACCCTCCTCTCATTTCCAGGTGCTCCAGACGTTGCACGGCGACTCTTCCAGTATTGCTTGAGCCGATCCACCATCATCCAACCAGAATCAATAACATACAGGACAATCACGACATCCCCAAGCAGAGTCGCAAACCATCCCGTGGGTAAGAGTTGATCGACTCCCCACAAAAGAAACGCCGAACTCACGATCAAAGCTTTGAGCAGGTCGAGCAGCTCTGGTCGAATGAGTACCTGAAACCCAAGATAGGTAACACCAATCAAGAGTAAAGGAGCCGCTGATATGGGGGCATGGGGCAAGATGGTCCAGAACACATCACGCACTAGCAGGAGGATGCCCGCAAGCAGAGCCATGACGACCGTAGCCCAGGTGAAGAAATACAAGAGACGGTGGATCTTCGCTGGAAACTGCTGACAAGATGACAGAGAAGAGGGAATCGTTTCTTGCTCCAAGATATTGTTCATCGGTATCCGGGTGCCGCGCTTCCCTCTCTCATTGTCACAAGAAAGAAACGCAGCCTGTCCTTTCGTTATGGTATCATTCGTTCTCTATTATAGCGTTAAATATCTCTATATTTACTCAAGAAAATAGTCCGGAAGATAAATTTTTGTGGTTTCTCATTCGATCTGACATCAAGTTCTAACAATCGGCAAATACCGTAGGGTAATAACACCAATTTTCCAGATCAACGTAGCACTTCCGCCGGCAGTAGAATACGTACAGTGACACCCTCATCCGGGGCACTCTTCACGGTCAAGCTTCCTCCAGCGATGGCAAGTAGAGCGCTGTGGGTGAGAAGGCCGCCGCCGGTCCCCGTTGTGGAACTGCTGGCGGAGACGATGCCGACGCCATCGTCGGCGACGATGATCTCCAGATGCGGATTGCAGGTGGCTCTAAGGGTAAGGCGTAAGTGACGATGCACATCGGAGCCACGCGCATGGCGGGCGGCGTTGCGCAGAGCTTCCTGCACGGCGGCGAAGATAAGTTCGGCGATGGCGGGCGGCACGATTTCGTCGATACGGTAAGCGGTCTCTTCGGAAACGTCCCACTCAACTTCATCGAACGCCTGTTGGAAGTCCTGCGCGATCATGGTATGGATCGCGTGCATCATGCCGTCGCGTTCGAGGCGATGCGGCGCGCTGGTGGTAGTGGCACGCATCATGGCAGCGAGGCGACGATGAGCCTGGGAGATGATCTCTACCGTTTCATCAAGCGCGGCTTCCGCCTGTGTAGAATCCCCTTGAATACACGGGCGCAGCGTCTCCAGGCGCAGGAGGGCCAGGTGCATCTGCGGGAGGATTTCGTCGTGAAGGACGCGGCGCTGCTGCGCACCCAGCAACTTCACATCCACGACGCGCCGCTTCAGCAGACTCGCCACCGTTAGCATCGCCTCGTGATCGCGCAACGTGTCCAGTATACGCTGACCACAGGCATGGGCGAGGTCCATATCCTCGTCGGTAAAGCCAGCGCGATCCTGGCGCGGACCGAGATAAAGCCTGGCGACCAGGCCGAACTCGTCGTAAATGGGCAGGACCCAGCAGATAATGGGCAGCCCCTGCCACGATACGCTGATCCGGTAGGCGTTGGCATCGCTAATCATCTCTCGATTGCTATAGGGATGCGCAGGCGACGCCGCCGGGAGCCACTTCTTGCGCGGGGCCAGCATCAGTTCCTCGCTGCTGTTCTGCTCGTTATCGACGGGCCAGCGATACGCGAAACTGCGCTTCACCGTACCCGTCAGCACGATCAGGCGGGCGCACTGGACCTCCAACACATCATTGCACAGGTGGAAGAAGAGATCCTCCATACCCTGCTCGGTCTTCTGCAGATCGGTATTTAGCCAGTGGCGTACGCTGGTACTGCGCAGGAACGGCCCCAGCAGGGCAATATAGCGATCGTGCGCGGTATAGCTGCTCCAGGTGAAGAGGGCATAAGCGCCCGTCGCGAGGCAGGTAATCAGGAGCAGCCCGCCCAGCTTGCTGCCAGTCACGAGCACGAAGAACGCGATAAAAATGGCGACAGTGGTCGAGACGATCACGATACCGCGCCACTGCTCGAAGAAGCCCTGCCGCGCCAATGGACGCTCGACCAGGATGCCGTGCCGCACAATCGAGTAGCCGATCAGCAGAATGATGAGCGCGACCAGGCCGGTAGCGAAGATATCCAGCAGCATCAGGTTGAGCGGTATCGTGGTGAGAGGCACAGGCGCTATGTGTACGGAGGGTTGTTCCAGCCAACCCACCATAGACCAGACGCCCAGGACACCGAGCGTAGTTGTCAAGCCCACCATCAAGAGGGCCGCGAGCAGAAGCCCAGGACGCGCGAGGTTCCAGGAGAGATGCGGCTCCTCCAACGCCTCAAGCGGAATACGATCGTCCCAGAACGCGTCGCCCAATGCTTTGAGCAAAGAAGTATTTTGTAAACGGCCCGTGCAGGCGTGCCAGAGGACGCGCAAGAGGCGTCCCACGCGGCTCGGAGTGAACCACAGGCTGATCGCGCAGAATGTGACGTAGCAGAGGAAGGCGATGGGCAGCAGGACAGGAGATGAGAGAGCCTGCGATCCGCTACTCTCCAGGATCTCGCTATATGCCAGCAAGCGCAGCGTTCCCGCAAAGCTGAACGTCGAGCTATTGAAGAACAGCAGGAGCAGCACCAGCAGGCCTAATGCGGCGCTACATGCCAGCAGCAACGGTCGGCGTCTACGCCAGCTGTCGTTCATCAACGCGGCGTAATGCAGCCCGATCATAAACCAGATATAGGGCACGCCCAGCGCCGGTAGCCAGATCAGATGCCATAAGAACTCCGACGTTAGCAGGCCGCTCGTCTGCGTCAATGGTGTCGAGATGAGCAGCGCGTGCACATAGAAGAACAGCGCCGAGAGACTCAGGCCCACCGCGCCCACGCGGGCAATCAGGCTATGCCGGTCGCCGTTCAGCCAGACCGTGCAGGCCAACCAGAGGAAGGAGACCAGATTAAAGATCGACAGAGCCAGCGCCATCATCTGAAAGAAGTAGACAGGCTCAAGTAACGAAGCAGGTGACATTTTTACGGTTCTTCTTTGTAGAGCGGGACCCACGCGCCCCGGCGATCCTGTACCAGGGCCACACCATTTTCGTCCCAGATAATCATACGATTGAGGGTATAGATCAGGGTCGCCCTGGCGCGCGCCACCTTGTCGTCGACCGAGTTTTCGCTCAGTCCCCAGGAGGCGTAGATGCGCCCATTGGTGCGGCTCACGGCGCGCTTGTCGTGCAGGTTCAGGCGGGCGGCGATCTGCTCGTTGGTCATCCCCTGCGCCATCAGCTCCACCACACGCAGCTCGTTCGGTTCCAGCAGGGCGCGAGGAGACTGCTCATCCAGGTCGCGCACCTCCTGCACGCGGTCCTCGATCTCGGGATCGACGAGGCTGCGCCCATTGATCGCGTCGCGCAGCAAGGGAACAAGCATAGCGGGCAGCAGGTAGTTGCTCTTGCGCACATAGGCGTAGTGCGTCAGGATGCCCGCGGCCCGAAACTCGCGATAATACTCGTCATCGTCCTGAATCGAATAAAACACCACCGGCATACGCGGACGCTCGCGGCGGATCGCCACAGCCGCGCCGACGCCGCTCAGCGCCCGGCGACCTATCTCAGGGTCCTGCAACTGCACATCCATCAATATAACATC
>Ga0066793_10000306_pt1 | contig 18488 bp, 11 predicted proteins | sample PersoiDNA2013189_FD_83876 | JGI IMG/M metagenome (GOLD analysis project Ga0066793, IMG submission 83876) | Permafrost soil microbial communities from the Arctic, to analyse light accelerated degradation of dissolved organic matter (DOM) -... | ecosystem: Environmental > Terrestrial > Soil >... | reverse complement strand
GAAGATCAACGATCAGATCCGCAGCTCGGAAGTGCGGCTGATCGATGACCAGAACAACCAGTTGGGGGTGCTCTCCCTGGACGCCGCTCTGCGCATCGCAAGCGAGAAGGGACTCGACCTCGTTGAGGTGGCGCCGCAAGCGAGCCCACCGGTCTGCCGCCTGATCGACTACGGACGCTACAAGTTCGAGACGATCAAGAAGGAGAAGGACCAGCGCCGCAAGCAGAATGTCACCAAACTGAAGGAGATGAAGCTGCGACCGAAGGTCGCGGAGCACGATTTCCAGACGAAGTTCAAGGGTTTGAAGCAGTTCCTCGAAGCAGGAGAGAAAGTTAAGGTGACAATCATGTTCAGGGGCCGCGAGATGGTCCACCAGGACATCGGCAGAAGGATTCTCGACCGGGTCGCCGACGACGCGAAGCCGTTCGCGGTCGTCGAACGCGCACCTCTGCTCGAGGGCAAGAACCTGTTCATGATCCTGGCGCCTACCCGCCAGGCCGCTCCTAAGGAGAGCGCAAACGGTGCCTAAGATCAAGACCCAGAAGGGAATCTCCAAGCGGATCCGTGTGACCGGCACCGGCAAGCTCATGCGCGCCAGCTCGCACAAGAGCCACCTGCTCGAGCACAAGTCACAGAAGCGCAAGCGCGGCTTCGAGAACGAGCAGCCGGTGGCCAAGTCCGATCGCAAGACCGTGCGCCGGGCCCTGGGGATCTAGAGATGGCAAGAGTCAAGCGAGGCGTCCCCGCACATCGCCGCCACAAGGCGATCCTCGATCGCGCCAAGGGCTTCCGCCTTTCGAAGAAGCTGCTCTTCCGCCCGGCCAACGAGGCTGTCCTGCACGCGCTTGCGTATGCGTTCCGCGACCGCAGGCGGCGCAAGCGTGAGATGCGCAGCCTGTGGATCGCGCGCATCAACGCCGCCTCGCGACAGTCCGGGCTGCCCTACAACAAGCTCATGCACGGCCTTCGCCAGGCCGGAGTGGAGATCGACCGCAAGGTGCTGGCTGACCTGGCCGTGCGCGACAGCGGTTCCTTTGCCCGGCTGGTGGAGGTTGCGAAAAACAACCTCTGACCAGCTGATCTCCAGCCCGGAAAACGAGATCGTCCGCCGCTTGCGGCGCCTCGCCCAACGGCGCGAGCCAGGCTATGTCCTCCTGGAGGGCCCGCGCGTGCTCGCCGAGGCCGAGGCCGCCGGTTTGGAGTTCGAGGTGGTGGCGGTTCGCGAGGGGGACGAGTTCACCGCTAGAAGCGGACGGCATATCACCCTGGCTCGTGGCACGTTTCGCACCGTCAGCCAGACCGTCACACCCCAAGGAGTCATAGCGATCGCAAAAGTCAAAGAGCTAGACGCAAGCGCCGCCATCTCCGCCGCCCGGGGGCGACATTGGCCGTTGGTGGTGCTGGATGGCGTGCAGGACCCTGGCAACGTCGGGGCGATCTGCCGCAGCGCGGCAGCCGCCGGCGCACCGGCGCTTGCTGTGCTGCCGGGTTCCGCCGATCCATATGGGGCCAAAGCTGTGCGCGCGTCGGCAGGCAACGTGTTCCGGCTCACCGTCGCGCGTACTTCGTGGAGCGACCTCGCCGGCCTGGAGGGGTACGGCGCAGCCGCCGCCGGAGGCGCGCCGCTGGGAGACGTTCCGATCGAGAAAGCGGGCATGATCGTGCTCGGCAGTGAGACGCATGGGCTTTCTCGATCCGATCTCAAGCTCGTCACGGTTCACCTCAGCGAAGGGGTCGAGTCGTTGAACGTGGCCGCGGCCGCGGCTTTGATCCTCTTTGAAGTCAAGAGGAGGCTGGCGGCATGATCCACGGACCAGAGCAGCTCCTCAACGACTACAAGAGCCAGATCGCCGCCACACGCGACGAAAAAGAGCTCGAGCAGGTGCGGGTGGCGCTGTTCGGAAACAGTGGCGCGATGACGAACCTGATCAAGGAGATCCCGGGCCTCCCCAAAGAAGAGAGATCTGACCGCGGCCGGCTGCTCAACGGAATCAAGCAGCAGCTCGAGGGTGCGATCGCCGCCCGCCTCGGCGAGCTGCGCGTAGAGCGGCTTGCCGACATCGTCGAGACCGAGGCGATCGACATCACGTTCCCCGGACCACCGCTCGGGCAGGGCCACCTACACGTCCTCACGCAGGTCCGGCGCCAGATCGAGACAGTGCTCGAAAGCCTCGGCTACCAGGTCGAGCTTGGTCCCGAGGTCGAGACCGAGTGGTACAACTTCGAAGCCCTCAACCTCACGGCGGGCCATCCGGCCCGCGAGAACTGGGACTCATTCTATTTCACCCCCGAGCTGCTCCTGCGCGCGCACACGTCGCCGGTGCAGATTCGCGCCATGCAGCGGATCAAGGAGCCGCCCATCTACATCATCACCCCAGGACGCTGCTATCGCCGCGACGCGCCGGAGGCGACCCGCCTGCCGTATTTCAGCCAGGTGGAAGGGCTGGCGATCGACCGGGCCCTGACCGTCGGCGACATGAAAGGAACGCTGCTTTACATGATCCAGTCCCTGTACGGGATAGAACGCAAGGTTCGCGTTCGACCGAGCTACTTCCCCTTCACCGAGCCGAGCTTCGAGTTCGACGTCACATGCGGAATCTGCAACGGCATGGGCTGCAAGAGCTGCAGGCACAAGGGCTGGCTCGAGGTGGGGGGCTGCGGCATGGTCCACCCGCAGGTCCTGCGCAACGGCGGCATCGATCCGACGGAGTGGAACGGCTACGCCTGGGGATTCGGGATCGAGCGCATGGCCATGCTCAAGCACGACGTCGACGACATCCGGCTGTTCTACGAATCGGACCTCAGATTCCTGGAGCAGTTCTAAATGAATAAGTCACTTCCCCGCTCGCCGGAGAAGTCCGGCGAAGCCGGGAAGGGGGGGCTCGGCTAGCAATGCGACTCAGCTACGAGTGGCTCGGTGACATCGTCGATCTGACCGACGTCTCACCCAAGGACGCGGCCGAGGTGCTCACGCGCCTTGGCATCGAGGTCGAGTCGCTCACGCTCGTGGACCTCTCCCAGATCGTGGTGGGGAAGATCCTCGAGCAGGTCAAGCACCCGAAGTCTCGCAACGACCTCTGGGTGCACCAGGTCGACATCGGAGGCGGTCGCGTTCAGCAGATCATCGCCGGCGCGCCCAATGCGGTCGTCGGGACTCTGGTCCCCGTCGCCTTGCCCGGGACCACAGTTCCCAACGGCCGGCTCGTAAAGGATATGAACATCGCCGGCTACAAGGCCAGCGGGATGCTCTGTTCGGCCGACGAGCTTCTGCTGGGCGACGACCATTCGGGCATCCTGATCCTGGACGGCGGGATGCCGGGCGATCCGCTGACGACGGTGATCCCGAGCCAGGCGATCATGGATGTCGAGGTCACGTCCAACCGCCCAGACTGCATGGGGCACCTCGGGGTCGCTCGCGAGCTGGCCGCCGGTCTCGACCGCCCGCTCAAGCGCGACTTCATGCCCTCATTCACCGGCACCGCGAACCCGCCGGGGCGGGAGCTGGTCAAGGTGACCATCGAAGATCCCGACCTCTGCAGCCGGTACATCGGCGGCGTGATCAAAGGAGTCAAGGTCGGTCCGAGCCCGGACTGGCTTCAGCGCAGGCTGCGCGCCTGCGGAGTGCGGCCGATCAGCAACATCGTCGACATCACCAACTACGTCTTGCTCGAGTACGCCCAGCCGCTGCACGCGTTCGACCTCACGAAGCTCCTTGGCGCTGAGATCCGCGTTCGGCGTGCTCGCGACGGTGAAAAGCTTCTGTGCCTGGACGGCGTCAAACGAGAGCTGGCCGGCGGCATGCTTGTGATCGCGGATTCTCAGCGGCCTGTCGCCATCGCGGGCGTCATCGGCGGTGAGGACACCGCTGTGGCCGCCGGCACGGTGGACATCCTGCTCGAAGCCGCCACTTTCAGCGGGCCCAGCGTGCGGCAGACCGCTCGAGCGCTGGGGCTGCGTACTGAGGCGTCTGCTCGCTTCGAGCGCGGGCTGCCGCCTGAGCTCGCCCTGGCCGGGGCGCGACGTGCCGCGTCGCTCATCGCCGAGCTCGCGGGGGGCTCGGTGCACCGCGAATGGCCTGATGTCTACCCGGAGCCACAGGAGCCGGTTCGCGTGAGGCTCAAGCCCTGGGTCGTAGACGAGGTGCTGGGCACGCACGTCCCCCTTCAGGATTCGGAGGCGATCCTCATCCGGCTTGGATTCCACGTCAAGGTGCTGGGTGACGGCGAGTGGGACGTGCTGCCGCCTGTCTTCCGCCTGGACGTCACGATTCCCGAAGACCTCGTCGAGGAGGTCGGTCGCGTGTACGGCTACGACCGGGTCCCGCCGACCTTGCCCGGCCGCCGCCACGACAGATGGACGCCGCTCGTCCCCAGCGTCGACCGCCGCCTCGATGCGGCGCGCCAGGTGATGGCCGGTGCGGGTTTCACTGAGACCTGGAACCCGGCCCTGGTCTCAGGCCGCAAGCTGGAGGCGCTGCGGATCGCTGCGCTGGCGATGCGCGTATCGAACGCTCTGAGCGACGACATGGACACCCTGCGCACCTCGCTGCTGCCGTCGCTGGTCGACGCGGTGGCCCTGAATCGTGATCGCGGACGGAACGAGGTCCGCATCTACGAGATCGCATCGGCTTTTCTCGCGCGCGTCGGCGAGAAGTACAGCCAGCCGGAGGAGCCGCTTCGCCTGGCCGCCGTTGCCACAGCGGGCAACACCCCGGATTCAGGCCGGGCCGCCTTCTACGCGCTCAAATCGGTCCTGGCAGGGTGCCTGGAGCGGCTGTCAGCCCCGGCTTGCACCTACCAGCGTGGGGCGGCCGAGCTCTTCCATCCGGGCCGGTGCGCAGCCGTCATCCTCGAGGGCCGCCAGCTCGGCTACCTGGGCGAGCTGCATCCGACCGTGGCGGCCGGCCTCAAGGTCGAGGGCAGGTTGGTGGCCTTCGAGATCGACGTGGAGCCGGTGCTCGCCAACTCCCGAACACCTCTCGCACAGCCCCTGCCGAGGTTCCCCGCGATCGAACGGGACCTCGCGGTGGTGGTGGAAGAGCACGTCGCGGCGGGCTTGCTGCTGGCGGCGATCAAGGAGTCCGCCGGCGATCTCCTGGAAAGCGCGCGTGCCTTCGACGAATACCACGGCGCGCAGGTTCCAGAGGGCCAAAAGAGCATTGCGTTCACCTTGACTTTCCGAAGCCCCGAGCGCACCCTGACGGACGCCGAAGTGGACAAAGTGATGACGGAGATCAAGCTGACACTGGAAAAGCGACACCAGGCGGGGTTCCGGGTATGAGTGCCTCGCAATTCTCTGAGCTCCGCGCCGTCAGCGCCGGTGAAGCGCCAATGGCAATCCGCAATGTCTTTTACAACCGGCAGCGTGCGCATGACCACGGTTACCCGAACCGGGGGACCCGGTCCGGGGGCGCTTCAGCGGCTTCGGTCCGAAATCCGCACCCAACCACCGCGATGTCGGACCGGGAAAGGTAGGGTCTACAAGAAGTGACCTGGATCGATCTATTCGCCATCCTGGTGATCATCGCCTACGGCGTGGGCGGCCTTTTCACCGGGGTGCTCCGGCGGCTGATCGGCTTCATCGCGCTGTACGTCGCGTTGCTCGCCGCCACGAACATGGGGCTGCAGGCCGGTGGCATCCTCCAGCAAACGTCCAACTTCGAAACGCCGGACGCAAGGATCTATGGATTCTTCGGGCTCCTGCTCGGCGTTCTGGTCATCGTGGAGGGCGCGACTCAACTCGCTCACAGCCAGATCCAGATCCCCGCTCTAGCGCTGAACCGCTCGTTCGGGGTCATCGTCGGCTTGATCACCGGCGTGTTTCTCACGGTGGTCTGCGTTTACGAGCTCGGGGCCGCCGCCAACCCGTTCGGCGGCGCGCAGCTCGACACCCTTCAGCTCAACATCCGCAACGCCTACAACGAATCGCATGTCATCGTGCCGCTCGCGATCAAAATCGACAAGCCGATCATCAACCTCTTCCAGCCCGCGCTGCCAAGCGATCCCCAGATCTACTTCGGTCCCGGCCCAGTCAACCCATAAAGTTCAGGGTGTGACGGCCAAGTTCTTCGAACGCCTGCGCGAGCGGGCGGTGCAGATCCACATCGCGGATCACGTCCAGGCTCGACTGGAGCGCGGGGACAAGCTGAGGATCAAACTCGGGCTCGACCCCACTGCGCCCGACCTACACGTCGGCCACCTGGTCGTGCTCGACACGCTCCGCGCCTTCCAGGACGAAGGTCACACGGTGGTCTTGATCATCGGCGACTACACGGCAATGATCGGAGACCCGAGCGGCCGCTCCGAAACCAGGCCGGTCCTCACCGCCGCGCAGGTGGCGGCGAATGCCGAGACCTATTTCGAGCAGGTCGACCTGGTCCTCGATCGCACCCGGATGGAGGTGCGCCACAACTCCGAGTGGCTTGCGCCAATGACCGCCGCCGACATTCTGCGGCTGCTGGGGAGGGCGACCCTGCAGCAGATCTTGCAGCGCGAGGACTTCGCAGAGCGGATCAAGACAGGCGCCCCTATCGGGGCGCACGAGCTGCTGTATCCGTTCAACCAGGCATATGACTCGGTCGCGGTACGAGCCGACGTGGAGATCGGCGGCACCGACCAGCTCTTCAACCTTCTATTCGGCCGCGAGATCCAGAAGGCGTACCTCCAGGAACCGCAGGATGTCGCGGTGTTTCCGCTCCTGGAAGGGACCGATGGCGTTCAGAAGATGAGCAAGTCGCTGGGCAACTTCATCGGGATCAGCGAGCCGGCCGAAGAGATCTACGGCAAGACGATGTCGATCCCCGACCATCTGACTGAGAAGTACCTCCGTCTCATCTCGGGACTCAGCCCTGCGGAAATCGATTCCACGCTGAAGCTCAAGCCGCGCGACGCAAAGGTCGCGCTCGCGCGCCAGCTGGTGAAGCGACTGCACGGAGACCAGGCCGCCGCGGACGCCGAGGAGGACTTTAATGTCAAGTTTCGCAATCGCGAAATGCCGCAACCAGTCATGTATCTGCCGATTGAACGCGGACGAACACTAGTCCAGGTCTTGCAGCACTTCAACTGGGCCAAGTCAGGAAATGAGGCTCGCCGCCTGATCGAGCAGAGAGCAGTCAAGCTCGATGGTGTCCTTCAGCTTGAAGACGCGGAGCTCCACGCGGGAGAACACGTCCTTCAGGTGGGAAAACGGCATAACGTGGGTATTACTGTTGGCTAGAATCATCGAAAGCATGTTCGGAGGTAACCGCTAGGTGTCAGGCCATTCGAAATGGGCCGGCATAAAGCACAAGAAGGCGATCGTCGACGCCAAGCGCGGCCAGGCGTTCACGCGTGCCAGCCGCGAGATCACCATTGCGGCCAAAGAGGGTGGTGGCAACTCGGACGGCAACTTCCGCCTGCGCCTTGCCATACAGAAAGCACGTGAGATCAATATGCCGACCGACCGCATCCAGAATGCGATCAAGCGCGGTACGGGCGAGCTCGCCGGCGAGAAGCTGGAAGAGGTCCGCTACGAAGGCTATGGCCCCGCCGGTGTGGCGGTGATGGTCGACGCATTCACCGACAGCCGCAATCGCACCGGCGCGTCAATCCGCCACCGCTTCGCGAAACTGGGCGGCAACCTCGGCGAGCCGAACTCCGTCGGCTGGATGTTCGAGCGCAAGGGCGTTATCTCCGCGAACGCGGGCAAGCAAGATCCAGAGGATGTCGGTCTCGCAGCGATCGAGGCCGGCGCCGACGATGTCCAGGTCGATGGCAAGTCCGTGGAGATATCGACGCCGCCCAACAGCTTTGAGAAGGTGAAGGCGGCGGTGGAGCAGCTCGGCGTGACGATCGACAACGCCGAGATCACGATGCAGCCGAAGCAGACGGTGGCAGTCGACGAGGACAAGGCCGCGGCGGTGCTCAGGCTGATGGAGTCACTCGAAGAGGACGACGACGTCCAGCAGGTCTACGCCAACTTTGACATCCCAACTGACGTTCTTGAACGCGTCTCCGCACAGGTGTAGAAGTTGCTGGATAAATGCCGGACCCCCGCAACGGACTGATCCTCGGAATCGACCCAGGGCTCGCCAGCACAGGGTTTGCGTTGCTCTCGGAGCCCAACCTGGTCCTCTCGTGCAGCACAGTGGTCACCAGACCCGGGCGTGACGGCGAGCGATTGGTGGTCATCACCCGTCACTTACGCGAGCTCCTGGACGCGAATCCTCCGGCCGAGGCATCGCTGGAAGAATTGTTCATGGGCCGCAACGCGACCAGCGCTGTCGCGGTGGCGCAGGCGAGAGGAGCGATCCTCGCGGTCCTCGAGGAGCGCGGGGTACCGGTCTTCGAGTACAAGCCGAGCCAGGTCAAGATCATCCTCACGGGCTATGGCAACGCGGACAAGGCGCAGATCGCGCGCATGCTCTTGGCGCAGGTGAAGCTTCCCGAGGGGCGGCTGGACGAGCACGCGCGGGACGCGATAGCGATCGCCATCTGCCATGCGCGCAGCCGGCGCTTCACCAGGGCCGCCTCAAGGTGATCGCACACCTCACCGGGGTCGTGAGACGTGCAGGTCCGGACTTCGTGGTGGTCGACGTCAGCGGTGTGGGCTACATGGTCAGTGTGTCCACGTCCACGCGCCAGCTGCTGCCTCCTCTGGGTGGAAAGGTCGACCTGGACATCCACACCCACGTCAGGGAAGACCAGCTCGCGCTCTACGGATTCGCCTCCGCCGAGGAACTGGACATGTTCGAGATGCTGATCCAGGTCGACGGCGTCGGCCCGAAGGTGGGACTCAACATTCTTGGCGCCGCCAGCCTCGAGGTCCTGAAGCGCGCGATCGTAAGCGAAGACGCAGCGCCGATCAGGCGCGCGAGCGGAGTCGGGCAGCGCACCGCGGCGAAGGTGATCATCGAGCTCAAGCCGAGGCTCGACGCCGTCGCGGAGCTGGACGCTGTTCCGCGTGCCGCCGCCATATCCGGCGACGGTGTGGTTCCGAAAGCGGTCGAGACGGCCCTTCGCAACCTGGGCTTCTCGTCTCAGGAGGCGCGCGCCGGCATCGAGTCGGTCGACTGGAAGTCGACGCCGAATACGCAAGAGGCGCTGGCGGGCGCCCTCAAAGCGCTCGGCCGGAAATGAGCGAGCCGATCCTCGACGCCCGGGTGGACGACGACCAGTTCGACCTCACGCTCCGCCCACGGCTGCTCACCGAGTACGTCGGCCAGGAGCAGGTCCGCGAGAACCTGAGCATCCTGCTCGAGGCGGCGCGCCGCCTCGAGCAGGATGCTCAGGTTCTCGCGGACCTGCTCCTGGCCGACGTACTCGGTGAGCAGCCGTGGGCGGAGCGTGAGGTCGAACTGGTCGTCGTCCACCCGGGCGTCGAGGATCGGCTCGCTCATTTCCGGCCGAGCGCTTTGAGGGCGCCCGCCAGCGCCTCTTGCGTATTCGGCGTCGACTTCCAGTCGACCGACTCGATGCCGGCGCGCGCCTCCTGAGACGAGAAGCCCAGGTTGCGAAGGGCCGTCTCGACCGCTTTCGGAACCACACCGTCGCCGGATATGGCGGCGGCACGCGGAACAGCGTCCAGCTCCGCGACGGCGTCGAGCCTCGGCTTGAGCTCGATGATCACCTTCGCCGCGGTGCGCTGCCCGACTCCGCTCGCGCGCCTGATCGGCGCTGCGTCTTCGCTTACGATCGCGCGCTTCAGGACCTCGAGGCTGGCGGCGCCAAGAATGTTGAGTCCCACCTTCGGGCCGACGCCGTCGACCTGGATCAGCATCTCGAACATGTCCAGTTCCTCGGCGGAGGCGAATCCGTAGAGCGCGAGCTGGTCTTCCCTGACGTGGGTGTGGATGTCCAGGTCGACCTTTCCACCCAGAGGAGGCAGCAGCTGGCGCGTGGACGTGGACACACTGACCATGTAGCCCACACCGCTGACGTCGACCACCACGAAGTCCGGACCTGCACGTCTCACGACCCCGGTGAGGTGTGCGATCACCTTGAGGCGGCCCTGGTGAAGCGCCGGCTGCGCGCATGGCAGATGGCGATCGCTATCGCGTCCCGCGCGTGCTCGTCCAGCCGCCCCTCGGGAAGCTTCACCTGCGCCAAGAGCATGCGCGCGATCTGCGCCTTGTCCGCGTTGCCATAGCCCGTGAGGATGATCTTGACCTGGCTCGGCTTGTACTCGAAGACCGGTACCCCGCGCTCCTCGAGGACCGCGAGGATCGCTCCTCTCGCCTGCGCCACCGCGACAGCGCTGGTCGCGTTGCGGCCCATGAACAATTCTTCCAGCGATGCCTCGGCCGGAGGATTCGCGTCCAGGAGCTCGCGTAAGTGACGGGTGATGACCACCAATCGCTCGCCGTCACGCCCGGGTCTGGTGACCACTGTGCTGCACGAGAGGACCAGGTTGGGCTCCGAGAGCAACGCAAACCCTGTGCTGGCGAGCCCTGGGTCGATTCCGAGGATCAGTCCGTTGCGGGGGTCCGGCATTTATCCAGCAACTTCTACACCTGTGCGGAGACGCGTTCAAGAACGTCAGTTGGGATGTCAAAGTTGGCGTAGACCTGCTGGACGTCGTCGTCCTCTTCGAGTGACTCCATCAGCCTGAGCACCGCCGCGGCCTTGTCCTCGTCGACTGCCACCGTCTGCTTCGGCTGCATCGTGATCTCGGCGTTGTCGATCGTCACGCCGAGCTGCTCCACCGCCGCCTTCACCTTCTCAAAGCTGTTGGGCGGCGTCGATATCTCCACGGACTTGCCATCGACCTGGACATCGTCGGCGCCGGCCTCGATCGCTGCGAGACCGACATCCTCTGGATCTTGCTTGCCCGCGTTCGCGGAGATAACGCCCTTGCGCTCGAACATCCAGCCGACGGAGTTCGGCTCGCCGAGGTTGCCGCCCAGTTTCGCGAAGCGGTGGCGGATTGACGCGCCGGTGCGATTGCGGCTGTCGGTGAATGCGTCGACCATCACCGCCACACCGGCGGGGCCATAGCCTTCGTAGCGGACCTCTTCCAGCTTCTCGCCGGCGAGCTCGCCCGTACCGCGCTTGATCGCATTCTGGATGCGGTCGGTCGGCATATTGATCTCACGTGCTTTCTGTATGGCAAGGCGCAGGCGGAAGTTGCCGTCCGAGTTGCCACCACCCTCTTTGGCCGCAATGGTGATCTCGCGGCTGGCACGCGTGAACGCCTGGCCGCGCTTGGCGTCGACGATCGCCTTCTTGTGCTTTATGCCGGCCCATTTCGAATGGCCTGACACCTAGCGGTTACCTCCGAACATGCTTTCGATGATTCTAGCCAACAGTAATACCCACGTTATGCCGTTTTCCCACCTGAAGGACGTGTTCTCCCGCGTGGAGCTCCGCGTCTTCAAGCTGAAGGACACCATCGAGCTTGACTGCTCTCTGCTCGATCAGGCGGCGAGCCTCATTTCCTGACTTGGCCCAGTTGAAGTGCTGCAAGACCTGGACTAGTGTTCGTCCGCGTTCAATCGGCAGATACATGACTGGTTGCGGCATTTCGCGATTGCGAAACTTGACATTAAAGTCCTCCTCGGCGTCCGCGGCGGCCTGGTCTCCGTGCAGTCGCTTCACCAGCTGGCGCGCGAGCGCGACCTTTGCGTCGCGCGGCTTGAGCTTCAGCGTGGAATCGATTTCCGCAGGGCTGAGTCCCGAGATGAGACGGAGGTACTTCTCAGTCAGATGGTCGGGGATCGACATCGTCTTGCCGTAGATCTCTTCGGCCGGCTCGCTGATCCCGATGAAGTTGCCCAGCGACTTGCTCATCTTCTGAACGCCATCGGTCCCTTCCAGGAGCGGAAACACCGCGACATCCTGCGGTTCCTGGAGGTACGCCTTCTGGATCTCGCGGCCGAATAGAAGGTTGAAGAGCTGGTCGGTGCCGCCGATCTCCACGTCGGCTCGTACCGCGACCGAGTCATATGCCTGGTTGAACGGATACAGCAGCTCGTGCGCCCCGATAGGGGCGCCTGTCTTGATCCGCTCTGCGAAGTCCTCGCGCTGCAAGATCTGCTGCAGGGTCGCCCTCCCCAGCAGCCGCAGAATGTCGGCGGCGGTCATTGGCGCAAGCCACTCGGAGTTGTGGCGCACCTCCATCCGGGTGCGATCGAGGACCAGGTCGACCTGCTCGAAATAGGTCTCGGCATTCGCCGCCACCTGCGCGGCGGTGAGGACCGGCCTGGTTTCGGAGCGGCCGCTCGGGTCTCCGATCATTGCCGTGTAGTCGCCGATGATCAAGACCACCGTGTGACCTTCGTCCTGGAAGGCGCGGAGCGTGTCGAGCACGACCAGGTGGCCGACGTGTAGGTCGGGCGCAGTGGGGTCGAGCCCGAGTTTGATCCTCAGCTTGTCCCCGCGCTCCAGTCGAGCCTGGACGTGATCCGCGATGTGGATCTGCACCGCCCGCTCGCGCAGGCGTTCGAAGAACTTGGCCGTCACACCCTGAACTTTATGGGTTGACTGGGCCGGGACCGAAGTAGATCTGGGGATCGCTTGGCAGCGCGGGCTGGAAGAGGTTGATGATCGGCTTGTCGATTTTGATCGCGAGCGGCACGATGACATGCGATTCGTTGTAGGCGTTGCGGATGTTGAGCTGAAGGGTGTCGAGCTGCGCGCCGCCGAACGGGTTGGCGGCGGCCCCGAGCTCGTAAACGCAGACCACCGTGAGAAACACGCCGGTGATCAAGCCGACGATGACCCCGAACGAGCGGTTCAGCGCTAGAGCGGGGATCTGGATCTGGCTGTGAGCGAGTTGAGTCGCGCCCTCCACGATGACCAGAACGCCGAGCAGGAGCCCGAAGAATCCATAGATCCTTGCGTCCGGCGTTTCGAAGTTGGACGTTTGCTGGAGGATGCCACCGGCCTGCAGCCCCATGTTCGTGGCGGCGAGCAACGCGACGTACAGCGCGATGAAGCCGATCAGCCGCCGGAGCACCCCGGTGAAAAGGCCGCCCACGCCGTAGGCGATGATCACCAGGATGGCGAATAGATCGATCCAGGTCACTTCTTGTAGACCCTACCTTTCCCGGTCCGACATCGCGGTGGTTGGGTGCGGATTTCGGACCGAAGCCGCTGAAGCGCCCCCGGACCGGGTCCCCCGGTTCGGGTAACCGTGGTCATGCGCACGCTGCCGGTTGTAAAAGACATTGCGGATTGCCATTGGCGCTTCACCGGCGCTGACGGCGCGGAGCTCAGAGAATTGCGAGGCACTCATACCCGGAACCCCGCCTGGTGTCGCTTTTCCAGTGTCAGCTTGATCTCCGTCATCACTTTGTCCACTTCGGCGTCCGTCAGGGTGCGCTCGGGGCTTCGGAAAGTCAAGGTGAACGCAATGCTCTTTTGGCCCTCTGGAACCTGCGCGCCGTGGTATTCGTCGAAGGCACGCGCGCTTTCCAGGAGATCGCCGGCGGACTCCTTGATCGCCGCCAGCAGCAAGCCCGCCGCGACGTGCTCTTCCACCACCACCGCGAGGTCCCGTTCGATCGCGGGGAACCTCGGCAGGGGCTGTGCGAGAGGTGTTCGGGAGTTGGCGAGCACCGGCTCCACGTCGATCTCGAAGGCCACCAACCTGCCCTCGACCTTGAGGCCGGCCGCCACGGTCGGATGCAGCTCGCCCAGGTAGCCGAGCTGGCGGCCCTCGAGGATGACGGCTGCGCACCGGCCCGGATGGAAGAGCTCGGCCGCCCCACGCTGGTAGGTGCAAGCCGGGGCTGACAGCCGCTCCAGGCACCCTGCCAGGACCGATTTGAGCGCGTAGAAGGCGGCCCGGCCTGAATCCGGGGTGTTGCCCGCTGTGGCAACGGCGGCCAGGCGAAGCGGCTCCTCCGGCTGGCTGTACTTCTCGCCGACGCGCGCGAGAAAAGCCGATGCGATCTCGTAGATGCGGACCTCGTTCCGTCCGCGATCACGATTCAGGGCCACCGCGTCGACCAGCGACGGCAGCAGCGAGGTGCGCAGGGTGTCCATGTCGTCGCTCAGAGCGTTCGATACGCGCATCGCCAGCGCAGCGATCCGCAGCGCCTCCAGCTTGCGGCCTGAGACCAGGGCCGGGTTCCAGGTCTCAGTGAAACCCGCACCGGCCATCACCTGGCGCGCCGCATCGAGGCGGCGGTCGACGCTGGGGACGAGCGGCGTCCATCTGTCGTGGCGGCGGCCGGGCAAGGTCGGCGGGACCCGGTCGTAGCCGTACACGCGACCGACCTCCTCGACGAGGTCTTCGGGAATCGTGACGTCCAGGCGGAAGACAGGCGGCAGCACGTCCCACTCGCCGTCACCCAGCACCTTGACGTGGAATCCAAGCCGGATGAGGATCGCCTCCGAATCCTGAAGGGGGACGTGCGTGCCCAGCACCTCGTCTACGACCCAGGGCTTGAGCCTCACGCGAACCGGCTCCTGTGGCTCCGGGTAGACATCAGGCCATTCGCGGTGCACCGAGCCCCCCGCGAGCTCGGCGATGAGCGACGCGGCACGTCGCGCCCCGGCCAGGGCGAGCTCAGGCGGCAGCCCGCGCTCGAAGCGAGCAGACGCCTCAGTACGCAGCCCCAGCGCTCGAGCGGTCTGCCGCACGCTGGGCCCGCTGAAAGTGGCGGCTTCGAGCAGGATGTCCACCGTGCCGGCGGCCACAGCGGTGTCCTCACCGCCGATGACGCCCGCGATGGCGACAGGCCGCTGAGAATCCGCGATCACAAGCATGCCGCCGGCCAGCTCTCGTTTGACGCCGTCCAGGCACAGAAGCTTTTCACCGTCGCGAGCACGCCGAACGCGGATCTCAGCGCCAAGGAGCTTCGTGAGGTCGAACGCGTGCAGCGGCTGGGCGTACTCGAGCAAGACGTAGTTGGTGATGTCGACGATGTTGCTGATCGGCCGCACTCCGCAGGCGCGCAGCCTGCGCTGAAGCCAGTCCGGGCTCGGACCGACCTTGACTCCTTTGATCACGCCGCCGATGTACCGGCTGCAGAGGTCGGGATCTTCGATGGTCACCTTGACCAGCTCCCGCCCCGGCGGGTTCGCGGTGCCGGTGAATGAGGGCATGAAGTCGCGCTTGAGCGGGCGGTCGAGACCGGCGGCCAGCTCGCGAGCGACCCCGAGGTGCCCCATGCAGTCTGGGCGGTTGGACGTGACCTCGACATCCATGATCGCCTGGCTCGGGATCACCGTCGTCAGCGGATCGCCCGGCATCCCGCCGTCCAGGATCAGGATGCCCGAATGGTCGTCGCCCAGCAGAAGCTCGTCGGCCGAACAGAGCATCCCGCTGGCCTTGTAGCCGGCGATGTTCATATCCTTTACGAGCCGGCCGTTGGGAACTGTGGTCCCGGGCAAGGCGACGGGGACCAGAGTCCCGACGACCGCATTGGGCGCGCCGGCGATGATCTGCTGAACGCGACCGCCTCCGATGTCGACCTGGTGCACCCAGAGGTCGTTGCGAGACTTCGGGTGCTTGACCTGCTCGAGGATCTTCCCCACCACGATCTGGGAGAGGTCCACGAGCGTGAGCGACTCGACCTCGATGCCAAGGCGCGTGAGCACCTCGGCCGCGTCCTTGGGTGAGACGTCGGTCAGATCGACGATGTCACCGAGCCACTCGTAGCTGAGTCGCATTGCTAGCCGAGCCCCCCCTTCCCGGCTTCGCCGGACTTCTCCGGCGAGCGGGGAAGTGACTTATTCATTTAGAACTGCTCCAGGAATCTGAGGTCCGATTCGTAGAACAGCCGGATGTCGTCGACGTCGTGCTTGAGCATGGCCATGCGCTCGATCCCGAATCCCCAGGCGTAGCCGTTCCACTCCGTCGGATCGATGCCGCCGTTGCGCAGGACCTGCGGGTGGACCATGCCGCAGCCCCCCACCTCGAGCCAGCCCTTGTGCCTGCAGCTCTTGCAGCCCATGCCGTTGCAGATTCCGCATGTGACGTCGAACTCGAAGCTCGGCTCGGTGAAGGGGAAGTAGCTCGGTCGAACGCGAACCTTGCGTTCTATCCCGTACAGGGACTGGATCATGTAAAGCAGCGTTCCTTTCATGTCGCCGACGGTCAGGGCCCGGTCGATCGCCAGCCCTTCCACCTGGCTGAAATACGGCAGGCGGGTCGCCTCCGGCGCGTCGCGGCGATAGCAGCGTCCTGGGGTGATGATGTAGATGGGCGGCTCCTTGATCCGCTGCATGGCGCGAATCTGCACCGGCGACGTGTGCGCGCGCAGGAGCAGCTCGGGGGTGAAATAGAATGAGTCCCAGTTCTCGCGGGCCGGATGGCCCGCCGTGAGGTTGAGGGCTTCGAAGTTGTACCACTCGGTCTCGACCTCGGGACCAAGCTCGACCTGGTAGCCGAGGCTTTCGAGCACTGTCTCGATCTGGCGCCGGACCTGCGTGAGGACGTGTAGGTGGCCCTGCCCGAGCGGTGGTCCGGGGAACGTGATGTCGATCGCCTCGGTCTCGACGATGTCGGCAAGCCGCTCTACGCGCAGCTCGCCGAGGCGGGCGGCGATCGCACCCTCGAGCTGCTGCTTGATTCCGTTGAGCAGCCGGCCGCGGTCAGATCTCTCTTCTTTGGGGAGGCCCGGGATCTCCTTGATCAGGTTCGTCATCGCGCCACTGTTTCCGAACAGCGCCACCCGCACCTGCTCGAGCTCTTTTTCGTCGCGTGTGGCGGCGATCTGGCTCTTGTAGTCGTTGAGGAGCTGCTCTGGTCCGTGGATCATGCCGCCAGCCTCCTCTTGACTTCAAAGAGGATCAAAGCCGCGGCCGCGGCCACGTTCAACGACTCGACCCCTTCGCTGAGGTGAACCGTGACGAGCTTGAGATCGGATCGAGAAAGCCCATGCGTCTCACTGCCGAGCACGATCATGCCCGCTTTCTCGATCGGAACGTCTCCCAGCGGCGCGCCTCCGGCGGCGGCTGCGCCGTACCCCTCCAGGCCGGCGAGGTCGCTCCACGAAGTACGCGCGACGGTGAGCCGGAACACGTTGCCTGCCGACGCGCGCACAGCTTTGGCCCCATATGGATCGGCGGAACCCGGCAGCACAGCAAGCGCCGGTGCGCCGGCGGCTGCCGCGCTGCGGCAGATCGCCCCGACGTTGCCAGGGTCCTGCACGCCATCCAGCACCACCAACGGCCAATGTCGCCCCCGGGCGGCGGAGATGGCGGCGCTTGCGTCTAGCTCTTTGACTTTTGCGATCGCTATGACTCCTTGGGGTGTGACGGTCTGGCTGACGGTGCGAAACGTGCCACGAGCCAGGGTGATATGCCGTCCGCTTCTAGCGGTGAACTCGTCCCCCTCGCGAACCGCCACCACCTCGAACTCCAAACCGGCGGCCTCGGCCTCGGCGAGCACGCGCGGGCCCTCCAGGAGGACATAGCCTGGCTCGCGCCGTTGGGCGAGGCGCCGCAAGCGGCGGACGATCTCGTTTTCCGGGCTGGAGATCAGCTGGTCAGAGGTTGTTTTTCGCAACCTCCACCAGCCGGGCAAAGGAACCGCTGTCGCGCACGGCCAGGTCAGCCAGCACCTTGCGGTCGATCTCCACTCCGGCCTGGCGAAGGCCGTGCATGAGCTTGTTGTAGGGCAGCCCGGACTGTCGCGAGGCGGCGTTGATGCGCGCGATCCACAGGCTGCGCATCTCACGCTTGCGCCGCCTGCGGTCGCGGAACGCATACGCAAGCGCGTGCAGGACAGCCTCGTTGGCCGGGCGGAAGAGCAGCTTCTTCGAAAGGCGGAAGCCCTTGGCGCGATCGAGGATCGCCTTGTGGCGGCGATGTGCGGGGACGCCTCGCTTGACTCTTGCCATCTCTAGATCCCCAGGGCCCGGCGCACGGTCTTGCGATCGGACTTGGCCACCGGCTGCTCGTTCTCGAAGCCGCGCTTGCGCTTCTGTGACTTGTGCTCGAGCAGGTGGCTCTTGTGCGAGCTGGCGCGCATGAGCTTGCCGGTGCCGGTCACACGGATCCGCTTGGAGATTCCCTTCTGGGTCTTGATCTTAGGCACCGTTTGCGCTCTCCTTAGGAGCGGCCTGGCGGGTAGGCGCCAGGATCATGAACAGGTTCTTGCCCTCGAGCAGAGGTGCGCGTTCGACGACCGCGAACGGCTTCGCGTCGTCGGCGACCCGGTCGAGAATCCTTCTGCCGATGTCCTGGTGGACCATCTCGCGGCCCCTGAACATGATTGTCACCTTAACTTTCTCTCCTGCTTCGAGGAACTGCTTCAAACCCTTGAACTTCGTCTGGAAATCGTGCTCCGCGACCTTCGGTCGCAGCTTCATCTCCTTCAGTTTGGTGACATTCTGCTTGCGGCGCTGGTCCTTCTCCTTCTTGATCGTCTCGAACTTGTAGCGTCCGTAGTCGATCAGGCGGCAGACCGGTGGGCTCGCTTGCGGCGCCACCTCAACGAGGTCGAGTCCCTTCTCGCTTGCGATGCGCAGAGCGGCGTCCAGGGAGAGCACCCCCAACTGGTTGTTCTGGTCATCGATCAGCCGCACTTCCGAGCTGCGGATCTGATCGTTGATCTTC
>Ga0066793_10000305_pt1 | contig 18523 bp, 17 predicted proteins | sample PersoiDNA2013189_FD_83876 | JGI IMG/M metagenome (GOLD analysis project Ga0066793, IMG submission 83876) | Permafrost soil microbial communities from the Arctic, to analyse light accelerated degradation of dissolved organic matter (DOM) -... | ecosystem: Environmental > Terrestrial > Soil >... | reverse complement strand
GGTGAGGCCTTCATTCCCATCAAAGAATTTGGGCTGCTAAACCAAAAGTTACAGGAAGCGGGAGAAAAGACATACCAGAACCCGCGCAATACGGCCGCCGGTTCGCTCCGCCAACTGGACCCTGCCCTCACCGCTTCGCGACCCCTGACCCTTTTAACCTATGCGGTCGCGGCCACGGATGGGTCCCTGCCAACCACGCAATGGGGACTGCTGGACTACCTGCGATCGCTGGGTTTCCCGGTCACCGATCTGGCTCAGCACTGCCCCGATCTTGAAACGGCTATTCGCGTATGTGAAGACGCCACCCAAAAGCGCGACCAATGGCCCTTCGAAGTGGACGGCATGGTGATTAAAATTAATAACCTGCGCCTGGTATCCGATTTAGGCGTGGTGGGCAAGGATCCCCGCGGGGCCATCGCGGTGAAATTTCCCGCGCGCGAAGTGAGCACCCTGCTGTTGGATATCGGCGTCAACGTCGGGCGGACCGGTGTGCTCACTCCTTACGCCATCCTGGAACCGGTCGAAGTGGGGGGGGTGATCGTGAAACGGGCCACATTGAATAATTTTGATTTCATCAAGGAAAAAGATATCCGCCCCGGCGACCGGGTGATGATCAAACGCTCCGGGGATGTGATCCCCTATGTCATTGGACCCATCCTGGACGCGCGCACAGGCAGCGAACGACCATACCAGCCACCCACTACATGCCCGGCCTGCGGACAGCCTGTTGAAAACCTGCCCGGAGAAGTGGCCTGGTACTGCGTCAATGCTGGCTGCCCAGCACAGCTCGTGCGCAACCTGGAACATTTTGCCTCACGCGGCGCCATGGATATCGTTGGCCTGGGGATTAAAATCGTCGAGCAGTTGGCAGTCGAGGCGCTCGTCAAGGATGTCGCCGATATCTACACGCTCACGAAGGATGATTTGCTCAGGCTAGGTGGTTTTGCTGATAAAAAAGCCGATAATTTGCTGGCATCCATCGACACATCACGCCAGCGGCCCCTCGCCCTCTTGCTTACCGCCCTGGGCATCCGCGGCGTGGGTGAAGTGGTAGCGCAGGATCTGGCTCATCAGTTCCCAGATCTGGACACCCTCGGCCGGTCGTCGCTGGACGATTTACAACTGATTGAGGGCATTGGACCCAATATCGCTCAGGCGATCGTCGATTGGTTCGACCGCCCGGCCAACCAGGACATATTGAGGAAATTAAAACAAGCCGGAGTCTGGCCGACCCACCAGGCTGCCATCCGATCCCTTGAAGATACACAGGCGGCGTCCGTCCTCGCGGGCCAGACCTTTGTCATCACCGGTACACTGCCCACCTTTTCGCGCGATGAAGCCAAAACGCTGATCCAGAAATATGGGGGTAAAGTGACCGACAGCGTCAGCAAAAAGACGGCTTATCTGATCGCGGGCGAGGCAGCGGGTTCAAAACTGGAAAAAGCGCGCGAATTGGGTGTCCCCGTGCTGGATGAAGCCGCCTTACGCGAAATGGTGAAGCGAGGCGCGACTCAATGAATGCCATCGTGCTAAAGCCAGAACGCGAAAAATCGGTCCTTCACCGCCATCCCTGGATTTTTGCCAGCTCGATCGGCAAACTCGAAGGATCACCTGGAAAGGGTGAAACCGTGCGCATTGGTAACACAAAAGGCCAGGTTCTGGGTTGGGGCGCCTACAGCCCGGATTCACAGATCCGCGTCAGGGTCTGGTCTTTCGACCCGGCAGAAACCATCGACGTCGCATTCTTTAGGAAAAAATTGCTCCGGGCCATCGACCTGCGTCAAACCGCAGCTTATGACTCGCGTACCAATGCTTACCGCCTGGTGCATGCCGAATCGGATGGCCTGCCCGGTTTGATTGTTGACCAGTATGGAGAAGTATTGGTCATGCAGTGCCTGAATGCCGGGATAGAATTCTGGCGCGACCTTCTGGCCGATCTCTTGATGGAAATCACCGGGGCAGTCTGCCTGTACGAACGTTCTGACGCTGATGTGCGCCAACTGGAAGGTCTGCCAGAACGGAACGGGCTTCTGCGAGGCCATCTGCCAGAGGGCGATCTGACCATCCAGGAAAACGGCCTTTATTTTAAAATCGATATCCAAAAAGGCCACAAGACCGGTTTTTACCTGGATCAACGCGCCAACCGGGCGCGGTTGCTTAGCCTGGTAAAAGGGCGATCGGTGCTCAACTGCTTCGCCTACACCGGCGGGTTTGCTATTTACGCCCTGGCAGGTGGAGCGACTTCTGTGGTGTCGATTGATACCTCGGCGGATGCATTGGCGCTGGCCAAAGAAAACCTGGCATTGAACCGGCTGCCCGCCGAAAAAGCAGAATGGATGGAAGGGGACGTTTTTCAGGTCCTGCGCCAGATGCGCGACCAGGCCCGTTCATTCGACCTGATCGTGCTCGACCCGCCAAAATTTGCGCCAACCATCGCGCAGGCCGAAAGGGCTGCCCGTGGATACAAAGACATCAACCTCCTGGGATTAAAACTGCTATCACCAGGAGGCCTGTTGTTTACGTTTTCATGCTCCGGGGGGATCTCACCCGACTTGTTTCAAAAGATCGTCGCCGGCGCCGCTTTAGACGCCGGGGTCAATGCCAGGATCATTGGAACGATGACCCAGGGACCCGACCATCCCATTGCCTTAAATTTTCCAGAAGGCGCTTATTTAAAAGGGCTGATCCTATCAATTTAAACCCGGGTGGGTGAGTAAATCTTCCTGGGCAGGTTTAAAGCGCGCCAGGCTGTCTGCCAGGCCACCCGCCCGGTTACGTAGGAGCCAGACCTGGGGGAAGATCACCAGGATTTCATCCAGATCTTTCTTCAGCGTCTCCCGCAGCAAGGTCTGCTCGGCCATGTGGGTCGAGATCGCTAGCATACCGCGCAGGCAGGCATGTTTTAACAGCCGCAGAACCAGTTGGTATTCTCTTTTCACCACTTCCGCATCCGGGCAGGCCAGCCTGGCCTTTTCCAGATCAACTTCGGCCTGCGCAATTGCCTCTAAGGGCTGGTTAAACACGCCCGGTGGCATCTTTTCAGAATATTCTTTTATCTTGGCCAGGGGGTATTGGAGCAGCCCAAAAAACGCGGTTGAATTGGGTGTCTGGAAAGCCAGCATCTGGTATAAGTTCCCAAGCTGGTAGACAATCTCGCCCATGAGATGGCTTTTATCTTGAAACGCAAAATGGTTGAGCGCTGGACGGATATCCATGCCCCGATTCGCTTCGACACACCAGGCATAAGCCGCGCCGGCCGCAAAACCCAGGTAGCTTACCGGCAGTGGCTGCCAGTGACCGTTATCTCCCCAATCGGTGATCAGGTATCCGACTGCTCCATGTTTTAAACCATTATCTGCCGCGTTCAACAGGTTACCCAGGGCATTATCCGTCTTCCCGGCAATCGTGTTCCAGGTGGAGGTTCCAGGACACACATAAAATGGGATCCCGGCCGCCGCGAACTGTTCCCCATGCTGTTCAAATGGGTGGTCCGCTTCATAGCCCCACTCCAGGGCAATCGCATCCCGGGGGATTTGGGTCACCAGTTCGGGATGCTGCAGGATAATGTCACCCCAAAACTGCATCGTACAACCGCGCCGCTTGAGATCGAGGTAGATTTTTTTGACGTAGTCCAGGTACACGGTTCCTGCGCCGCGCGCTTCACAGGCTGCCCGGCTGCGCCCCTGACCGACATCAAACGTCTCATCGCAGCCCACATTGACTATCCGGCTGTTGAAATAAGGCAGCAGTTCATCATACAGCGATTGGATAAATGCCAGGCTGGCAGGGTCCTCCGGGCACAGGCTGAATGGGCCATCCATGCCTCCCCAGGGCGTCTCGAAACTTGAAACGACCTCACTCAACCCGGCATATTTAGGATGGGTCAGCCAGCGGGTCATGTGTCCAAAAGAATTCTGATTGGGCACGAGCTCGATAAAACGTGCCTGGCAATAGGCATCCAGAGCCAGGATTTCCTCCCCGGTCATAGGAGATGCCTTTTCCCATACCTTATGATGGTCGCGGTAAGCAAAGGTATGCTCGGTATATAACTGTAGCTGGTTTATTTTCCAGGAGGAGAGCAAGTCTACCAGGGCAAAAAGCGTCTTCATCTGGGGAACTTTATCCCGGCTGATATCCAGCATGACCCCGCGCGCGGGGAAATCTGGCCAATCTTCAACTGTCACGCAAGGTAATGTTTTATGGGCGTGAGAGATCATTTGGACCAGGGTCTGGACCGCATAAAAAACGCCCGCCGCATCGCTGCCGCGGATATCGACCCCATCCGGGGTAATGGTAAGCCGGTATCCTTGCAGCCTGGCGGATTGATCCGGGATAATATCCAGGAATATTCCCCTGGATGGATGCAATTTCATCGGGTCGGCTGCGATCGCCAGGTTTAACCCGGTGATCCTGGCGACGGCCGATTTGAATTGGTTAGCACAAAAAGCGAGCTGGGATGGACACTGGGTATTAATCGAAATTGGACAATCGTCCGACAAGATAAAATTTCCTGGTTCTTGTGAAAACAGGCGTGGGTAAGGAAGTAAAACCAATGTTTCGATCATGGGTGAAAATCCTTTTCTAAAATATGGACCTGACGGAAAGGTTTAAAACAGAACTTGCCGTAAAAATCCAGCAATCCAGTCCAATCAATCAATCACGGAGCCTCGAACGCCCACTTCTTTATAAACGACTCAAACCAGAGTCCATCATTAATGCCCCGTAGCCCATCCCTCTGAGGCGATGGCTGGCCCCCACCGTTCCCAACTGGCCCCATGGCCGGGACAACCTGGCCATGTAGTAACGCGCTAATGGGCGAGGTGAATCTTCAAAGGTCAGGTTAACCATGCCGTTGATTTCGGTTTCTACCCAAAGCGTCCGGTAATCCGTGAGGCGATCCCCCTTTCGAACGGCTTCCTCGAATTCGAACAACCACCGGTCGGGAAATTCATTCAGTAAAAAATCGCCCATCGCTTCGGTCTGTTCAGGCTGTAAAGGCCGCACACAATCCAACCGGCTATCTTGACCTGGCTGGTAGCCCTGGAGGTCATGCGTCACGTCCCAAACAGTCCCATTGTCCTTAAAACCCAGCTTGAGGAAAAATTCTTGAATGCCCAGCTCGACCGGAAGGCCTGGAGCAAACGGACGAATGCTCCCTCCCAGGTGGATCAGTTTGCAGCCCTTTGAGACCAGCCAGGTCTGAGCCCAATTGAACAGATCGCTGCCGATGCCTTTCCTGGCATGATCGGGTAGAACCGATATCGCATCGATCCACCCATGGTTCATCAAACTGGATAACAGCGGGGAAGGGTTGCCCATTTCATAACTTGCCAGGGCAAATCCAACGGGTTGATCAGCATAAAAAACCATTTGGCCTTGCTGCTCCACACCCGATACCACCAAGGTGTTAAAGCGGGCGAACTCCGGGGTAAAGGCAAGGTTTGGCCCACAGGCCTTGTTCCATATATTGGCAACCACTTGCCTGTGCCGGCTATCCTGCGGAGCAAACGGCGTGCAACGATATTTTTTATCCATGAATGGCATAAAACCGGCCGCCTTTCCTGGCATGACGAACGATCATAATTCTCAATAATTATTTTACTTGATTAATGGGGTTTATACCTCACGTACTTGCTTTCGATGGTATGCAGGAAACACTACAATGCCGGCGTATACCTCTCCCCGAGCACCCTGAAAGGGAGGGAATTTCTTACCCATCCCTTTAGGGAGGGGCAGGGGTAGGTAAACGCTGGATGCCTATAATCCAGATAGCCCTCGTTACCCAAAAGTTGTGTCCATCTGGAACACAACTTTTTCGATATCTTTCAAGAATAAAGGGGTTGGACAAATTATGGCAAGGGGTGCCACATCATCGAAAGGACGACGGCTGCTGCCGCGAGCAGCGCACCAATCGCGGCAAAAAGAACGCTGATCTCCGTCGTTTCATGCCTGGTAATCATATAAGTGGGCAGGCTGTTAAACACTTTTTCCAACTCGCTCGCACTTGACGCCGAATAATACGTTCCGCCGGTCTGGCTGGCGATTTGTTTCAAGGTGTCTTCGTCGATACCGGCGCGGAACCGCCCTCCGCCTTGACCGCCGAAAATTCCACCCCCACCGCCAAAAGGTTCGCTTCCCTGCCCAAGCTGAGGACCTTTTTCTGTCCCAAACCCGATGGTGTAAACCCGGATGCCACGATCCGCCGCCTGCTGCGCCGCATCTAATGGCAAGGGTCCAAAGTTGCTCACCCCATCCGTCAGTAATACAATAATATCGGGGACATAAGCTCCGTGTGGCACTGGGGTCGGCGCAACCCCGGTACTCGAGTCGGTCACACTTGGCGCCACAAGTTTATCGATTTGGGAAATAGCGTCGATCGATTCAAGAATACCACTGCCAATCGCCGTCATGCGCCCGGTTGTCAGGCTTTCGACTGCGTTTTCAAGCGCACTTTGATCGGTGGTTGGCGGCTGGATCAGCTCGGCAAAACCCGAAAAAGCGACCAGGCCAATTTGGGTGGTGGCCTTTTGGTGCTGGATGAAATTAAGCGCGGCCGATTCAGCGGCTGCCAGCCGGCTGGGTTGGATATCCCTGAAGCGCATGCTCCCAGAAACATCCATCGCCAAGATTATGGTGGTTTGATTGGTGGGTATACTGGTGATCGTCACGGGGCGGACCAGTGCGAGGATCAGGCTGGTCAGGGCAAGGCTAAAGAGGGCAAACGGCAGATGGCGACGCAGACGTGAGTGATGGGGAAGCGCATCTCGCACCAGGGATAAACTGGAGAAACGAACTGCAAAACGCCTTCTACGTCTGAGCATCCAGATATAGATCCCAATCAACACGGGGATTAATCCTAACAAGAGCAAGAAGCTGGGCCATAGCAGGGTCATCATTTACCTCCTATTCGGAAAGTCCACCAATAAAAACTCACTCGTCCGGTTCATGGTATGCGGCTGAACCATATCAGAGAAAAAGCACCACCGACCAGCAAGAGAACTATACTCGCCCCTGCCAGGAGAGAGGTAACCTCCATCTTCTCGGGCTTTATGATCAACTTCGGATCAAGATTATTATAGATCTGGATTAAATCTTGTGCATTCTGAGCATTGAAATAAACGGCCCCGGTCATTTGCGCAATTTGTTGCAGCGTCGCCTCGTCGAGCTGTGTATGAACCGTGAAGCCGTTAACGTGTAGGGTTGTGCCTTCAGGACTTCCTACCCCAACGGTGTAGATACGGACACCCAGGTCAGCTGCCGATTGGGCCGCCGCGATTGGATCGGGGTCCTCATTATTTTCGCCATCGCTCAATAAAATCACAGCGGCCGACGTATAAGTTCCCTTAGGCACAGGCGTTGGTGAAGGGGTTGGGGCCGGGGTCCGATTACTGTATAGAAAAGGGCCCTTTTCTCCGGCAGTGGCAATTGTATTAAGGGCTGCCTGAATTCCATGCGCCAGAGAAGTCCCACGTTGGGGTGTAAGGCGGGCCAACGTAGCTAACACCTCATCCCGGTTGTTGGTTGGCTCCTGGATCGCGAAACCACTATCACTGAAACCCACCACGCCAATTTGCACATTGGGCGGTTGGCGTTGAATAAAAAGCTTCGCGGCAGTTTTTGCTGCCTCCATACGGGTCGGCTTGATATCATCAGCAGCCATGCTGCCTGAGACGTCAAAAGCCAAAATGACGGTGCCTTCTACCCGTGGCAAGCTGACCACTGTTTGGGGCCGCGCCAGGGCTACCATCAAAAGCGAGAGACCGGCTAAAAAAAGAAGCGGGGGGATATGCCGGCGGAATCCGGGTCCTTTCCTGACCCCTCCCCGATCAAAACCGAGCCGGCTAAAATTGGCTGCCACCCGCCGTCGGCGGGCCTGTAATAAGATATACAAGCCAATCCCGACCGGGATTAATATCAACGACCATAACATGATAGGCCAGGTAAATGACATCATTAAACTGCCAGTTATCTCCGGCGCTGCTGCCGCGAGGCCGCAAAACGCACTATCGCATGCACAAGGTCTTCATCGGTCGAAATGGATAACCAATCGACCCCGGCATGCTTGAAAATCGCTCCCAGCGCTGCTTCACGCCGCTTCGCTGCTTCTTCAAACCGGGCACGAAATTTTTTATCGGCTGTATCCACATAAATCTGCTCGCCCGTTTCCGCATCTTCCATCACAATCAGCCCCATATTCGGGAGCGCCATCTCGCAAGGGTCCCACAAATGAATCGCAAGTACTTCATGGCGTTGGTTGAGCAGTTGTATAGCTTTTTCCCAGCCAGGCGTGCTGATAAAATCCGAGATGACGAAAATCAACGAACGCCTTTTAATCCCGTTCAGCGCCCCTTCGAGCAGCGGGGCCAGGTTTGTAAACGGCGATCGGGGTAGTTGGGGTTGTTTGAGCAGATCATTGACCAGGCGCAGTACCTGCACCCGCCCGCCTCGCGCCGGTATGATCCGTTCGACACGGCTCCCATAAAACATGGCGCCAACCCGGTTGCCATGCCGGGTCAACAGCCGCGCGAGGGTGGTGACAAAATCGATCAGAATGGCCCGTTTTGGACTGTTTCCGGTACCAAAGTCGACCGATGGACTGAGGTCAAGCAAAAAGTATGCGGTAATTTCTCGATCTTCGGCATACTGCCGTACATAAGGGGTGTCCATGCGCGCGGTAACATTCCAATCGATGTAACGGATATCATCTTCGGGCTGGTATTCACGCAGATCGGTAAAATCGACACCATAACCATAAAACAGGGTGCGGTAATCGCCTTGAAGCAGGCCATCCAACCGGCGGATGACCTTCCAGTCGAGGCGCTGCAAAATGCGTTCAGGCGTGGGCGTTAATATGCTCATGGAGTGGCGCCACTGGCACAGGGATCCGATCGATAATTTTCTTTAAGATGTCGTCGCTCGAGACGTTGTCGGATAATGCTTCGTAGGAGAGGACGAGCCGGTGGCGCATCACATCCATTGCCATATCTAAAACGTCCTCGGGCAGAATATAATTACGCCCACGCACGAAAGCGAGAGCCCGCGCCGTCAGGATCAAATTAATTGAAGCGCGCGGACTGGCGCCAAACAGGATATACCCTTCCAATTCCTTCAGTCCTTCATTTTTAGGCGTGCGCGTGGCTGTCACCATGCGCACGGAGTATTCGATCAACACCGGATCCACGTAGACCTGATCCACTTTCTTTTGTATTGCCAGAAGTTGATCGGTAGTCAGTACTTTCTGAACATCCTGGAGCAAACCCGTCATCCGCTCGACAATGACAAACTCTTCGGTGGTGTTGGGGTAACCGACCAGCACTTTAAGCATAAAACGGTCAACCTGCGCCTCAGGTAAAGCATAGGTACCTTCCGTCTCAATAGGGTTCTGCGTCGCGAGCACAAGGAATGGGTTCGGCACCTGAAACGTTTCACGGCCAATGGTCACCTGGTGTTCCTGCATGACTTCGAGTAAAGCGCTTTGCACTTTGGCGGGTGCGCGGTTGATTTCATCTGCCAGCAGCAAGTTGGTAAAAACCGGGCCGAGAGAAGTGTTGAACTCACCCGTTTTTTGGTTGTAAATGCGGGTGCCAATCAAATCAGCGGGGACCAGATCGGGGGTAAATTGGATACGTTTAAACTCGCCGCCGATCGACTCGGCCAGGGTCTTGATCGCCATCGTTTTGGCCAGCCCCGGGACACCTTCAACGAGGATATGGCCCCGCGCTAGTAGGGCCACCACCAGGCGCTCGAGCAGGTGGTCCTGACCGACGATGACTTTTTTTACCTCGTAAAGAACCTGTTCCATCGGTTTTTTATGATCCAGATTAACGTTTTGATCCATGGTTACTCCATTACTCCATCAAGTTTGAAACATTCATTGGCATGATTTAATTCAGAGCCCTGTGAAAAAGACCCGAATTTGAGGTGTTTGCTCTTACCAGGTAAGCGCAAACACCTCAAATTCGGCTGAGCAGTCACCCCTGTCACGCTAATCGGGGGGCGATCCAAGCGCCCCTCCGGCCACATTAATCGGGACGGCAAAACCGATCCCAATGAATACATCCTGCCCGGTCGGGTTGATGATGCCTTCGACGATCCCGATCACCTCACCATTCCGGTTAAGCAAGGGACCGCCTGAATTTCCAGGGTTCACCGATGCATCGATCTGGATCAGACCCTGCAAGGCATGCCCCGTGTTGGGCGGGCTAAAAGCGCGGTTAAAACCAGATATGACACCGGCGGTCATGGATGAATACAAACCGAAAGGGTTTCCAACGACATAAGCTTCGTCACCGACGTGCATGGCATTCGGATTACCCAGGGTGGCCGGGAACAACTGCGCCGGAGGTTGGTCAGCGCGGAGAACGGCAATGTCGTTATCGGGTTGAGTGGTGGTCACCTTACCGTTGGAGTGGGTCCCATCGGCAAAGGTTATTTGAATGGATTTAGCGTTCGCCACCACATGCAAGCTGGTCAAAATATCCCCACCGTCGTCGATGACCACTCCACTGCCAAGACCATTTTCATCTTTGCCGTCCGTGCTGGCTCCGTGAGTCTGGATTAACACCAGCGAAGGTTGGATGACCTGATATACCTGTGATGAAAATGCTGGCGCTGGAGTGGCCGAAGCCATCACCTGCGCTACGCGGGTACTTACATCGCTAACGCTCATCGGGCGCGGGGCAGGAAAGAGGTGATTGTAAAGAAATAATCCGATGAATGCCGCCAGGATCCCCACCCCAAAAAGAACTCCTTTTTTTAGCACCGCTCGAATTGAACCCCAGCGCACCTGCCACAACTCCCGTCTGGACGGGGTTGACGCATTCATCCGGTTATCCATGATTGGAAATATCCTTAGGCATTGCCATAACAACCCTTTCCACTAAACCCGCCAGTCTTTTTTCTGAATCCAAACCCAATAACTATACATTATATCTTTTTAGTTATTTATAAATGAGACCCAATTAAGTAGTTTCTAAGAAAATTCTAACCCCCTCTTATTCATTTAGAGCGGGCGATATAAGGTTAACCTCTGCTTAACCCGGCCCAAAGACCAGTTTGTACCGCCCTCGATTGTGGTGTGGAATAACAACATCGGCGCCAACAGCCTCCTGGCTGAACGTCTGAGAACCGTCGATGGCGTGGCAGTGGTGAGCACCACCCGCTCCGGGGTAGGGATTGCCCAGGTGAAACCGCCGCTTTTTCAAAGAACGCGGCGGGGAATAACGGGATGACCGTTTCGCTGATGGGCATCGACCCGGTCGCGTACCCCCAGGTGGCCAGGCTGGATTTCAGCCAGGGTAACCCGAGTGAAGCTTACCAGGCCCTATCCAATGGGCGCAGTGCGATCATCAATGGCGTATTCGCATCCACAGCCGGCCTAAAAATTGGCGACGTAATTCCTTTTCTCACCCCTCATGGCACTCAAAATTACCGCGTGGTGGCTATCGCCAGCGATATTATGAATGAGAAAGCAACTACCGCGTATATTTCTCAATCGGAATTGGCCTCGGACTTCGATAAAAAGGATGACGTCTTCATCCAGTTCAACCTGCGCCCTGGCGTCGACCGGGTCAAAGTAGAAGTTGAGCTCAAAGCGATCCTGCAAAAGTATCCCCAAATTATGATGATCTCGGGGCAGGCCTATTTCCAGCAGATAGTCAGGCTGATAAATACCGCGTTTTTTGGGATCTATATCCTGTTTATCTTTCTGGCCGTCCCATCGATTATTGCCATGCTCAATACCCTGGCCATCAGCGTGATCGAACGAACACGCGAAATCGGCATGCTCCGGGCGCTGGGCGCCACGCAAAAACAGATCCGCCGGATGATCCTGACTGAGGCCCTGCTGCTGGCTGGCATCGGCACGGTCTTCGGGCTGCTGGCGGGGCTTTACTTGTGCTATGCCCTCATTGGCGGATTCCGTGTTCTCGGGCTGCCGGTGAGCTTCATTTTCCCATGGACGGGGCTGCTCTACGCGACCCTGGTGGGCCTGGTCTCCGGCGCACTGGCTTCGATCATCCCCGCGCGCCAGGCCGCACGCCTGGAAATAATCCAGGCGCTGCATTACGAATAATCACGGGGATGACGTTTCAGCCATGGTTATGGGCTGCATGATGAGAATAAGCGCGCGTACGCGCGCTTATTCTCATCATGCGGGGATTCAATCTAACGGTTTTTGCGCTTTTCTGTATAATGGAGGGGATCTAACCTGCTTGGACAAACCATGAGACGCAAAAGGAGTCGATGATGCAAATCGTGCAGCCAGAAAGTGTCGGGCTCTCTTCGAGCCGTCTGGAGCGGATTAACCGCGCCATGCAAAAGTACGTGGATCAAGGCCAATTTGCCGGGGTGATTGTCCTTGTCGCCCGCCAGGGGCAGGTGGCTTACCTGCAAAAGTTCGGCTGGCAGGAGATTGCCACCAACCAACCGATGAGCATCGATACCATCTTCCGCATCTATTCGATGACCAAACCGATTACCACCACAGCGATAATGATGCTGTGTGAAGAGGGTAAAATCCGCCTTGCCGACCCGATTTCACGTTACGTGCCTTCCTTCGCAAATCTGAAGGTCATGCAGCCGCGGAATGGCTGCGATTTCGAGTTGGTTCCTGCCCGCCGCGAGCCGACCGTGCACGATTTGCTCACCCACACAGCCGGGTTAAGCTACGGATTCGACGAGAATTCAGAACTGGATGCGCGCTACCGCAAGGAGATTTGGGAGCAAGACGAGAAAGACCCCGGACCCACGCTGGAAGATACTGTCCTCACCCTGGCCAAAATGCCCCTGGCGTACCATCCCGGCACGACCTTCCGCTACAGCATGGCTATCGATGTGCTGGGTTACATCGTTCAGGTCGCTGCGGAACAACCCTTCGATGCCTTTCTAAAAGAAAAGATCTTCAACCCCCTGGGCATGGTGGACACCGATTTTTGGGCGCCCCCTGAAAAAGTCAAACGCCTGGCCGTGGTTTATGGGCCGGGGGAAAGTGGTGGGCTGAAAGTCGTGGACCCCGCCCAGGGCAGCCGGTTCACCCGTCCAACCCACCGGCCGAGCGGGGGAGGCGGATTAGTTTCGACGATCGGCGACTACTACCGTTTTGGCCAAATGCTGCTGAACCAGGGCGCCCTCGATGGCGTGCGCCTGCTGGGTCGCAAGACAGTGGAGTGGATGACGCAGAACCACCTTCCGGATGGCGTTTATTCCGACACCGAGAAGGCAAACGGGTTCGGCCTGGGTGGCGGCGTGCTGCTACGGCCTGGTTTGAGCCATCGCCCTGGCTCTGTAGGAAAATTCGGCTGGGGTGGAGCAGCCAATACAGAATGGTGGATCGATCCCACCGAGCAAATGCAGTGCCTCTTGATGACGCAGTATATGCCAGGGTTCACCCTCCCGATTGTGGAAGACTTTGCCCAAGGCGCCTACCAGGCGTTGGAATAAGCGGATAGGCCTGAGAAGCGATTTCGGAGGAAAGCATATTCTGCGGGGGTGGCCCTATTGGCACGTTGGCTTCACCCATCCACACCCGCAGTTTCACCAGGTTATGTTAAGCTTTGAGCGCCACCTATCCATCATTCCGACCGGGATAAACTGGCACTAGCATACCAGCAGATCCGCCAACGAAATTACTTTCATTCCCCAATTGGTCAGGAAGTCCGAGATCAGTTATTAGCCGTTCGGGGAGGTGATGAAGAATGAAATGGGTTTCCTGGCAGAAGAAGGCCCATAAATATGAGATGATTAGGAGATGGATGGCATGTTGTGTTTATATCCACCAGGTTTTCAACCTTGAGAGCCTGGATCAATTTCGCAAGTTTCTAAAATCTGGAGGTTCCGATGATATGGGTTACTCGTTCTCACGTCCATGTTGACCGCGTGGCTTGCCCGTGGCTGATCACCCGCTTTGTAGACAGCGATGCGGAGTTTATTTTTGTTCCCAGGGGTGAAATCGAGCGAGTCGTAAAAGAGGCCGGAGCGATCCCCTTCGATGCGCCGGGGGTGGAATTGGGCCATCACGAGGGGCGCTGCTCGTTCGAATCGATTATGCTCAAGTACGATTTGAAAGAACCTGGCCTGTTGCGGCTGGCACAGATTGTCCATTCAGCCGATGTGGGCGAAGACATCGACAAAGACCCCATCGCCCGTGGTCTGGAAGCCATCGCATCCGGGTTCAGCATGCGTTTCCCCGAAGACATGGAAAATCTGGAACACCAGTTTGAGGTATACGACGCGCTGTATGCCTGGTGCCGGTTGCAGGTTGCGAAGAAATAATCCAAAATAAAAGGGTACCCAAGGGGCTGTTCTTACTGAACAGCCCCTTCTGCTCCGAAAGGAAATGCGATGGGCCTCCATCTGCTCTCTTTGATTGATCTGCCGGAGCATCTCGTTGCGCCTGGCGGTTTTGACCACGCGGCCTATCACCCTACCATGGGTTGGTTGTACGTGGCTCACACGATCAACAACACCCTGGATGTGATTGACTGTCAAACCGATGCTTATCTTCACTCCATTCCCGACCTGACCGGTGTTGCCGGCGCGCTGGTCAGCCCAGAAAGAGATCAGATCTTTACCTCCAATCGCGGCGAAAACACAATCGGAATTTTTTCTTCCAGTACAGAAGATGAGCTGGTCAAGGTCCCGGTCGGCATCCGCCCTAACGGGTTGTCGTTTGATCCTACCCGTGGTCATTTGCTGGCTGCCAATGTGGGTGACCCATCGATCCCAGGATCATTTACGCTTTCAATGGTAGACGTAACCTCCAGGAAAATGGTCGCCTCCATCCCGGCGCCTGGGCGGACGCGTTGGGCAGTGTACGATCTCCAGACAGACGCTTTCTACGTCAATATCGCCGACCCGGCCCAAATCGTGGTTGTGGATGGAAATCAAGCGGATCGAGTCGCCCGCGTCATCAATATCCCGGCGTTCGGCCCTCACGGCCTGGACCTGGATCTCAAAACCGGCAGGTTGTTCTGCGCCTGCGATGCAAAGAAGCTGGTCACGCTAGACGCGCGCTCCGGTCAAATCCTATCCGAGCTGCCTTTGAGTGGTTCTCCGGATGTAATTTTCTTCAACCCTACCCTCCACCATCTGTATGCAGCCAGCGGTGAACCGGGATTGATTGACGTATTCGACACGGACGAGATGCGGCTAATGGAAACAGTGCAAACAGAAAAGGGCGCCCACACCATCGGATTTGATCCCGATCGGAATAAGGTCTACACATTCCTACCCCAAACACACCGCGCCAGCGTATACGAAGACAGTTAATGGTGGTATTTAACAGACGACTCATATGTGATGAAAGGGAAATGGCAATCGATCAATATGGAAGAGTTATTAAGACATTGGGCCACGTAGCCCAATTATTCGCCGGAGCGGCGATACCCGCCCCCAAAACCGCGGTTAGTTGCTTGATGAAAAAAACAAGATGTCCAAAAAGGACATCTTGTTTTTTCGTCACTAAGTGCAATAAACCATCCATTGTTTTGTGGAGATGGCGGGAATCGAACCCGCGTCCGAAAGATTCGACCCACGAATATCTACGAGCGTAGTTAGCCATTTTTCTTACCGGATGTTCGTCGGCTAGCAAGACTACCATCCAGCCAGTCGCTTGGACCCAAAAGCCCTCTATTCGTGTACTTAGCGACGTCGTACACGGCATTTCGACTTTGTGACGCCCGACTCGATCACCGGTCGAAAAACGGGACCGGCGGACGTGATCTCACGAGGAGATCATGGCGTCTTCCTTAGTCGCTTACGCGGCTAAAGGCATGGCGCTGTATGAAGTGCGATTGGCACTTAAGTTTTGTACTGAGTTAACGAGGTCGGTACCTCTCGGCTCGCAATCCGGGACCAGCTTCTCCCGTCGAAGCCTATCATCCCCATGCAAGTTCATTATACCCGAATATGGCGCCAATTTATTAATAATGATTGCGGTTCACCAACATTTGCCGAGGAATGGGCTGCGTTTTGAAACGATACTATAATTAAAGCGCCAGGGGAATTTCCTTAAGCGGTTTACACATGGAAATTGCCAAATAACCACGAAATATTTCATTTTCTGATCGACAATTCTGGACTATTAATCCTATGATCCCATTTTCGCGTCCAAAAGTTCGTAAGGCTGTCCAACGCATTGGCTCGCAACGCTATATCTTATTTGTACTGCTCAGTTTTGCCGGTTCTGTATCCATCACGCGCCTGTTTCTTTCTTTGACTGGGTATCCTAAGATCGGGACGGGAGAACTGCACATTGCGCACGTGCTGTGGGGCGGGTTAATCCTGTTTATCGCCACTCTTATTCCTCTGTTATTCGCCAACCGCTGGGCTTATTCGACCAGCGCCCTCTTAAGTGGCCTCGGTGTCGGATTGTTCATCGACGAAGTGGGCAAATTTATCACCCAAAACAACAATTACTTTTACCCGGCTGCCGCGCCGATCGTGTATGGGGTGTTCTTACTCACCGCCCTGCTCTATACTCGGATCCGCCGAAACCACCCGCATGACGTACGATCAGAGCTGTACGCATTGTTTGACGAACTTCAGGAAGTTTTAGATTTCGACCTGGACGAGAAAGAACGCGCCCGCATCCTCACCCGCATGGAACACATTCGCACTGAAACGGACCAGCCCGACTTGCTGGCGCTGGTCGATAGCCTGGAAAACTTGATGATTTCGGAAAAAATTAACCTGGTTCCAAGCCTGCCAGGAACCGTGATGACATTTTTCATACGCATCAATGGCTGGTTTGAAAAGCTGGTCACCCGCATGCGTTTGAAAGCCGCGTTGATCGGGGGGCTGGCTGCCCTGGGGATCTGGTCGTTGACATACCCCCTTCGAGTTATCTTTCAGATCAGGGTCCCCCAACAAATCCAATTTGTTCTGGCTGATCTGGTGAATCAAGGGATGATTAAAACGACCCTCGGGCTGCACGGTTTCGAGCTGCGCCTGGCGCTTGAAATATCGGTTGGCCTGATTTACATCATTTCGGCGGTGTTCCTGGCCACGCGTTTCGAGCGCCGCGGCTTAAACCTTGGGTTTGTGGGACTGGTCTTTTCACTGGCCGTGGTGGACATGGTAGTTTTCTATTTCAATCAGTTTACGACCATCGTCTATGCCCTGGTTCAAACCGCGGTTTTATTGGGGATGATGGTTTATCGCCAACGCTTCCTGCGACGTTAAACCCCGTCACTATCGATGATAATATGAGGTTGAGAGCAGATTTGCCCCATCGAACGTTTTATCACCTATTGACCCACTTTATTGATAGGGATAGAATAGAAACAGGGTAACCACTCAGCCTTGAGGTGAAAGTTCCCAAATTCGAGGTGTTTTGCGCTTACCAGTTAAGCGCCTATACCTCAAATTCAGGCCTTTATCACGCGATACTGAGCAGTTACGAGGCAAGACAATTTACAATGGAGGGATTGAAATGGCGATATACGAGTATGTCTGTCGTGATTGTAACACTCATTTTGAAGTCATCCGCCCGATGAAAGAGGCCGATGCGCCGATTCATTGCAAGGAGTGCCTACACAGCGAACATATTGAACGCATGCTCTCTGTCTTTGTGGCTAAGAGCGGTGGGCAAACCATTGCGGGCGGCGGATGCAGTTGCGGCGGCTGCAGCGGTGGATCCTGCGCTTCCTGCCACAATTAAGTCTTAAAACCCAATGGAATTCCAAGAAAAAATCGCCCTCGTCACCGGGGGTTCGAGTGGTATCGGTTTAGCCACCGCGCTTAAATTGGCCGAGAACGGCGCGAGTGTCTGGATTCTGGCGCGCAACCCCGAGCGCCTGGCCGAAGCAGAAAAGAAAATAAAATCAGTCTCCCGCCAACCCAACCAACGGACTGGAACCCTGGCCGCGGATAGCAGCAATGCAGACCAGGTCACCACAGTCATCCAGAAATGGATCGCCGAAGTGGGTGCGCCCGACCTGGTGATCAATTCAGCCGGCGAAGCATATCCGGGTTATTTCCAGGACCTGGAACCGTCGATCTACCGGAAGTTAATCGAAATCAATTACCTCGGTACGGTGTATGTCAACAAAGCCGTGCTCCCGGCGATGATCGCGCGCCATTCAGGTTATATCGTCAATATTTGCTCGGGCGCCGGTTACGTGGCTTATATCGGTTACACCGCCTACAGCGCGTCCAAGTTCGCGGTGCGCGGTTTTTCCGATGCCCTTCGGGATGAATTGAAGTCTACGGGGGTCAAACTTTCCATTGTCTTCCCTCCCGACACGCAGACCCCCCAATTTGAATTTGAAAACACCATTATCCCTTACGAAACGCGCGCGATCAACGATGACGGCGGGCTCTATAAACCGGAATTCGTGGCAGACGCAATTCTTAAGGGAATTGAACACAACCAATACCAGATCATCCCGGGTTTTATGGGCTGGCCTCGGCATATTTGGCTTAAAGCTTGTTCTAGGGGGTATAAATGTACTGCTCCTGGCGCCGGTGTGGCTGCAACTGGTTAACTTGTTGGTCGCTGTCCTGGTGTGGTTTACCATGCTTT
>Ga0066793_10000304_pt1 | contig 18526 bp, 18 predicted proteins | sample PersoiDNA2013189_FD_83876 | JGI IMG/M metagenome (GOLD analysis project Ga0066793, IMG submission 83876) | Permafrost soil microbial communities from the Arctic, to analyse light accelerated degradation of dissolved organic matter (DOM) -... | ecosystem: Environmental > Terrestrial > Soil >... | reverse complement strand
CTTGACGCGTGAACTCTAATTATTTGCTCGTGCGGTACCGTAAAGAGGCCAAAAGGAAAGTGATTACGTAAGTCGGTTTTTCTTGTGAAGGGTAACTTTTGCACGTCTTCACTCTTAGTGATATCTGACGGCTTGATGCCGAGTTCGTTAAGTTTTTTGTGGTAGAACGGGACGTTCTCTTAGACCCTCTCGAAGATATTTCTTAGTCGAATACCTTGAAGTTCCTCAAGCTTTTCGATAGGTAAGGTCTCCTCTGTTTGTTGCCAATATTCGCGAATTTCGCCTTTTGTGTTCATAGAACTCCCTTATAGAGTGGCAAATATTGTATTACGCCTTCTTATTTGGAGCCTATCCGCTTTTGCGCAATTAATTCCTTAAACTGCACTGCTTCCAGACTCTGTGGGTCTATCTCTAGCGCATGGTCAAAACAGGTTAGAGCTTCATCATAGCGGTTAAGGCTAAAAAGGGCGCTTCCTTTTGAGGTCCACGCAAACTCATCGTTCTCATCGACTTCCAACACGCGGTCGAGGGACACTATCGCCTCTTCAAAATTCCCTAAGCCATCATACGAACTGCCCTTGAATGAAAGTGCGTACGTATCATCAGGATTTACGTCGAGCACTTTATCAAAAACAGCTATCGCTTCTTCATATCGTTCGGCACTAAAAAGAATGAAGCCTTTTCTATTGAGCACCCAGAAGTTCTCTGGATCTAGTTCAAGCGCTTTATCCAAGCACTCGATGGCCTCTTCGAAGCGGCTGAGGCTATCGAGCGCTAAACCTTTGTTGATCCACGCGAAGACGTAATCTGGACTAATTTTTAGAGCTTTGTTGAAATTTTCCAGTGCATCGTCAAACTTTTGCAGGTTATAATAGACATAGCCCTTATTATTGCATGAGATAAAATAGTCTGGATTGAGGCTTAATGCCTTTTCGAAGCTCTCTAAAGCTTCCGTCCACTTGTATAAGCTCGCAAGGGCGAGTCCACGACCGTCCCACGCTGGGGCGCGGGTATCATCAATTGTAAGGCCTTTATCGTAATTGATAACCGCGTCGTCGTAACGTTCCAAATTAGCAAGAGCATTTGCTCGGTAGAACCAAGCGTCCGCATTGTTGGGTTGAATCAAGAGCGCCCTTTCGAACATCCCTTCAGCTTTTTCGTTGTCGTTCATAAGCGCGTAGCACACGCCCATGTTAAACCACGGTAAATCAAACTCAGGGTCGATCTGTTGGGCCTTGTTATAGTATTTGAGCGCTTGTTTGTACGAACCCTGTTTTTGGAACAAATAACCCTTAGCGTTATAGGCTACAGCAAAATTGTTATCACTAGCAATTGCCGCGTCAAACAAGCTGGAAGCGGCGTCCACGTCTCCCAAATCACGGAGAATGCTTCCTTTTGCGACCAACGCAGCTGCGTGATTTTCGTTTACTTCTAAGGCCCTATTATAATAACTGAGCGCCGTATCATAGTCGCCCATATCCTCTGTTAAGGAGCCAAACATAAAAAGGGCGTCCGCGTTGTTAGGTTCCATTTCGAGCGCTATTTTGAGTCGATCTAATGCTTCCGTAGGGTCTCCTTGCTGACGAAGTAAAAGTGCCTCTTCCAAAACGTCTGAACCTGTTTTAACTAGTTGAGTTCCACATTCGCAACACGCTTCAGCCGCTTTTGGATTGATAGCTCCACATCCTGGACATAACGTTGTCATCTTTTTTTAATGCGGTTTTCTGGCTGATATGCTTTACTCATTTTCATGACCGAGGTTGACAGGCTATCTAAATATAAAACGACTTAATAAAGCTAAATAACCCTCTAATCTGCATGTCCTGTTGTTTTCTTACAAATGCGAGGACGACAGATTTCGCTTTGAATACTTTTGCCCAAGTTTGAATGCTCTAACGTTAGCTTCCAATGCCTTTTTAGGAACGTATTCAATAAGGACGTCTTCTAACGTAGAAAAAGGCAGCAAATGTGAAAGCGTCCCCAGCAAAGCGACGTTGAGCGTTTGTGGGTGGCCTGCCTCGAGCGCAAGACGCGTTGCATCATAAGCAATAACGCGTCCACAAGAAGCTGAAAGCGCTTTTATTAAATTTGCTACAGGCGGGTAATTACTTCCGGCGGCAGGCACGACGTGCGTATTAAGGATAGCAGTTCCTTCAGGTGAGAGGTAGCGTGCGAATCGCAAGCACTCAGCGGGCTCCATTCCGACTATAGCATCTGCACTACGTAGTGGAATCAGCGGTCCGAACGATGAACCAATACGGACGTGAACCTCAACAGTCCCCCCACGTTGTGCCATTCCATGCGTTTCTGCAGAGATCACCTCAAAACCCTCGCGCAAAGCTGTTTCGCCTAGCACCCCTGAAGCGAAAATGGAACCTTGGCCGCCGAGACCTACGATAATACAGTCAAACTTTTTATCTCCTGCCATAGTCATTCCTTAAGCCGTCTTGATAGCGTCAAATTCGCAGATCTGCTCACATACACCGCAACCAATACAGTCTTCCGAAATGTGGGCGCACGAATCCCTAAAGCTAATCGATGGGCAAAAGAGCGTTCCACAAAGCTTACAACTCGCAAAATAGTTTTTACATGTCGAAGAAACCTGTTTTTTTGTCTTTGCTAGTGCTCCTGCTTTCTTGGCACTGATAACGCACGGGCGCCGTGCAATGATAACTTGGACTCCGTCACCGTTCTTAGCTTTAACAAATGCTTCTTCAGTTTCGGACAAGTTGTAAGGATCGACAACATAGAGCCCTTGAACGCCAACGGCCCTTATGACGTCTTCCATAGGCGTCTGGAAGTTGCATGATCCCGTTGCGGTCTCACCAGTGCACGGGTGAGGCTGATGCCCTGTCATCGCAGTAGTATTGTTATCTAAAATGACCAAAGTCATTTTTGCTCCATTGTAAACGGCGTTAATCAAACCGGGAACACCGGTATGTATAAACGTAGAATCGCCGATAACGCTTACTATTTCCCGATCCCCGCCGCAAGCAGCAGCGAATCCGCTACCCATACTGACGCTTGCGCCCATGCAAAGCGTGGTATCGATCGTCCCCTGCGTCACGCCTAGGGTATAACATCCGATATCCCCAACGTAGATAGCAGACTTCTTGAAAACTTTCTTCAAAGCGAAAAAAGTCGCCCGATGAGGACATCCCGCACAGAGCACAGGCGGCCGCGGGGGCAGCGTACGCTCAGCAGCGATCAATTCAGCTGGAACGTTTGTTGTAACGAATCGGCCGGTCACCTGACCAAAGGCTTTTAGCACCGCGTCCACCGTGAGTTCACCCTCGCGAGGCACGTGTCCAGTGAGCTTACCAAACACTTCTGCCATGCCGGAAAGTTCGTTGACTTTCTCTTCAATGACAGGTTCGAGTTCTTCGACGACCAAAATTTTACGTGAGTTATTGATTAGTTCCACAATGGCATCGTCATTCATAGGATGGGCTGCGATTCGCAAAATTGAGGGCTCGAGTTTTAATTTTGTTACTGCCTCCTGAACGTATTTTGCAGCTACGCCTGAGGTTATGACGCCAAGCTCAGACTTTTTAAGCTTTAGCCTATTTAAAGAAGCAAGTTCAGAACGGAGAAGCGGTTGGAGTTTGTTTAGCTCTTTATGTCGTAGGCGCGCATGAGCTGGCACCATGACCCATCTTTCGGGATTTTTTTCGAAGAATGCCGGCCGGTGGTCGCTATATTGGCCACTTAATATGACAGAAGCTCGTGCATGCGAAACACGGGTTGTCGGACGTAGTATGACTGGGATTTCAAATTTTTCAGATAGCTCGAATGCGTATTTTGTTAAGTTATAAGCTTCTTGCGGCGTTGATGGGTCAAGGCATGGAATTTTTGCAAAATAAGCATATCTGCGCGAGTCTTGCTCATTTTGAGAGGAGTAACAGCCCGGATCATCCGCTACAACAAGCACAAGTCCACCTTTGACGCCGGTGTAAGCAAGCGTCATAAGCGGGTCGGCTGCAACGTTGAGGCCGACGTGTTTCATTGTAACGGCCGCCCGTACGTTACAGTACGACGCGCCGGCGGCAACTTCGAGAGCCACCTTCTCGTTTACCGACCACTCGACGTGTGGTGGCTTGTCATAGTGTTCTATATTTCGAGCTATAAAAGGAATGATCTCAGATGAAGGCGTTCCCGGATACCCAGATACGACTGAAACCCCAGCTTCTAATAAGCCGTGCGCGATTGCTTCGTTTCCTAAGAGATACTTACGGCTGCTAAGCTTCATGATTATTTATCGATCAGATCAATTTTACCTACGTTTAATGCCCTGTTAAATCTAGTTTGCTGACTCAGCGAATTGCCTTGAATATAATTAGAAAAATAAAGAAAGCTAGCACTCCTCCCGTTTTGCAGCGTGCATGTCTGCGAGTGTGGTATCTTGTGCTCGCATCCGCATCACATTACCAAAATCGTGCGAGTCTGGATTATCTTCGACAAACACAACCTCAGCAATTCCCGCGTTCTTAATGAGCCTCGAGCACATCTTGCAAGGGGTTCCGTTAACGTAGAGCGTTGCCCCATCTATAGAAACCCCCCCTCGAGCGGCCTGTATTATCGCATTTGCTTCGGCATGGACGCTGACACAGAGTTCGTATCTTTCACCCTTCGGGATCTTTAAACGTTCTCGTTCACAACCGATGTTCAGACAATGTGGTTCATTGCGAGCTGCTCCATTATAGCCTGTCGATAATATGTGGTCACCGGTCGAAACGATAATCGCACCATACTGACGTCTCGTACACGTGGAACGTAATGACACTGTCTGCGCGAGCGCCATATAATACTCATCCTTGGAGATTCGTTGTTTATGCTCTTCTGATGAATTTAAGGGTATTTCCACGGCATTACCGCCCTTGGTCGCTTCTTGCAAGTTCTGCTTGTGCAGTGCGCTGATTGTATATCGTTTAGCCTATTTTAATACTTGGGAGAAAATACTTAAGCCTCAAGAAAAGTTTATGAAGGCTGCTATACGAATGAAACTGGTGCTATTTTAACATGGTTAAAGTCGGACATCAAGTGATAAAAATACTGGGTGCAGGTAATTATTTAATGGCTGACGATGGTGTAGGTGTCCATATTCTCGAAAAGCTAGAGCAGATAAATAAGAGCGACGTTGAACTCGTAAATGTCGGAGTCGGTGGCCTTGCAATACTCGATTACATGGAAGACGCTGACATTGTAATAATAATCGATGCTGTTCGGGGGGGAGGGGGAGAACCCGGGTCGATCTACAAGTTCACGGACAAAGAGTTACCCCCTGCAAACCTCTTTATGATGTCGTTACATGATCTGAGCCTGGTCGATACGCTACGCTTAGGCCAACAGATCCAACCAGAGCTAATGCCGGAAAACATCACGATCATCGGAATTGAAGTTGAACGAGTCGAAGGGATTTGCACAGACCTCTCGCCTCGAGTTGAAGCTGCTGTTGATGCTGTGATACAGCTCGTCTTTGAAGAAATTCAACGATTTAAGAATTGAAAATGATATATGCGTTTAGTTAGACAAAAACCATATATATAGACTTTTTACAAGAGGAATAAGAGGAATCGTTATGGTAAAACCTATACTCATGGATTTTTATGCTGATTGGTGCGGACCATGTAAGATACAGGATCCTATATTAGAAAAGCTCGAGAATAAGTTCGGAGATAAAATAGAATTTAAGAAGATCAATGTAGACGACAATCTGCAGCTTGCAAACAAGTATGGGATCCGAGTTGTTCCGACGCTAATATTGGAATGTAACGGAAAGATTATAGAGCATTATATCGGTGTAACGCGACCTGAAATCCTTGAAGCGGACTTGAATAAAGCGGCTGAGTCGTGTTCTGAATAAATAGATTAGGCTTACGCTCTTTATCGTTTACCTAAAACAGCTTGTTAATATTCAGTTTTTTTGAGAGCAAGACGTTATTAACAAACTTTGCACCTGCTGGAACATATTCCAAAAAAGAGTGAAGAGTCAAATTTCGAGATCAATAGCGGGGAGTGGATTTGAACCACTGGTCTACGGGTTATGAGCCCGTCGGGATCTCCTGACTACCCCACCCCGCTGTGGATTCTGGTAAGTGCTTTTCCTTTAAATATGTGATGTTTGAATGCTTGTGCGCGAACGGATTCGTCAACAGAAGGATAGAAAGACGGTCTCGGACGTAACGTATCTTTGACCAGCTGTTATTGATGCATTCGCTTGCATTTCGCCATTAACTGCTGTAAAACGACGTTATTAGGCGCAAAAGGTATAACACGCGGGCTTGATCGTTTGCTCAAAGATTAAAGACAGTTACTATAGAATTTGACTTGCGTAACGAAGAATTGTCACAGAAGACGGGATGCGGTGTTAGATTCTAAATGAAATTTTATACCATATCAAAAAAGTTTTTACATATTTTGTTATTTAACAGTCAGCACGCTTGATTAGATATCAATTTATGTTTTTCACCTAAACAGGGTGATTAAAAATTTATTACACCGGTAAAGTAAACAATGTCCAAAGCTTTATCGAGTGAGGCCACGATCATGGCGGCATATGCATTCTGTGATTATATGCTCAGAAACGGACGACGCCTCGCAGAACGTAGCGCGTCATCTTCTTAAACGTGCACCTTGGACGCAGTGTTCAGACGGACCTGCTCAATGGACTTATGGTAATCTTCAGTTACTTGTGATTAAAGATCGATTTATCAAGCAAGAAGCGCTGATCCGAGAGCTTAACGCAGACGTAATCATATTTTCATCTAGGCACGAAAGCGAGAAACAGAAAGGACCAGTATTCACAGCACACTTTACTGGTGACATCAACGGCTCTCAACATATGAGCCCTACATTAGCGCGAGCGGCTCCCCGTGCATTAAAACTTGTTGTAAAAAGACTGCAACAATTGTCTGACATCAAAGTGCTCGTCGAGGTTACCCATCACTGTCCTTGTACTGTTAATATACCGTCGCTTTTCGTAGAGATCGGCAGTTCAAAATTTGACTGGACAAATGACGCACTTGGAGATATCATGGCACAGGCTATTCTCTCGTTAGACTCACTACCACTTAAACTCAAATGCGTGACAGCTGTTGGGTTTGGGGGACCACACTACGCTCAGCGCCACACTGACATCCTCTTCAGTAGCGAAATTTGTTATGGACATATGTTTGCGACATATCAATTGGAACGGTTATCCCCAGCAATCGTCCAAGAGGCTTTTGAGAAATCACAAGCAAAATTCGCATACTTTGACCGAAAAAAGATGGGTGCAGAAGGGGACCGTTTGAGGTTATTAGTGCTTAACTTAGGATATGAAGTCTTAAGAAAGAGTGACATTCAGAACCATGGAGACGTTTCTTGGGAACAATACCTTCGAATCAGGCGTGTATTAAGGAGATACGGTGTCACTTTTGATGGGGTAAGTATACAAGTAAGTGCGTCTTTGCGAGACTCTCTCGCCGCTCACGCTATGTCATTAGACTATTTTGAGTTTAAACATCTGGAGTTAAACCCAGCAATCATCAAATTGGCTTGCGCTGTCGATATAGAATCATTCAAACACCTTATTGAAATCGAAAAGATAGTATACCTTGAACGTAAAGACGGTAGGATTGTCTCTATGTTCGTTCCTGCTGAATCAAGCTCGATAAATGTCACAAATGCACTTCTAATTGGATGTACTGAAATACTGAAAAAGCGGTACGAGGTTGAATATTCTGAGCAAAAATCAAAACTATATATATCCGAACGCAAATTTAACGCACGATTAGCACAATCGCTTGGCGTGGCTGAAGGACCACTATTTGCGAAACTAGCGCATGGAGAGCCGATCAGAATAAATAGCAAGGTAATTAAACCCGAGGATGTATTTACGAAGGTTAAAAAGGCATTTGATGTCGCTAGTACTGACAAATTTGGTCAACATTAACACGTTTTTAAAACTATATGTGGAGGATACGACATGAAGTCCATAATTGAAGACGCGCTTGCTCGCAGCGCAAGCGACGAAAAAAGCGAATCACCGCAACAGTCATACAGCATTGACACAGAGCTCGAGGAAGTGCTCAAAACGCTACAAACAAACATTATCGTTGTTGGGTGTGGCGGCGCTGGATCTAACACTGTAACGCGGATGATGGAAGAGGGGATAGAAGGGGCCGAACTAATTGCGATCAATACGGACGCTCAGCACTTAAGGGGCACAATAGCCGATCGAAAGATCCTGATAGGAAAAGAGCGGACAAGGGGTCTTGGGGCAGGTTCACTGCCTCAAATAGGTGAGGAAGCCGCTCTTGAAAGTCAGGAAGAACTGCGTGCAAGTGTTGCCGGGGCTGACATGGTGTTTATTACCGCAGGGTTAGGCGGGGGAACAGGTACTGGTGCTGCGCCTGTCGTCGCAGAAGCAGCACGGGACGCAGGGGCACTCACAATCGCTATAGTTACTCTCCCGTTTGGCGTAGAGGGCATGGTGCGAAGAGCAAACGCAGAAGCTGGGCTTGAACGACTTCGTGATATGGCAGACACGGTTATCGTCGTGCCAAACGACCGACTTTTAGAAGTAGTTCCTCGATTGCCACTTCAAGCTGCGTTCAAGGTGTCGGACGAAGTACTAATGCGAGCCGTCAAAGGTATAACCGAGCTTATTACTAAACCTGGGCTCATTAACCTTGATTTTGCTGACGTCAGAACAGTTATGCAAAGAGGTGGCGTTGCTATGATAGGGCTTGGTGAGTCGGACGCCGAAGATAAAGCCGTAGACTCTGTGAAGAAAGCCCTAAGAAGTCCACTCTTGGACGTCGATATCTCAGGTGCTACCTCTGCAATAGTCAACGTCATTGGAGGCACAGATATGACTGTGACTGAAGCAGAAGGAGTCGTACAGGAAGTTTATGAGCGTATAGATCCCGATGCGCGCATTATTTGGGGTGCGCAGATCGACCCCGAGCTCGACCACATGGTGCGAACGTTGCTCATCGTTACAGGCGTAAAATCACCTCAAATCTATGGTAAAAGCGAAGCGCTCAAATTAAAAACCGGCGCCCAGAAGTACGGGATAGACTTCGTCAAATAAAGATCTCGGTAGTAATTCCTCCACAAAAAAATTTATACTATCGAGACGCAAAGTGAATATAAGCGTCGCCTCGGACGCTTATATTCACTTTGCACATTTTTGCTGCACTAGTTTGGTGAATGTACGATGGCTAAAAAAAAGGGGACGACTTCGTCCAAACCTAAAAAACCGCGAGAACCCTCTAACGAAGGAAAAAAAAGAGAGGGCGTTACGTCTAAGCTTTCTAAGCCACAAGAAGCTCTAAAAGAAAGTCGTTTCTCTAGAAAAGCGATCGAGCGTAAATTAAGTGAATATCGAAGGATCTTAACGTTAACTAGAAGGCCAACGCGCGAGGAATTTTCTACGATAGCAAAAGTTGCTGCATTAGGGATTATTATAATCGGGGTGGTTGGTTTTCTGATATACTTAGCCATGGTACAAGTACCTGCAAGTTTAAGTGCAAACAACACGACGCAAAACGAGACAAGCTCTTCAACAAGCAGCGAAGGCAATGTCATTCAGCAAATAACCAACGCAACGACTGAAAGTACCAGTACCTCAGGAGCGAATAATACGGGGACCGTGACTACGCAGTCATTAGCTAGTTAGGATAATGTCTAATGGGGGGGAAGATGTCCAATCAGGAGCACGATGAGCTCGAATCTTCAATATATGCCATTAAAACTACAGCAAATCAAGAACGTGCAGTAGCTAACCTGCTTGCACTCACTGCTAAGAAGGAGAATTATGATATTCGGGCGATACTTGTCCCAAAAGAGCTAAAAGGATACGTACTAATCGAGACAAACGCTTTTGAAACGGTCGAGCAGGCAATTCAAGGCATTCCGCACGCACGTGGCGTGGTAAAAGGGAGTACCAAATTTGCAGAAATTGAACATTTCTTAACTCCAAAGCCGGCGGTAGCAGGCATAGAAAATGGGGATATCATTGAGCTGATTGCAGGACCATTCAAAGGAGAAAGAGCCCGCGTAAAGCGAATTGACGAACGCCGTGAAGAGATTACGGTTGAGCTTTTCGAAGCCATGGTGCCGATACCTATTACAGTGCGCGGCGATAACGTGCGAGTGTTAAGCAAAGAGGAGCGTGAATAACATGGTCGACGTAATCGAGATATTAGTCCCGGGAGGCAAAGCAAGCCCCGGCCCGCCCATTGGACCTGCTTTAGGCCCACTTGGAATTAACATCAAGTCAGTTGTTGACGATATAAACGAAAAAACTGCGTCATATAACGGCATGCAAGTGCCTGTTAAGGTCACTGTCGACGACAAAAAAAATGTGACGCTCGAAATAGGTGTACCTCCAGCATCAGCTCTTATTCTGATCGAAGCAGGCATAGAAAAAGGGTCATCTGGCGAAGAAACAGCGGGCAACATTAGCATCGCCCAAGCAATTAAGATCGCAAGGATGAAACAGTCGAGTTCACTTTCATACGAGCTTAAAAACACAGTTAAAGAGATCCTTGGCACTTGTGTGTCAGTGGGCGTGACTATTGACGAAAAGCCTGCAAAAGACGTTCAACATGCTATAGACGCCGGGGAATACTCAGATCTGTTTACTGAGGGTTCACAGACGACGAAAGATTGAAGTAAAGTTACTCCATTTTGAGATAGTACCGTAGGAGATCACGAACCCGGTCGACGAGACTACGGAGGAATTATGGTCCACGAAAATACTATAAAAGCAGTCAATGAAGCTATTGAATCAGCGCCCAAGCGTAAGTTCACTGAAAGCGTTGATCTTGTTATTAATCTAAAAAATATCGACTTAAGCCAGCCGAAGAACAGGATTACAGAATCGATAGTGCTTCCGAAAGGAAGGGGCAAAGCGACTAAAATAGGTGTTTTTGCTAAGGGTGACCTCGCCATCAAATCACAAAGTGGTGGAGCAGATCTAGTAATTTCTCCTGAAGACATTGATAAGATGGGTGGTGACAGGAAGCTCATCAGATCAACAACGAGAGATATTGATTTTTTTATAGCAGAAGCCCCTCTGATGCCCTCAATAGGCAAAAGCTTCGGGCCGATTCTCGGTCCTAAAGGCAAAATGCCAGATCCCATACCGTCTAGTGCCGATCCGACGCCTATTATTAACAGACTTAAGCGAACAGTGAAGGTTCGCACGAAAGACAAAACAACATTTCACTCTTTAGTCGGAAATATGAGCATGAGCGTCGAAGACATTGCAGCCAATATTGAAGCACTTCTCAGCACTGTTGAGTCCAAGCTTCAGAATGGGACGCAGAATATAGCCTCCGTTTACGTAAAGACGACTATGGGACCTGCAGTGAGGCTGATGTAAATGACAGCAACTGAAAATGTGCATCGTCCAGCTTGGAAAGACGAACAGATCAGTCGTATTAAACAAGACATCAAAACGCACGATGTCGTCGCAGTGGTCAGTATCCAAGGTATTCCAGCACGCCAATTTCAGGATATGCGGTCAGAACTCAAGGACGTCGCTAACATTAAGGTGGTCCGCAATACTCTCATTTACCGCGCATTAGAGCAATCTGGAGAGTCAACGCTTAAGTTGTTCGAAAAGGTAGAAGGACAAACTGCCCTTATTTTCACTAATCTCAATCCTTTCAAACTTTTTAAGCTGCTTGAAAACAGCAAAACTCCTGCACCAGCTAAAGCGGGCGAAAATGCGCCCCGAGATATAATCGTCGAAAAAGGACCTACGTCTTTCAGACCTGGACCGATAGTTGGCGATCTTCAGAATGCTGGAATACCCGCCGCCATCGAAAAAGGCAAGATCGTAATACGTGAGACAAAAACGGTCGTAAAAACTGGTGAACCAATTAGTGCACGGCTCGCTGACGTTCTTCAGCGCCTTGAGATCTATCCTATGGAAGTTGGTCTTTACCTTCGAGCAGCATACGACGGTAATATTATCTACACTTCCAAAGATCTAAAAATTGACGAAGCAACCTACTTTGACCAGTTTGTGTCGGCCGTCTCAAACGCGCTTAATCTATCAATTAATGCAGAATATCCAACGACACAGACCATTACAACATTGCTTCAGAAAGGCTCGATTGAGGGAATAACTCTCGCTTTGGAAGCTGAGATCTTTGAGCCTGAAGTGTTGGAAATCCTACTCTTGCGAGCAAAAAATGAAGCAATGTGGCTTGTGAATAAACTTCCAAACGACGCATTAGATGATGATCTCATCGCCTTAAAAGGTACAGCTACAACTGTGCCTCAGTCGGATGAAGTTGAACGCGCCGAGGAAGAAAAACAAACAGAAGGGGAAGAAGAAACAAGCGAAGCAAATGACGCAGAATCGGGAATGGCCGGTTTAGGAGCGTTATTTGAATAATTTGTAGATCACAATATAGCAAAGGTGAAAGCAAAATGGAATACGTATATTCAGCACTAGTTTTGCACGCAACAGGCAAAGAGGTAACGGAAGAGAGCGTTACGAACGTTCTCAACGCAGCAGGCGCAACAGTGAATGAAGCGAGAGCCAAGGCACTTATAGCAGCACTCGAAGGCATAAATATTGACGAAGCCATATCTAAAGCGGCATTTACCGGAGCGCCCGCAGTAGCTGCACCGGCTGCTTCTGCACAAAAAGAAGAGACTACAGAAGCGAAAGTCGAAGAAGAAGATAAGGAAAAGGAGAAGGAAGAAGAAGAAGAAACGGGAATGGAAGGATTAGGCGCCCTATTTGGGTAAACCTTAGTCGCCTTTTACGCTTCCGAGGACGTTTCTACGTCTATCTCTCCCTTTTGTATCCAAAGATTCGACACGAGACTTGTCGTTGCGTGGCCCAAAAAAGCAATGCGGTGAAGGGCTTATTCTGGCTGAGCTCTGTGCTGGCACCCCAGCAATAGAGTTCGGCACCACAACTTTTTACGAGATCGTTTGTCGCTTTAGCTTGCGAGATAAATCGAACAGTTAATGACTACATAGCCGCTTGCATCACTGTTTCATCTCCACATATGTCCGCTCCCTGAGTAACCTCACTTATTTAGAGCGCTTAGTAGTTTTTTGAGTGATACTTGTCGAGATCTCCGCTAGGGGTGTGCTAACTTATATTAAACACCTTAAGCATTCGTTTTTACCGTCGAATTGCGCTCTGAGTACCGCTAAAGTCAGATTATTCTGCCCTCTAAATTTATAGTCAGACTTAAGCAAAACGCTGACAGATTTTAGAATAAAGCAAAGACCTCTAAGCATTACGTGAGGCGCGACGTGCGTAATACAGACGCGTGTATGCGTTATGTGTATTTTGACTTGGCTACCTTAAAATTAGTTTATTCAGCACGCGAATAAATGAGATATATTGCTCTAAACAGCGCTAATACTGCTCATCGAAGCCCTAGCCACTAATGTTTTCAGCGCAAGCTACATAAATTATGGTTCTCACCCTACCCGATCGAGTCGCAGCTAAAACAAAATTTAATTAAATGATGCAAAGCTTTGCTAAGATTTAACTAATGAAGAGGCTATAGGAGACCAGAGATGGTACTAAAAGAGTCGGACGCTCGAATAATCACAGAAGCACTTGGTCACCCGCCGAATGAAGTCGAAGCAGCGATATTCGAGAATCTCTGGTCGGAGCATTGCGCTTATCGAACAAGCAAACCACTCTTGCAGAAAATGCCGTCCGGCGGAGAAATGGTCGTTGTAGGCCCTGGTGATGATGCAGCCATCATCAAGGTAAACGACGGACTCGCACTCGCCATAGCTATGGAGAGTCATAATCATCCTTCATACGTCGATCCGTACGATGGAGCTGCTACCGGAGTGGGCGGGATCGTTCGTGATGTAATTTCAATGGGAGCTCAACCAATAGCCCTCATGGACTGCCTTTATTTTGGAAATGTGGAAAAAGAGAAGAATCGGTACCTATTTGAGCACGTCGTTCAAGGTATCAGCGACTATGGTAACTGCATAGGCGTCCCTGTGGTTAACGGAGAAGTTTTCTTTCATCCGAGTTATGATGGAAATCCGCTTGTTAACGTAGTTTGCGTCGGCCTTTGCCAAGTTGAAAAACATGTTACCGGCCGCGTAAAAAAGGTTGGCAGTAAACTTATCCTTATCGGGTCATCTACTGGCCGCGATGGCCTTGGTGGTGCATCGTTTGCTTCTCGTGATCTCAGTAAAGAATCAGAAGCATCTGATCGTCCTTCGGTCCAAATAGGCGATCCTTATACCGAAAAACTGCTCATCGATGCAACGCTAGAAGCGATCAACCAAGGTTACGTTCTGGCATGTCGTGATCTCGGGGCTGCTGGTTTGTCGGGTGCATCTTCCGAGATGTGTTCAACGCTTGGCGGACGTATTACGCTAGACGCCATTCCTTTGAGAGAGACCGGAATGACGCCTCGAGAGATATTAGTGTCAGAGTCACAAGAACGCATGGTTTTAGAGGTTTCGCCGGAGCACGTTAACAATGTGCTTGCCATCGCCCATAAATATGATTTAAATGGTACCGTCATTGGCGAAGTGATCGAAGAACCATATTATATCGTTGAGTTTCGTGGCGATGTTGTTGCAAATATCCCGATAAAACTACTAACTGAAGGGGCGCCGCTTTGTATACCAGAGTTCCCAAAAGTGGAACAACGAAGCAAAAAGCCGGCAGTCCGTGGAGTGACGCTTCAAGAAAAGGCATTGGAAGTGTTTAACTCGTTAAACATCGCTTCAAAAGAGTGGGTTTATAGCCAGTATGATCATGAGGTCCAAACGCGGACCATTGTCAAGCCAGGCGAAGGGGCTGCAGTTATCTCGATAAACTCTTCTCTAGGTATCGCGCTATCTTCTGGTTGTAATCCTACGCAAGTGGCGGTAAATCCATTTAACGGAGCGGCTGTCACTGTTTTAGAGAATGCAATGAATTTAGCGGTAAAGGGAGCAACACCAATCGCTTTTGTCAACTGTCTCAACTTCGGTAATCCAGAAAAGGAAGCGATCTTTTACCAGCTTGAACAAGCTGTAAACGGACTTTCTTACGCTGCACGCATCATCGAAACGCCAATTGTTGGTGGAAATGTTTCGCTATATAATGAAAGCGAAGAGTTCCACACCGCCATAATCCCAACACCTTCAATCGGAATGGTAGGAATTCTTAACGACATATCTAAGGTCCCCTCAGCTTTTTTCAACAAAGAAGGAGACGCCATAATAATAGTCGGCGACACATATCCAGAATATGGAGGATCAGAGTTCGCTGAACTTTTTGGGATAGAGGGCGTCGCTCCTAAGCCACGTATAGATACCAAGAAAAATATTAAAGCGCTTGTGGAGGCTATAGAAACCGGAAAAATCTCTTCTGCTAACGATATTGGACGCGGGGGTATTCTGATTGCGCTTGCACACATGTGTGCAGGTTTTGGCGCGAACATTGACTTAACTCATATCTTGGGGGAAGAGAACGAGCTGTTTTCAGAGACGTGTGGAAGGGCGATTTTGACCGTTAGAAACAAAGATCTCGTTTCCATCCTAACTTTACTTGAGGCGCGAGGCGTCACATTCGCTTCAATTGGAACTGTCGTGAAGGGGCGCCTCTCTATAACAATTGGCGATAACAAGCTAACATTCCCGTTAGAACTTGTCAAGCAGAGTCTCAATACCTTGAGTGACCGTATGAGGGGCTAAATAGAGCTTGCACCCGTGTCGCTCCCACATCCACTATGTTAAGCGTGAACCTGATTTATGGAACGTACGGTGAGAGCGGGATCCGAACCAGCATTGAAAATACCAAGCGGATGTTGAGACTGCTGGAGCCAGACGGAGTGCGCTTTTACAAAAACGCTTTTAAAATTTGCGATGTATTGCACGCACACACGTTCGGACCGATAGCACTTTTGTTAGTGCTTTTTCACAAAGCTTTACACAAAACAGTTATACTGCATGCACATACGACGCCACAAGATGTTGCGAACAGCTATTTTGCGTCAAACTTGATCAGCGTCTGCTTAAAAGGGTATCTACACCTTTACTATAATCTAGCAGACGTCTGTATCGTTCCTTCCAAACACACTAAAGACGTCCTAATAAAAACGCTGAAAATTAAGCGTAGAATTGAAGTAATAAGTAACGGCATTGATTTGAGCCTTTATGTGTGCAATGAGAGACGCGCTTCTGAATTTAAAACGCAATACGCTTTGGATGTCCGACCGGTGGTGCTCTCACTAGGATTAGTTTTTTTTCGAAAAGGCATAGTTGACTTCGTCACCGTCGCTAAGCGGCTCCCGCATTTTCAGTTTGTTTGGGTTGGAAGAATCGTTACATGGCCGTTTTTCCCCCGCGCTGCTAGAAAAGTGATCGCAACTGCTCCGAAAAATGTACTGTTTACCGGCAGAGTAAGCAATATTTGCAAAGCTCTAAGTGGGGCTAAAGTCTTCGTTTTTCCCAGCTACGAGGAGAATCAAGGGATTGCTGTTCTTGAAGCAGCTGCATGTGGCTTACCCCTAATCTTACGCGATTTACCAGTTTATAGCGACTTCGTTGATAGGCAAAATTGTATCAAATTCACGACAGTTGATGGATTTGAAACTGCAATCACGGAACTTATAAAATACGAGTCAGTTGCGCAAGCGCTCGGCGAAAAGGCACGAGAGACTGCACAAATTCACGATGTCCATGTACTGAGCAAAAGGCTGCTTCAGGTCTATCAAACGGGAAAAAGACTTAGTGCTGCATAGTAAGCGAAGTAGCTAAAAAGGAAAGCTTTATAGGCCAAATGTCCTCTACTACCTCTGTTCAAAAATGCTGAGGAATTCAAATTGCACATAGGCGAAGCTTTAATTGGCAACGATCCTGAAATGGCCCACGTTGATCTCCTTATAGGAAAGAAGGAAGGCCCAGTCGGGCAAGCGTTTGCTAGCGGATTATCGCACCTTTCTAAGGGGCACACCCCGCTTCTTGCTGTAATTAAACCAAATTTGTTGACAAAGCCTGCGACCCTCATTGTGCCTAAGGTTACGCTACAAGACTCAGAACAGATAAAAAAGATATTCGGCCCCGCTCAAGCTGCTGTTGCAAAAGCAGTCGCAGACGCTGTCGAAGACGGAGTTATCGCAAAGGAACTGTGCGAGCAATACGTACTTATTGTATCAGTTTATGTGCATCCCGATGCACAGGACTATGAAAAAATTTATCGTTATAACTACGGTGCTACAAAGTTGGCAATAAAACGAGCATTAAGCGACTTTCCTTCGGTGGAAAAGCTTCTGTACGAAAAAGACCGGTCGCTCCATCCGGTGATGGGATTCAAAGTCACGCGTCTATGGGATCCCCCGTACCTGCAAGTAGCTTTAGATTTGACTGAGTTAAGCTCAGTATTAAACGTTATAGATCAACTGCCTATAAGCGATCATATAATCCTTGAAGCAGGAACGCCCCTCATCAAACGTTATGGGCTAGGGATTATCAGAGAAATGCGAAAAGCTCGATCGAGTGCCTTTATCGTAGCTGACCTAAAAACGCTTGATACCGGGAACCTAGAAGCGCGATTGGCTGCGGATGAGGCTGCAGATGCAGTTGTGGTTTCTGGACTTGCGCCTACATCAACAATTGATAAGGCTATAGAAGAGGCAAACAAGACCGGCATCTACGTTATTATAGATATGTTAAATGTCGATAAGCCAGAAAACGTACTCAAAGCGCTGAAGACTAAACCCGATATCGTAGAACTTCACCGAGCAATAGACGCTGAGGATACGGCACACGCTTGGGGTAACATCGCTAACGTAAAGAAATACGCAAAATTAGTCGCCGTAGCAGGAGGGATACGACAAGACAACGTAGAAGATGCTCTGAAGTCAGGAGCGGACATCCTGGTAGTCGGACGTGCCATTACAGCAGCACGAGACGTGGAAGGTGCTGCACGCGTATTTCTACAAGGATTAAAGCAGAGCGATATCGATCAATATAGGGTTAAAACTGACTTTTAGGTCAAAAGTGCGAGTTCCGTCACGTCGGTTTCGCCCTATATCAACATTTATTTTTTTTAGCTGGCACATACGGAAAACAAGTGTCAAATTATGTAGTCTTGATAATTTTTAGGAACGGACAACATTTCGTAGTAGCTAACTAACGAACAACGCTAAAACGGCTGCTAAGCCCAATATAGAGGTTTAAGCGTGAAAACACTTATTGTAGTAAATTTTAAGACGTATGCAGAAAGCACGGGGGCCAACGCCGTGCAACTAGCAACGATCGCAGAAAAAGTCTCAGCGGAATCAGGCGTAGAAATGATTGTTGTCCCGCAAGTGGTTGATGTATTTCAAATAGCGCATCAAGTAAGCATTCCAGTGTACGCGCAACACGTCGATGGGATACAATTTGGGGGCAATACAGGGCATATACTAGCTCAAGCACTTGCAGAGGCTGGAGCACAGGGGACGTTGATTAACCACTCTGAGAGGCGCCTTAACTTAGCAGAGATAGATGCAGCAAATCAAGCCGCGAAGCGAGCTCACTTAACTACTATAAT